>Ga0224512_10001868_pt1 | contig 19705 bp, 20 predicted proteins | sample SF_May12_sed_USG_4_FD_169103 | JGI IMG/M metagenome (GOLD analysis project Ga0224512, IMG submission 169103) | Sediment microbial communities from San Francisco Bay, California, United States - SF_May12_sed_USGS_13 | ecosystem: Environmental > Aquatic > Marine > Sediment | place: USA... | reverse complement strand
TTGACCGATCTCGAGGCAAGGTCTAATCTGCTCGCCGCGCACGCGGATCGCCGACGGCCTGTCGGCGATGCCGTTTCACCGAGAGGAGGTTTATCATGCCGACATATCTCTACGAGCTTGCCTATACCAGCGATTCGATCGCCGCACAGATCAAGAACCCGCAGGACCGTTTGAAAATCGCGGCCCAGCCCGTGATCGAGACGATCGGAGGAAAGCTGCTTGGCGGGGGATTCTCTTTCGGTGACTACGATGTCGTGCTGCTGTTTGAAGCGCCGGACGACGAGAGCGCAGCATCCGTGGCCCTTGCGGTGGCGGCTGGCGGCGCAGTGAGGTCCTCGAAAACCACCAAGCTGCTCTCCGGCTCGCAATGGGTGTCTGCCCTGAAAAAGGCAGCAACCGTGGGCGGCGTCTACAAGCCTTCCCGTTGATCGCAGCACGTCGTCCTTCAGGGAACGGACCAGCACGTCACCGAACGTTGCCGCGTAAGGCGGCGTAAATCGGGTGTTTACGCCGCCTGAACCCTTTTTGAAGCTGCGATGCTTGTTTTCTTCAGGCGCTCTCGGCACGCAGACAGGCGTTTTCCTGATCGAGCTCGTCAAGCAGCAGATCGGACGCCTGCCGGAACTGTTCGTACGCGTCGTGGAGCTCGAGGAATTCGGCTCGTAGCGCGTCGAGTTCGTCCTGGTGCTCTACGGTCAGCCGGGCATTCTCGACCTCGAGTTTTACGATCGCCTGCTGCAAGCGCTCGTTTTCTTCTTTGCGTTCCTGCAGCGTGACTGATTGCTCTTGTAGCTGTCGCCTGGCGTCTTTTACCTCTGCCTCGTACACGGCCGACGCCTCGCGCAGGCTATCGAGTTCTTTTTGCAGGCGGTCTTCCGGATCGGCGGTAGCGTCGGTATCGGCAGCCGGATTGTACGATTGATCGTGCAGACGCTCCTTTTTGTTCGCGTCAGCATTCGAGACCAATTCCTGCCAGTGCCGCTCGACTGTCTCCAGCAGCGACTGCTTCAGCGTGTCGAGGACGGCAGTCGCTGGGTCTGCCGAATCGCCCGACCGCAGGGTTTCGATCCTCTGCAGCGCGTTCTTTTTCCACTGCGGGCTTTTTACCAACGTATCGTTGAGGTTTGACCGGTCAGTCGTACCGCTCGACTGCCGCTCGGCACGGATTGCGTTGCTGATGGCAAATCCGGATGATCGTTCTTTGTCCGCCATGTCCTCGCCGTCCTTGTTTTTTTAGTTGTTTATAAGGACCAGTGCTGGGGCGACGGTCCAGCGCTACACGCCTGCCCGGGCCCAGATGCCAAGGATACTCGATTTCGAGTCACAAAAGTAACGTAATCGTCTGAATTTTACGATAATCCGTGAAATTCAGAGCACCAAGCCGTGCCCATGAAGTTCCACGCGGCAGGACTTATCCGGCTGCCGTTCAGCCAGGGCCGCTCAACGATTTCATGCAGAACGGTGAGACGATCGGGTCGTGCCGTCAACGTGCCGAACTTGGGCAAATGTGCCGGAAATCTCGCCTGGCGGCCGAAAGGCGGATTTCTTGCTCCGCATGCGATTCTGCGCTCGAAATTCGAGGCTAAAGGCAGAGAATCACGCTCTCAGGATTTCTAAATGCCGAATTCGAGTGTATTTCGTGATCCGACCCCGCTAGCCATTAGCGAAAAAAAGGGCAACCGAAGTTGCCCTTGACTTGATGCCAGCACTGACCTGCGACTTAAAACACCACCGTCACATCGCTGGAGCACGTGCTGGTACCTGCCTCGCACACTTTATAGATGTAGGTCGCACCGCCTTTTGCACCAATAGCGTCGGTGTACGCCCCATTGTTAGCTGTGGTCGCTTCAAGATTACCATTGCGATGGACGTCCACATTGTTCGAAGCCGCACCTGACCAGGTCAGGTCGACATTATGCCGGCCCCGTATTTTGTAGCCGCTGGCGCTCAGGGATATCGACGATGGCGGCGGCGCAATGCCGTCATCCACGGTAACGTCGTGGCTGGTGCTGTCGGTCGCACCACCATCGTCGATCACTGTCAGCGTTACGGTGTAGGTTCCGCTGGCGGCGTAAACATTGGCCGGGTTTTGCTCGGTCGACGTGTTTCCATCACCGAAGTCCCAATCCCGGTTAACGATGCTGCCATCATTGTCCGTGCTGGTGTCAGTGAACGTAACGGTCAATACATCGATCGATTCCGTGAACGCGGCCGTGGGCCGCTGGTTTATCGGCATGCCGGTGACGAAGTCGATCGCCGCGCTGGCATCGATGATCCCGGCACCGCAGCCGCCGCTGCAGCTGCCCGGCAACGGTCGAGCGGTCGCTTCCAGTGCTGCTTCCACTTCATTCGGAGTGATGTCCGGATCGACAGCATAAAGGAGCGCCGCTGCACCTGCTACGTGCGGCGCCGCCATGCTGGTGCCCTGGTAATACACGTAGTTCTCGTTGCCGGGGGTTGTCGCACCGTCGTTCAGCGTCGAAGCGACACCGTCGGCCGGAACCTGGCTGGTCTCGCCGCCGGGCGCCGTGACGTCCACAGCACCGTAATTGGAGTAAGACGCGCGATTGCCCTGGCGATCGTTGGCCGCCACCGTGATGACACCGGCACAGTTAGCGGGATTGAATCCGCTTGCGTTCGCATTACTGTTGCCGGCCGAGGTAACCACCGTCGTGCCATTGGCACGCGCCGTATCGATCGCCGACTGAAGCACAGATTCGCAGGCCCCTGAACCGCCCAGGCTCATGTTAATGACATCGGCGGGATGAGCATTTACGGGCACACCGGATACCCCGCCACCCGACGCCCAGATTATTGCGTCCGCAATGTCAGATATATAGCCGCCGCATTTTCCCAGCACCCGAACGGGCACAACCATCGCATCGAACGCAACTCCGGCGACCCCTTGATTATTATTCGTAACGGCAGCGACGGTGCCCGACGTGTGCGTGCCGTGCCAGCTGCTGGAAATCGCCCGGGGCGGATTCCGGAATCCGCATTCCCAGCGGCTGAGCCAGTCGCCGGGGTCACTCGCATCGCCGTCTCGACCATCTCCATCGTTGGCAACGAAGGTGTCGTGAATGAAATCGTAGCCGGGAAGCAGATTCGAGGATAAGTCAGTGTGATTCGTATAGCCGGTGTCCAGTACCGCTACCACGGCGCCGTATCCGGCTCTGGCGCCGTATGCGGCCCCCTTGTCCCAAGCGGCCGGCAGGTTGATGCCGCCCGTTGCCTCGTAGTAGTGCCACTGGTTCGCGTAGAATTCGTCGTCGGGCTCGAAGCTGGGTTGCAGCAGTCTGTCCTGCTCGACCAATTCGACATTCGGCCTTCGAGCGAGTGCAGACATCACGGCAGTCAATGCCTGCCCGGAAGCCCGCTGCTCCAACTCAAACAAATGGTATTGCTGCACGGCAAGCGAGCGAACGAAGCTGATGTTCGCTCCGCTGGCCGCGGAGAAACTGCGCGCCTCAGCTGCCATGTCGCGCGCCTGATTATCTCTGTATTTGATGATCAGCCGTTGAGCGAGATTGGAAAAATCTCCGTCGGGATCAACGCGATCGATTGCGTTCGCCGGGCTGCCGAACAGCATGCCACACGCCACGAGCAAACCGATCCCCCAGTTATTATTCTTGTTCATTATTCTTAATTCCTTTTAAAAGGCCGGCCGGCCATGAAGAAGTAACCTGCGAATTATAGCCCCTATCGTAATGAAATTCCTCAGGATTTATTACTTATGTTCAATTGAAGGAAGTCAGTACGATCCGCAGCATTAGCAAGCTGCGGCTTGGCTCGCCCTCCGCTCCATACACAGGATTGACGATCCTCACCGCCAATCTTCCGACAACGGGATACAGGCCAGCATATTTGGCGGTCCGACCCCAATGATCGATCAGCACGAGATTCCAGAAACTATTGCAGCACGGTCATGACAAACTCGGTCAAATCGTCTCTGGCAGTGTTCTGTCTGTACAATAATATGAATTCTTTTGGCGAAGGACCGCTTGTGCGTAGCTTGATGCCATCCGCTGCAGTCAGCAACTGAATGTGTTCGAGCGTGACCTCGTAGTAAGCATCTACTGAAGACGAAAACAGTTTCTTGTAGACCGGTTCGCTGATGCCAATCGCCTCTTGCGTCCAGCCATGGACATCGAGTGGAAATTCTTCGCCACCCGCCGTAAAGACAATTGACTCGTAGCCACCGGGATGCCTGTCCACGCTTGCATAGTGATCCAGGTCCGAAATTCCGAGCCAAAGATAATACTTGAGAGTTCCCATGCGATTGACTTCGATTGCACCAATCTGCACGTAGTCTCTTGGCGTCTTCGGATCGAAAAGCGTATCGGACGACATAATGAATGGCGTCCGACTGCGGGTAACCGTGACTGCGGTTACGTCGTCCAGCTTTTCAACGACGGCGGGATTCGCTGCCGCACAGGCAGACAATATCGACACAACGGCAATCAAGATTGCGGTTGACAAACGTGGGATTCGCGCGGGCATGGCAGCTGCAAGAATGCCTGATAATCGACGCGTGTCAATCTGCCCCCCGCGGTAATTTCGCCTGGTCGTCATGCAGCTCGCGAAAGCTGTCGCCGAAATCAGGATTTCTCGAACCGCATCGTCGAATAGAACGCGCTTAGTTCAGCCAGGAAATCATCCCAACGATCCGGGTCATAAACCCGGTTCTCGCCAAAGAAACTGAGTACGTTCGTCTCGCACATCAGCGTAAAGACATAAGCCCCGCGCTGAAACACTACGAAGCCGCGTACGGAATCCGCAGGGTCATGTCGGCCCGTCGAAATAGCGTACTTTCCGGCCACGGCACCGCCTGGAATGTCGACCACAGCGATCCAGGCATCCATCTTGTTGAAGAGTCGGCGCTCCTCGCGCAGCAGCCGCGCCTGCGGCTTGATGGATTGAAGCAGCGCCATCACCTCGGCATGGAACCACCGTTTGAGAATTTGTGCACTGTCGAGATCGGCATCTGCACTGACAAGCGAGACAGGCCCGTAGATGACGCCGTTCAAGGCGCCGTACTCGTTCGAAAGCGACACCGCCCCCTTGCCTCTCTGCTCGTCGAACGAATCGATCACCGTTTCCTCGCAGCACGGATCGCTTTTTGTGCCACCGGTTAGCCGGTACTTGGCACGGAACAATTTGTTCGGTGCGACGTAAAGGCCTTTATTGAATGATCCGGCGAGACGGGTCGGCTCATATTCGCCAAGACCGAGCCAGCCCCAGAATTCCATGGCTTCTGTATCGCCGTGTTCGATGGCCTTGCGCATCCAGTATTTCGTCTTTTCCACGTCCTTGGGAACTCCCGCGCCTTCAAAATACATTACGGCCAGCATGGCCTGGGCATCCGCGTACTCCTGTATAGCAGCTTGTTCGTACCAAAAAGCCGCTTTGTTCTCGTCTTTTGCCACCCCATCGCCGCCCGTATACATGTATCCGAGATAATACTGCGCGCGCGCATTGCCACCGTTCGCAGCCTGCTCGAGCCAGTAAATGGTCTTCTCCTGATCCTTGTCTACGCCAAGACCTCTGAAATAAGCGACCGCAAGACAAAACTGCGCGCCTGCATCTCCATTGTCAGCCGCCTCCTGAAACCACCGGACCGCGAGTTCGATGTCTGGCCTGTCGTTAAGGAGACGGATTGGCATTTGCCCGAAGTTGTAGACGTCGAATGGGTCACCGATATTGGCGGCCTCTTCGTACAGATAACACGCCCGCACGTAATCAAGCTGCATGCCGCGACCGAGGTGATACATGATGCCTAACGCGATCTTTCCCGCATCGAGAAATCCCCACGGGTCTTCAACGGACTTTTGAAACCAGTAGGCGGCCTTCGCGTAGTCCTGCTCGATTACGTCGCCGTTGTAATACATCGCGCCGAGAATGAACTGGGCTTCTTCGTCACCTCGCTGTGCGGCGCGAAGCGCTTTCTTGTATGTCGTCCCGCAATCGATTGGTTCATCCGTGCTGGCGGTGTCGGCTGCCTGCTCGGCGATTGCGTCATCGGTAACTGCCGCCCCGTCACCGGTATGAACCGGCAGAAGTAACCCTGCGCATGTGCAAACAGCAAGCAAGACCCGGACGAACATGTCCGTGCTCCGTTCAGCGCTGCCGACGCGAACCGATCAGCGTTCGGCAACGTTTTTACTTTGTCGCTCAGAAAACGACGCCGGTCAATTCTGGCTTGTACCTAGGTTTGCACGGTTAACTGAGTAATGACAACCACCGTTCGGACTTCATGCCCGGTCATGTTGTTCGAAACATGTGTGTTCGTTCAGAAGTGACGGACGGCGCACCAACAACAGTCTCCGAGGACACCGCGCGGATCGCATATTCCTTTGCTACACTTCGAAATAGCCCCGCCTGCGTGAAAACGAGCAATGAAAGCCGGGCGGCCTGATTATCACAATCAAGAAGTTGCGTGAACTCGGCGCACGGATTCTCCGGAGGATTCAGACATGAAAAAACTACTAGCAGTGCTCACCCTGATACTTGTCTTCACTGGCTGTGATCAGGCCGCGCCGCCTGCCGACCCTTCGGTTATCACTTCGCGCTCGGATGCGTGGGAAGCGGCGCTGAATGCGGCGGATGTCGACGCGCTCGTGGCGCTTTATGCGAGTGATGCACGGCTCCTGCCGCCGAACGGCGAAATCGTGAGCGGCAGCGCAGCCGTTCGCGCGCAGTTTGGCGGCATGATCGACGCCGGTCTCGGCGGTGAACTCACCAGCGTCGAGGCGATGGTTTCCGGCGATATTGGTTACAACGTCGGCACCTACAACTTGACCGACGGTGACAACCTGGTAGACACCGGAAAATTCATCGAGGTCTGGCACCGCGGTGACGATGGCGTGTGGCGCATCGCGAACGACATCTGGAACAGCGACGGTGCTATGGCCGCCGAAGCACATGCCAACATTCACCTGATGATCCTGCATGAAGTCGAAGACGGCGATCGATGGATGGCCGCCTGGCGCGGTGAGGACAGTCGCCACAAGTTGTTTACGGACAATGGCGCGGTCTACGTGCATACGTTCCGAAGCGCCGATGATCCCAACCTTACCGGGCTCGTGGTCAACGTAAGCGATATGGACGCGTTTCAGGCGATGCTTGAATCGGAGGAAGGACAGGCGGCGGCGGCCGCGGACGGTGTCGATATGGAATCGATGACCGTGCTGACCGAGACGAAGTAACCACGTCTCAGGACAACAGCGCTCCGTGTTGTGGAACCACACGGGCCGGGACCGACCGGATTTCGCGATCGAGCCCGGCCCCGGCCAGGAATCAGTCTGGGACTATCCGCGACCGCCGATCGCCAAACGCGATAATCGCCTCGTCGAGATCAAGCGTGGCGATCCCGTAATCGCTCGCACGACCCGCAGCTTCCGTGTCATGGAAACCGCGAGTCCGCCAACGTTCTACGTCCCGCCCGACGATGTCGATTGGGATCATCTCGTCAAGACCGGAGGCAACTCGGTCTGCGAATGGAAAGGCGCCGCGCGCTATTGGGCGCTCGCGAGCGATCCGGATGTTCCGATCGCCTGGACCTACCCGCGACCGCGCGCACGGTTCGACATGATCAAGGATTTCATCTCGTTCTACCCGGGCCGCGTCGCCTGCTACCTCGATGGCGAACGCGTCGCACCCCAGCCTGGTCGTTTCTACGGCGGCTGGATAACCTCCGATGTCGTCGGACCGTTCAAAGGCGAGCCCGGCACCGGGCATTGGTGAGTGCAGCCAGTCAGCCTGCGTAACATCCGATCACCTGTAAAACAATTCGACGCTGAACTTGTCGGGCGGAGCCCTGTAGAACAGCGCAGCGGTGAATTTTTCGCCTCCGAAACGAGACGTGCGTCACAAAATTTTCACTGCACGAGGCCTGCACCGTCTGCAAAAGTTGGTATGTCAAATGGCGCGCATTTTGCTTCTTTGTTGTCAACAACAACCAAGAAAAGCAACCACCAATGCTACATCGCGTGCTCGGTTCCATCTTGCTGCTCCTGTTCGTTATGGAAAGCGCCGAGGCTCTGTCCGAAGCGAGCCTGCGTCCGCATATCGCGGCCGCTGTCAACTCGCTGTATGCGGCGAATCAAGGGCAGGAACTGTGGGTGCGCTCGGGCAAGCCGACGCCGGCGGCACGAACCGCGTTGCGCATTCTTTCGGACGCACGCACGCACGGACTCGACGATGAACTTTACGGCGTCGATCTGCTGCATCTGCTTTATGAGGGACTGACTCACGGCAGCGTGGAACGTGCACAGGACTTCGAGCTGGGTTTGAGTATGAGCCTGCTGCGCCTCGTCGGCGCGCTGCGGCCCAGCGAATTCGACGCCCTGTCCGGAGAGGCGCGGGCAAACGGTCTGCCGATCGCGATACTCCAAGCCGTGCGCACGGACCAGCTCGAACACTTTTTCGATCGCTTCGCGCCTCGGGATCCGCAATACCAAGCGTTGCGCGAGGCGCTGCAAACCTACAAAGTCCGCGCACGAACGACGCCCAGAGTTGCCGTGGGTGAAGGTCCAAAGCTCGCGCTAGGTGACGTTGGTCTGCGCGTCGCAAGACTTAGAGCGCGACTCCTGGGTCCCGACGACGTCGCCGAGCAAGGAATTGAACGCAGTACGTTTGACGCTGTGCTGGAACGCGCGGTCAAGAAGTATCAGGAAGCCAACGGGCTCGACGTGGACGGCATCGCAGGCGCCAGCACGGTACGACACCTCGATATGAGCGATGACGAGCGAATTGCCCGTATCAAGCTCAATCTCGAGCGCTGGCGCCGACTGCCCGTCGACCTCGGTCGTGACCACATCCTCGTCAATATCCCCGAATACCGACTGCGCTATGTTCGCGGCCGCGAGCAGAGTTTGTCGATGCGAGTTGTTGTGGGTTCACGGTCGAACCCGACGCCGGAATTCAGTGACGAGATCGAATACCTCGTTTTCAATCCTTATTGGTATGTACCGCAAAACATTTTGCGCAAAGAGCTGCTGCCCGCCATTCAAAATAACAGTAGTTACCTTAGCGCGAACCGTTACGAGTTGGTGGCCGATGGTCAGGCAATATCGCCCGACGACATTGATTTTCGCGACGTCGATTTCAGCCAGTTTCCTTACGTCGTGCGGCAAAAACCCGGTGCGCACAATGCACTCGGGGCGATCAAGTTTCTGTTTCCGAATCCCCTCAGTATCTATTTGCACGACAGTCCGGCGAAAAATCTGTTCACGCAGTCGAAAAGGGCCTTCAGTCACGGCTGTATTCGCGTGGAATCTCCGGACCTGCTGGCCCGCGCCCTGCTCGAAAAAAATACCGGCTGGACGGAGTCGCGAATCAGTTCGACTATCACACAGGGCGCCAGACAGCAGGTCAATCTCGACGAATCGGTTCCCATTTACCTCGCGTATTTCACGGTCCGGGTGCTGGACAGCGGCGATGTCGCGTTCTTCGACGACATCTACGGGCGCGACTCCGCGGCGCTGGGGAAGTATCTGTAGGTCCTGAAAAAGCCCGGGTGCCCCTGATATTGTCGTGGGGCATATGGCCGTCAATCCGGGTGCGAGAGTTCGGCAGGTCCGGTCGCGAAGAGTCTCGGCAAGGGATTGAATCGTGATATCAGCCCGGGCTTCAACGTTTTCACCAGCAGTCGATCGAGCCAGTTGATCACCCGGTCCATCTGCTCGATGTCCGTTTTCACTTTGTGGTGCGGCATTTCATAAATGCCCAGGCCGAGATCGGCGGCGTGTACGTAGTTCTGGCTGTTGCGCAGTACCGCAATGGTCGGAGTCTCGAGGCTCGTCAGGATCTGCATGAGCACAGCGAGGCTGTTCGTGTTTAATCGCGTGCGATTTGCGACGACGGCGACCGGCCGGTCAAACTGGGTGAGCAGTAGCAGTTCGGCAATGAAATTGGTTGTAACGTGGGTATCGAACGCCGACGGAAGGACAGGGATCAAAATGCAGTCGGCGTCGTAGGTCAACTCGGTAATCTCGCGTCGGCCCAGGGCGGCTGGCGTGTCGACGATAACCGTGCCGGTCTCTTTCGGAATGCGAAACGGCCAGTTGCGTTTGCCGCCTAATGCCAAATCGGGGTTCGTGATGCCGTTGATTCTGCAGCTGTCCGGCGAACGCCGCTCCAGCCAACGCGTCGTATAGCCTTTGGGATCGGTATCGATCAGCGTGGGCGGCGGCCCGCGAAGCGCGAAGTAGCTCGCCAGGTTGGTTGCCAGCGTGGTCTTACCGCAACCGCCCTTCGGGTTCAGAATGACGATCTTGTTCAGGTCGTCTCGAGTTGGAGCAATGATCATCTTCCCATCGGAGGCGCCGTTCTCCGTAGTGACACCTTATTGATATGGGCAGCGGTAGTGCGTTTTTCTCCGCTCGGGCGATCATACTCCTTCAGGCCTCGAGGTCCAAAATGCCCGAAAATACGCCTGAATTACGGGATGACAGGCCCGGACCAGCGCCTGGCTGAAGATATCGGCATCCAACGGCTCGAGCGCCCGAATCACGCCCATGAGATTTCCTGAAACCGAATTCTTTGGAGTATAGCGGGCCGACCCCGCTCATTACGCCTTCTTACGCCCGACTCCGACGTCCCCTAGAGGCGCTTCAACTCGTGGGCGTACCAGTCCTCGAGCGCGGTGATCTTGCGTTTGCGGCTGACCTGGAGCTTGCGAAGATAGGTCTTGCGCGCCAGGTCGTCGAGGCGGGTTGGCACCAGTCCATACAGCCACGGAAGGTCCTGGCCAATGTTCTCCTCGAGACTGCGAATATGGGTCTCGAGGAGCGCATACATACTGTCGGTAGCCGCCTCGCCTGCGACCGGAGCGATCATTGTGCCGCCATCGGCAGAGCGAACGATCTGCACGTTTGCGAGGGCTTCGTTCACCACTTTCAGGTTGAAGTGTTTGCCCGCGAGGAATCGGCGCAGAGCCCTGCGCACGCGCCAGTGAATCGAACGATCAATGAGTATGTCGGCCTCGGGTGGCGGCTCGCGCTCACAGCTCAACGGCGCCAGATCTGCCGGATCGTGCATGACACTGTTGCGCTCCTCGAGATCGTTGTGCGGAATGCCCCGCTGGTCCAGATCCGGCCGATAGCCCTGGAATACCTCGAATCGGTCAGTCAGCCGAATGGGATCGATGATGTAGCAATCCGGCGTGCCGCCCGCGTATGGGCCGCGCAAACCGCGGCCGATCATTTGCCAGAACAGGTTCTTGCTGAACGTGAGCCGTGCAAGCACCACGCAGCGAACCTTCGGATCGTCGAATCCCGTGGTGAGCATGCCTACGTTCACCATCACACAAGGCTGATGGCCACGGTCGATAAACGCCTGGACCTGCATCTCGGGACGCTCGATCACCTCCTCCGCCCCTTGCTCGAGTTCGGCGATCTCCCGATCCTCCATGCGGCTGTGCACGAGGGTCACGAGCCCCTCGCCGACGCGCTTGTCTCTGCGCAGCCGATCGACGATGTAGTTCGCAGCCTCCACCGACGCACAGAACAGCATTGTCTTGCCCATCGTCGGTAATCGCTGCGCGATTCGATCCGCCAAGAAATCCAGGATGTCGGGATGCGTCATCACACGCCGGTTGAAAAGCAGCGAAAACTCGCGCGCCCACTGTTTCTCAGAGTAGTTCCCGCGGTGAAAGCTGCCTTCGGGAATTTCTTCGTCGACGATGCGTGACACCAGACGTTTGGGAATGTCGAAAAACCCGGACTTCTGCAGCGATAGATTAATGGGACACAGAATCTTGAGGTCCGTCAGCGCCTGAGTGCTTTCGCTGTGATGCACCAGCACGTCCCAGTCCTTCTGCGTGTCCGTGCCTTCCAACACCGGAAAAATGCGGTCCTGCAGCAGCGTATGCGCATTCGTGGACGTGGGCATGGGCGTCGCACTGAGACCGATGACCGTGAAACGCTTGTCCGCATTGCCACGCGAAAGTACACGCTCGTCAAACTTCTTCCATGCGCGCTGCAAACCGATCGCACCGAGTTCGTGACATTCATCGTAAATCAGAGTGACGTTGCGAGCGCGGCGCGAACCAGCGCGTGACGTGAGCGCGTCGCGCAGCGGCTCACCCGTCGTGCGACCATCTGCCGCGCGGGCAAGCCATTTCGTCAGCGTGTCGCGCGTGACGAAGAGCACATCGGCATCGTCGAATAGCGTCTCTTCCTGCACATCCTCCGACCCCGCCCACTGCGCAGACAGCTCGCGGTCGAAGCGGCCGAGCATCTCGACCAGGCGAATGATGGACTGGCGCAACAGGTTGACACCCCCGGTGGCCCAGATAACCCGTCCCTGTGGATCCTGCAGACAATCGGCGACGATCTCGATACCTACCCGGGTCTTCCCCGAGCCGGTCGGTAGATGAATGATCCCGGACGAGAAATCGTTCTCCCGCAGTCGCATGAGGGATTCCGCCTGATGTTTGAGCATCGGCTGCGGATCGCCGTTGCCGACCCGGGGCAGCGACCACACCGTCCCTTTCACCCGGCTTTCCGGGGCCGATCTCAACGCCTGCAGCAGTTCCGAAGGGTCTTCGACGATCGTGGCTTGCTGCGGTGTTGATCCATTCGAGCGTGCCGAACGCCCTGGAGTTTTCTGCGTGGCGCGCTTCGTGCGAACCGGCACCTGCGCAGATCGGGCAGCGCGATACTGTTGCGCAGGACGCCGCCCGCCCGATCCGAACCAGCCTCGCACGATGTCGAGAATTGACCTCATGCGATAAGGTCAATCGGCGACTGCGTCACGGTGCACACTATTGCGTGGCTCGGATGCTTCATAGAACGCGTGCCCAGAATTGAATCTGCCCCGAGTATGCAGTTCAGGTCGCCCTTGTGAAGGGCAGTACGCACGGTTTCGGGATTACGCGAGAATCTGGCTCACCGAGGGCTCGCGGTGAACGGGTGGTTGTGACAGAGTCGGACCAACAACTAGTCGAAAATCGCTGCGCCTGACACCTCGGTCTTTCACTTAATCAAGCCAAGCGGCTTAAGACCGAGAGCGCCTGCCTGCCTCATGGCGCACCTGGATGATCTGCGCCAGGGTCGCGACGGCGATCTCTGCCGGCGACCGTCCTCCCAGCGGCAGGCCGATTGGCCCGTGGATCCGCGCGAGTTGCTCCGTGGAATAGCCCAGCTCCGCCAGGCGCCCCAGTCTTTTTTGATGGTTGCCTTTGCTGCCGAGCGCGCCGATGTAGAACGCATCCGAATCCATCGCTGCCCGCAATGCCGGTTCGTCGATCTTCGGATCGTGGCTCAGCGTCACCACCGCCGTACGAATGTCGAGCTGCAATTCCCCCATCGCTTCGTCCGGCCAGCGGTTGTCGACATCGATGTCGGGAAATCGCTCCGCGTTCGCAAACGCGGTGCGCGGGTCGATAAGGTAGATGTCATAGCCTGCCCGTGCGGCCATCGGAATCAACGCCTGCGCAATGTGTACGGCACCGATGATTACGATCCTCGGCGGCGCCACGAGCGTCTGTACAAAAAACTGCTGGCCAGCCGCTTCGATCATGCGCGCACCGTCGACGTCCAGTGCGGCGCGTGCCGCATCGCGTAGCGTCGGGTCGATTGTTTCGGTGGCGCCGAAAAATTCGCGTGGCGTCACCATGAACTCGCTGCCGGTTGCAAGGTTGCGCACGAGCACCACGGGTTCATTGCGTTGCCGCGCCGCGACCAGCGCCGCCAGCAAATCGCCCCTCACTCGATACGCTCCACATACACCTTGATCGAGCCGCCGCAAGCGAGGCCGACTTCCCACGCATCGGCGTCACTAAAGCCGAAATCGAGAAGTCGGGCTTCGCCGGTCGCGATCACCTGCTGCGCGGCGCTGACGACGGCGCCCTCGACACAGCCACCGGACACCGACCCCTCGAATGTGCCGTCACTCGCAACCACCAGGTTGCTGCCGACAGGCCGTGGCGACGAACCGCAGGTTTCGACCACCGTTGCCAGCGCTACCTGCCGCCCGGACTCGACCCAGGCGAGTGCGATATTCAGGACGTCGGTGGGCGGACGCTCAGCTAACCCGCGATTGCTCATCGTCTGTCGTCATCTCTTACGTCGCCCGACCGTCGCTCCGCCGCCGTCGCCGCTGCTTGAATTCCGCCAGGAGTGCACACCTTGCTCACCATCAAATCCCTGCGATCCTCGGTCTCATGCGCTGCCTTGCTGATCGCCGGATTCGGCTACGGAATACGACCGATGGCCAATCGCGCGGCGGTAACTGCCGGCTCCTGCTCCGGAGCCATGGAATTGACCACCAGGCCGTCGCTGCGCTTCGCCCAGACATCCCACCAGCCATCGATGGTCTTTTTGCGATAGGCGGCCATTCCCAGATCCTCGACGTCGAACACCTCGCGATTGAAATTCTCGGCGGTCTGGCGCGCCCAATCGTAGTCGAAGAGGTCCTTGAGGAACACGTCGACACGTTCGGCGCCCATCGGGCCGGTTAGCCGGTAGGTGCAGTTCGGGCTGGGGTCGTTATCCATGCGCCGGGCCGGCTCGGCGACCGGTAACCCGATCGCATCGGCGAGGACGTCGGCGGGCAGCTCGGCGCAGACATCGATGCCGGAGACGTCGCGTTCGGGGGCCTCGACGGCCGGCATCGGATCAGGCTCTGCGGAACGGTCGGTAGCGATCTCGTCGGTACCAGCCTCGTCCCCACCGCTGCAGGCGACCAGAAAAATCGACACCGCCGCCGCGATCACTATGTGACCGCACGAGAAGTTTGGAAAAACCTTGATTCCCCCGACCATAATGATTCCTCAAAGTGGGTTTGCCCGCTGCGATTATGACACCACTCCTGAAAGCGAGTGAAGCGCTCCCGCTTCCCACGACAAAGCTGCTCAGCAAGACCTTGCACGTTCTCTGCCAAATCTCTAATCATTCTAGATAAATAATATAAGTAGCTGTTTATTAAACATATTACATGACAGGAATTGAGGCCCGAGAGTACTGGCTCGTTTTGTGCTCTCTCGGAAGCGACGAGCACATTTCAGGCGCAATGCAGAACGCGTTCACCTTGCTCCTACTGGTAACGCTGCCCGTTGTGCTCGAGCCAGCCGGCGGCATGCAGGCCTTGGGGATCGTGGTGCGTCCAGTGGATGACACCACCTTTGTCGTTCCACTCGTATTCGCCGTAAAACGACACCGCGTCTCCTGTCCGCAATGACGCAACCCGTGGCGCAAGATCGATATTGTGGGCGATCAGCACGGTCTGACCGGAGCCGAGGCGAAGAATGAAGCGTTGGTGCCGGCTGCCGTCATTGTCGTCGGACAAAATACGACTGACTGTTCCCTGCCCCCGAACCTGCTGGCCGGATTGCCACTGCGTGGCGGCGCTCCCGCTCGGAGCATCGACCGTCCTGCCTGGTGACGTATGCTCGACGACCGGATCCGCCCGATCAAGAACGTAATACGTTCCTGCCAAAGCAATGAGGACAATCAGAACTTTCTTCATGATTCAGCCCGGCTGCGCGAATCGCCCGATCGACGCGAAATCTCCTGATACTTCTCAGATCACGGCGCCTGGAAGACCACTGAGAAACCACCGTTCACTGTGAGCTCATCAGCGGGATTGATCGTGAACACGCCCTGATTCAAATCGGTAAAGGACACGGTCCAGTCGAAAAAGCTGATGCCACCGTTCACGCTTGAATCCGGCGCGAAACCGATGCGAGTCAGGGTATTGCTTGCATCGATCACCTGGACGTAATTCGAGAACTGAACCAGACCGTTGGCCAGCTCGAACGAATCTGCATCCCAGCAATCGGTAAACTGCCAATCGAACCCGGCACCCGGCATCAGTTCCGCGCCCGGGCCGAGCCAAGTAAGGACACTCGTGCCTTGCGGCAAAACGCCGGCGGGTGGCGTCCCGGTGAACATATCGCAGCTTGCAGTGACAGGGCCGGCCGTTGCGAGTTCCAGATCTCCCAGCGTCTCGGCCACTGCGAACACGAGGTCGAAGACGAACCCGAATGCACCGCCCGCCAATGAGGCTCGTCGTTCCCATGTTGCCGCCGTGTCGCTATCGAGAAGATCATCGTAGTCTTGCCAGGCATAAGAAACAGCGGCGCCCCCGTTAAGACTGAGTTCCACACCGGTGCTGATGACGGTAACCGTCACAGTCTCGCCGGCCGCCACGACGTTGAACGCGCCGCTTGTCGGGTTGTCGGCGGCGAAGTCGACATTCACCGGAGCGGTTACGTCGACGGTAAAGGCGCCATCCAGCTCCGTCTGGGTCCCGCTTACGGTGAAACTCAGAGTCGATCCCGCGTCGGTGACGTAAGACAGAAAGGCCACCTCGTCACTGGCACTCACATCCAGATTGACGCTGCCGAGCAGGGTGTTGCCAAAGTCGATCTCGACCTGGAACGACCCGCCCGCGGCCTCGAGATTGATATCGGCCAGCTGCGAGCCGATCTCGAAGTTGTAGGTCGACAGGATCGTCGGCGGGATGTCCCCTGAACCGCCACCACCGCCATTGCCGCCATCTCCTACATCGCCGCCGCCACCGTCACCACCGCCGCCCCCGGTTGCAACGATCGAGAGTACCGCGAGGACGGCAACCGGAACGAGCAGCAGCATGCGCCACCGTTTAGTGCTATCGCTTGAATGTGTCATGGGTTGCTCCGAATTGCATGTGACGAATTCCCAGGTACGCAATGACGGCGCCGAGTGCGATGGAGAGGATGTCGAGCGGGTCGAAAGTACCCAGGGCGAAATAGTCGGGGATCGCCTCCAGCACGGGAACGCCGTGCAGCCATGCCGGCACGCTGTCCGCGACATGCCGGCCGAGCAGTTCGAGCTGGCCGAGCTCGAACGCACATTCGATCGCGAACCAGGTGATACAGATAGCCGGCAGGAGTCGCGGCCACGGCCAGAGTACCGCTGCCGTGATCAAAATGAATGCGAGCGAATGGACGAAAGTCGGAAGGTGGTCACCTAGGAGACCGAACAGCGGTGGTCCCGTCTCGCGGGCCAGCCACGTCGGCAGGAAGTACGCCGCGCCACCACGGTCGAGCGCGTAAACCATGACTCCTGCGGCCAGCAGCATCGCGGCCAGCCACAGCAGGCCAATCTCGGGCTTGCACTGCCTTGCATCCGCTATCACGAGCCCTCTTTTTGGCGCCGGGCATTATTTACGTTCTTCCGCATATTTGAGCCTTGCAGAAACACGGCCCAATTAACATTCGGGGCTGTACGTACGAGTATTTACCTACGGTGCCATACAACCGCTTGTTTTGCGGTTGACGCAAGGAGTCAGCGGCGCTTGTTGAGGAAGAAATCCGGCCCCTTAAAGGATTTCAGCATGTTCGGTGGTTGAATCCCGCAACGCCCCTAGCGAAAAATCTTGTCGATCGCATCCATGACCTCGGGCGTGAACCTGTCGACGAACCCGATCGCCTGCATGTTCTCGCGCAACTGCTCGACACGGCTGGCGCCGGTCAGTACGGTGCTGACGTGCGGGTTCTGCAGACACCAGGCCAGCGAGAACTGTGCGAGGCTGGCGCCCATCTGCCTGGCCAGGGGATCCAACGCCGCGACTTTCGCGAGTCGCTTCGGGTCGGTCAGCTGTTCGCGTAACCAGCCGTAACGGGCAACTGTGGCCCGGCTATGCTCGGGAATACCGGCATTGTATTTGCCGGTCAAGGTGCCCGAGGCCAGCGGACTCCAGGTCGTCGTCCCGTAGCCGTATTCCTTGTATAAGCGCTGGTATTCCGGGCCGAATCGATGCCGTTCGAACAGGTTGAAGACCGGTTGCTCGACGACCGGTTTGTGCAGGTGGTGGCGATCGGCGATATCGATCGCGTTCAGGATATCGGAGGCCTCCCATTCCGACGTGCCCCAATACAGCGCCTTGCCGCGTTCGATAATGTTGTGCATCGCCCGGACGGTCTCCTCGATCGGCGTCGTCGGATCCGCACGGTGGCAAAACAGCAGATCGACGTAGTCCAGGCCGAGGCGCTGGAGGGAACCGTCTATAGCCTCGATGAGGTACTTGCGATTCAGCGTGTTCTTCTCATTAGGATTGTCGTGCAGCCCCCAGTACAGTTTGGTCGACACCAGGTAACTGCCACGCCGCCAGCCGAGCTTCCGTAGCGCCGCGCCCATGAGCTCCTCGGATCTCCCGTCCGCATAGATCTCCGCGTTGTCGAAGAAGTTCACGCCGGCATCGTAGGCCGCCGCCATCAGCTCGACCGTGCCGTTACCACTGACCTGATTGTGAAACGTCACCCAGGTCCCGAACGACAGTTCGCTGACCTGCAGTCCGGCTTTACCGAGATGGCGATACTTCATAATTACACCTGCAAAGAACGACGTGGCAATCATAAAGCAGCGTGTTATTTTCGCCACCTCTCCGCCGACGAGTTCAGATTAGAACTACTAATACCCGCGTTTCCACACCGAAGCAGTTCAAGCAATTCTCTCCAGGCCGAGGCAATATCGCTGCTTATCGATCACGCGGCGAGGAATCGACAGGTGTGACGCCGGCACCCGATTAGTGCGACCATCGTACGGCCACGCAGGAGACGCCCATGTTCGTAGGCCACTATGCAGCCAGCCTGGCGTTGAAGAAATTCGAAACGCGAGCCTCGCTGGGCGTGCTGTTTCTCGGCGTGCAGCTTGTCGACATCCTGTTTTTTCCGTTCGTGCTGCTCGGTATCGAGCGCATCAATATCATCGAGAAATATACCGACGCAACACATTTCCAGCTCGAGTACATGCCTTACACGCACAGCCTCGTCGGGAGCTTGTTCTGGGCAGTTGCTGCTTATGCGCTGTTTCGCTGGGTCTTCGCCAGGAATCACGCGGTCGCCCTGGCCGTGGGGCTTGCGGTGTTTTCGCACTGGCTGCTCGATTTGCTCGTGCACACGCCGGACCTTCCACTCTGGAGCGACGCCTCCCTCAAGCTCGGCTTCGGGCTATGGAATAACGCGATCGCAACCTATCTCCTCGAGGCTGCATTCCTGCTCGGGGCCCTGTGGCTGTATCTGAAGTCGACGACCGCTTCGACGGCGACCGGCAGGTACGGCATGCATGTTTGTCGTCTTCCTGTCGCTGGTCAACATCGTCAACATCTTTGGGCCGCTGCAGAGTGACAGCAAAGTGGTGCTCGCGGTATCTGCCCTCGCGGCCTACTTCCTGTTTGCGGCCGTCGCCTTCTGGCTGGACAAGAAACGCAGCTGAGAGACGCTGGTCGCGGAGCGTGTATCAACCCAATATCGCTTTCGCCGTGATGCCGTCAGTAACTAGTGAGCATCCCTTGCCCCAGTCGTTCCGCCTGGTCGCGCTGCTTGCGCGTCAAAAGCGAGCGGATCGTCTCGCCGGCTTGACCAGCCTTTTCCTTCCCGTTGTGCTCGGCAACGGATGACCAGGCACAAGCGTAGGCGACGTTTTTGGGTTGCCTCGCTGCCAACCTGTTCAAAACAACGCCGACACCGCCATCTGCCAGTCCATCCGGTCGCCGGCGTACCATTTCGCGGTACAGGCAGCGCTGTCGATGTCCGCGGCGAAGAACTGGCTGTCCAGCCAGGCCTGCAAATCCTGCTCCGAGGCGACGCTCGGCAGCGCGAACCAGGCTGGCAGCCGTTGTCTTCGCTGATCCGTGAAGTAGATTTCGCCGGATTCCGACTGCTCGCAGGCGAATCCGCCTTCGTGTACCAGCCGGTGATGGTGTCGGCACAGCATGA
>Ga0224512_10001867_pt1 | contig 19709 bp, 16 predicted proteins | sample SF_May12_sed_USG_4_FD_169103 | JGI IMG/M metagenome (GOLD analysis project Ga0224512, IMG submission 169103) | Sediment microbial communities from San Francisco Bay, California, United States - SF_May12_sed_USGS_13 | ecosystem: Environmental > Aquatic > Marine > Sediment | place: USA... | reverse complement strand
TGGATGGTCCATGGATTCCAGTCTGCCATGAAATGGCCCGGCGCCCGCCGGACTGGGTCGCAACTGGGGTGCCGGGAAGCCGACCCAGGCTTATCCGCCAGCAGGGCCCGGCCGCACGAAGATCGGCCGGCATCGATCGATGCCGGGTATGACGTCCGAGCAGCCCACCGTCATGCCTGCTCAACGGTCTCGAACCCGTAGAATCTTGCCCATGTCGATTCCTTCACGACGCGCCCGCGCGCTCATCGCGGTCGGTGTTTTGGGGGTCTTCTTGCTGGCTACGGGCCTGACCTGGGACCTCGTTGCCCATGCGCGCGACTCGGACCTGGTGGCCGAGGAAGGTGTCTTCAGCCTCGATAATCCCTCTCATGTTCTGATCGGACTAGGAATCTTGGCGGCCGCCACAGGGCTCCTCGGCACCGCGTGGGAGGTCCTGGCGAGGCCGGCCGGCAACCTCAGACGGGCCGGGTTGGGCGGCCTAGCGGTGCTCACCGGCATCGCCCTTGCCGCCGGCGTCGGCGGCCTGCTGGCAGTGACCGTACCGCACGAACGCGACCAATCGGTTGCTGCCGAAGCCGAAGACCAGATGAGCTCGGCGGCTGCGCTGGCCGTGGACCGAACACGGCTCCCCAGCGACGAGGCCATCGCCCTGGCCACCCTTTCATGGAGCCGGTCGAGTCCCGTTGGCGGCCATCTCGAGCACCACGGTCATGGAAACCCCTACGATGGGCCGCCTCCCCAGACGCGGCTCTCCGCCCAGGAGAGCATCGAACTTGCGGCCCAACTCGAATCGGCCGCCGCGGTTGCCGACGGCCTGCGAGACGTCGATGCGGCCGCGGCCGCGGGATACGTGCAATCAGCCACCGACGTCCCGGGCGTGGGCTCACACTGGACCAAGTGGTCACTCGTCGACCACGAGTTCGACCCTGCCCGGCCTTCCCAGCTGCTTTTCCACGAGACAAGATCGGACGAGCCTGCCGAGCTGGCCGGCTTCTCATACTGGGTGCGGAGCCCCACCGCACCGAAGGGATTCGCCGGCCCCAACGACCACTGGCACCAGCATGTCGGCTTGTGTTTCGAGAACGGGTGGTTACGGCGCGAGAACCTGCCGAGCCGGGCCGCCTGCGAAGGCGATTGGATCAATGGGTCCGATCTGTGGATGCTGCATGCCTGGGTGGTCCCCGGAGCGGAGAACGAGTGGGGCCTGTTCGCGGAGATCAACCCGGCACTGTGCCCCGACCCGCGCGGCCTTCCCGACTTGTTGACGTGCGATCCGGGCGGCGTTTAAACGACTTCGAGCAGCTCCGGGAAGTGGCAGGCGATCTGATGCCCGGCGCCGGGATCCTCCAGGGGCGGCTCGGCTTCGGCGCAGATGTCTTGAGCTTTCCAGCACCGGGTGCGGAAACGGCACCCTGAGGGCGGATTGATCGGGCTGGGAACGTCGCCCTCGAGCGGAATCCGCCTCCGTTGCCGTTCGTGATCGGGATCCGGGACCGGAACGGCCGATAGCAGCGCCTGGGTGTAGGGATGGTGCGGTTGTTCGAAGATCTGCTGGCGGGTTCCCAACTCGACGATCTTCCCGAGGTACATGACGGCCACCCGGTCGCTGATGTGACGGACCACCGACAGGTCGTGGGCGATGAAGATGAGGCTGAGGTCGAACTCCTTTTGCAGCTCCACCATGAGGTTGAGGACCTGGGCCTGCACGGAGACGTCGAGGGCCGACACCGGCTCGTCGAGGATGATGAGCTTGGGCTTGAGGGCCAGCGCTCTAGCCACTCCGATCCGTTGCCGCTGACCGCCGGAGAACTCATGCGGGTAGCGGCTGGCGAAGGTGGCGTTCAGGCCCACCCGCTCCAGCAGCTCTCCGACGGTCCGCCGGTAATCGTCCATCTCGTCCCAGATGCGCAGGCCTTCGCCGACGATGTCCTCCACCGTCATGCGGGGGTTGAGGCTGGCGTACGGGTCCTGGAACACTATCTGCATGTTGCGCCGCACCCGGCGCATCTCGTCCCGGTTGAGCGTGACGAGATCTTGCCCGCCGAACTCGACCGTGCCCGACGTGGGCTCGACAAGCCGCAGCAGAAGGCGAGCAGTGGTGGACTTGCCGCAGCCGGACTCTCCGACCAGCCCGAGGGTCTCTCCTTGGCGGAGGTCGAAGGACACGCCGTCGACCGCCTTGACGTCACCAACCTTGCGCTTGATGATGCCCGGTTCCTTGACCTCGAAATACTTGGTCAGGTCACGGACCTTCAGCAGCGTTTCGCCGTTCGGGGCTGTGGCCGGCCCGGTCACAAGCCCGTCTCCCGGGTGAGGGAGGCGCGGAGCTCCGTCGGATCGAGATGGGCGTTCCAGTCGGGTCGGGCGGCGAAGTGGCATACGACGCTCGATTCGCCCACCACCTGCGGTTCGGGGTATTCAGCTTCACAGATCGTCTGGGTATACGCACAGCGGGGGGCGAACCGGCAACCTCGGGGAGGGTTGATCAGGCTGGGGGGTGCTCCGCCGATCTGATGGAGCTGCTTCCCAGTCTCGGCATCCACTCGCGGCATCGACTCCAGCAGCCCCCAGGCGTAGGGATGCTTGGCGGCGTGATAGATATCGTGGGTAGCGGCGGTCTCCACGTGCCGTCCCGCATACATGACCATGACCCGGTCGGCGATGCGGGCCACCACCCCCAGGTCGTGGGTGATGAGAATGATCGCCATGTCCATCCGCTCGCCGATCTCCTGAACCACGTCGAGTATCTGCGCCTGCACGGTCACGTCCAGTGCGGTCGTGGGCTCGTCGGCGATGAGGATCTCGGGCTCGAGGGCTATGGCCATAGCGATCATGGCCCGCTGGCGCATACCGCCCGAAAACTGGTGGACGTAGTCTTGCGCCCGCCTGGGCGCATTGGGGATACCAACCAGATCGAGCAGCTCGATGGCGCGCTCGCGGGCCTCCTGCTTGGTCACGCCACGGTGGGCACGGATCATCTCGGCGATTTGGCCACCAACTCGATACACCGGGTTGAGGGCGGTGAGCGCATCCTGAAAGATCATCGCGATGCGGTCGCCCCGGATGGCGTTCAACTGTTTGGTGGTCATCGGCACGAGGTCCACGCCGTGAAACAGGACCTGACCGCCGGAGATCCGACCCTGGCGGTGCGGGAGAAGCCCGAGGATCGAGAGGGCAGTCACCGTCTTGCCGCAGCCGGATTCGCCGACGATGGCGAGGGTCTCGCCGGCCTTGACGTCGAAGGTGACACCGTCTACCGCGTGCACAATTCCCTGCTCGGTGTCGAACTCGGTGTGCAGGTCGCGCACCTCGAGAATGGTGCTGCCCCGGGCAGGACGCGGCCGATCCACACTGAAACCGACGATCTCGACGGCCATCAGCTGGATTTCCTCTGCGTGGGATCCAAGGCGTCCCGGAGGCCGTCGCCCAGGAAGTTCACGCAGATAACGGTGGTTATCAAGGCGAGGCCCGGGAACCACAGCATCCAGGGCGAGGTGCTGAGCTGGCCTTTGGCGTCGGCGATCATGTTGCCCCAGCTGGGGGTCGGCAACTGGATGCCGAACCCGAGGAACGAGAGCGCCGACTCGGTGAGGATCGCCCCCGCTACCAGCAGCGTCACGGTCACCGTGATGGGACCGACCGTATTGGGCAGAATGTGGCGGAAGATTATTCGCCCGCTCTTGGCTCCCAGGGCCCGAGCGGCCTCGACGAACTCTTTCTCTTTGAGCGACAGGAACTGGCCGCGCACGATCCGGGCCAGCGGCATCCAGAAGATCAGTGTCAGGACAAGCACGATGTTGAATACCGAACTTCCCAGGATCCTCCCCACGATGATGAGGAAGATGAGGCTTGGCAAGGCCAGCATCGCATCGGTGAAGCGCATGAGGATGGTGTCGATGCGCCCGCCGAAAAAACCGGCAATCGCCCCGACGATGGTTCCGATCACCGCCGAGGCCAGCGCCACCCCTATGCCTACCAGGATCGACACCCGGCCGCCGTAAAGGACCCGGGTGAGCACATCGCGCCCCAGGCGGTCGGTGCCGAACCGGAAGTCGCTGGAGGGCGGCTCAAGGGCCCTGGTGATGAATTGTTCTTCGAATCCGAACGGCGCCACGACGGGCGCCAGCAGCGTCAAGAGCACGATGATGCCGAAGATCACCATGCTGGCCATGGCCGCCTTATGGCGTCTGAACCTTCGCCAGGCGAGCTGGCGATTGGTGAGGACTTCGGCGGTAAGGCCTTCGGCCTCCAGGAACCCGCCGGGCGGAACCCCGGCGGTATCGGGGATCTCCACCGGGAGAATACCCGAGCCATGCAAGGGATCGATGGGCCGATCAGGCATAACGGATCCTGGGGTCGAGAACGGCGTACAAAAGATCGGCAATCAAGTTGAAGATGAATACCGCCGCGGCCGTGATCATGAGCCAGGGAAGAATCACGACGTAGTCTCCGTCGAAGAGCGCCTGCAGGAACAGGGTCCCCATCCCGGGCCAGGCGAAGATGACCTCGGTGATGAGGAGCCCGCCCATGAGTAGGCCGATGTCGATGGCCGCCTGAGTGGTGAGGGGGATGAGAGCGGTCCGCACCCCGTGCTTGACCAGGACGCGTCGTTCCGAGATGCCCTTGGAGCGGGCGGTGCGGAGGTAATCCGAGTTCAGCACCTCGAGCAGGCTGGCCCGCATGTACCGGCTATAAATGGCGACCAGCTGCACCCCCAAGGCCAGTGCAGGCAGAGCGATATGGCGCAATCGGTCCATCAGGTCGAAGCCCTGCGTCCCGGGACTCGTCATCCCGGCCGTAAAGAAGATCGGCTCACTCGTATTGAGCCAGCGCTGCAAATAGACGCCGAGAACCAACTGGAGCATCAGGCCGACCAGGAAGACAGGGGTAGCAATCCCCAGCAGGGACAGACCGGTAGTGGTGTAGTCGAACCAGCTGTTCTGCCTGACGGCGGCGATGATGCCCACGAGAATACCGATCAGCAACGAGAACGCCAACGCCACAATTGCGAGCACTATCGTGTTGCGAAGCGCCTCGGCAAGCATCTCCCCTACTCCGCGCCGGGCCACCAGCGAGTTGCCGAGGTCACCGGTGACGAATTTTCCCAGCCAACGGGTGTACTGCACGAACTCGCTGTCGTCGAGACCGAGCTGTTCGCGGTACCGGGCGATGTCCTCGGCTCGGACCCGCGGGTTGAAACGGAGGGCCGACTCCGGGCTGGCAACCGCTCGGGCGCCGATGAACGTGAGGACGCTCATCACCAGCAAGATCGGGATCGTGATGAAGATGCGCCTCAACGTGTACCGGACCACGCAGACTCCCTCTACTGAGCTTCCACGAAGGGAAGCGCCGGGATGAGGCTAGCCCAATCCCGGCGCTTCGGCTCGCGAAAACGCGATATGTGCGTGTACTCCCTAGCCGATGAGCGACCAGTCGTACATGTTGTGGAAGGTTCCGTAGGTGCTGGCACCGAACAGGCCGACGGGGCCTTCGATCAGGTCCGTCCGATAGGCGGTGATGTTGGGCAGCGTGTAAAGCGGAATCCACACGACGTTCTCCGCAACGATGTCACCGGCCTGGTTGAGCAGTTCGATCCGCTTCACCGGATCGATGGTCCGGTCGGCTTCAATGACCAAGTCACTCAGCACCTGCGCCTGGGGATCGTTGTCCCACGCAGTGTAGTTCTGGCCGGAGAAGCTGTTTTCCTCGCTGGGGATGTCGTCAATATTGTAGAGGGCCACCTGCGACGGATCCGGGCTCGACGCCTGCGCCCACAACCCGAGGTTGAAGGTCAGCTGCGGCAAGCGGTTCTCGAACAGCTCACCGGCGTCGTAGTTCTGAATCGTCCAACAAATACCGGCCGGAGCCGTCATCTGCTGCACCAGGGCCTGCACATCTTCACGCCGCTGGTTTCCGGCGACCGTATTCCACTCAATGTCGAGCTGCCGGCCGTCCTTCTCCCAGCAGGTGTCGCCGCGGGTCCAACCGTCGGCAGTGAGGATTTCCTCCACCTTGTCGAAGTCCTGCGTGTACCCGGCAAAGTCGGTTCCGTCACAGGCATCACCCTGGGCCGGAGTCCAGCCGCCGCAGTTCAGCACCGGCACGTCACCCTCGTAGACCGCGCCCAGAGCCGTGTTGGCGATTTGCTGGCGGTCGAGCGAGTAGATCACGGCCTGGCGGACTGCAAAGTTGGACAGCAGGTCGCCGCTGTTGGGTGCACGCTGGCCAGGCCACAGGCCCTCGTAGAACAGTGAGTCGTGCGTCTGGAAGGCGATCGGATCAGTCAAGCGCTCCTTGATATCTCCGAAAGGCTGCGGGTAGGCAACCAGGCCTTCACCGGTCTGCAGGGCGATGACCTCGGTGTCGGTGTCCTCGCGGGGCACGAACGTGACCTGGTCGAGGAGCGGCTTGCGGTCCGCGTCCCAGTAGTTGTCGTTCGGCACCAGAACGGCCTCGGACACGCTGAACGACTGAAGCAGCCAGGGCCCGCCCGAGATGGTGACCTCGTCGATCCAGTCATCTGCAATGTCGGTACTGGCGAACGCGTGCGCCGGAAGCAAGTAATTGGTACCGCCTCCGAACAGGTCCGCCCAGGGAGCATAGATTTCCGAGAACGTCACAACTGCGACCTGGGGATCGCTGGTGTCCACACTCGTGATGATGTCGTAGCCGGCCGAAGACAGGACACCGACGGTGTCGTTGTAGGCGCGCCAGGTGAACTCGACGTCGGCCGAAGTCATCGGTGTGCCATCGCTCCAAACCGCGTCATCGCGAATGTTGTACGTGATTACGAAGCTACCGTCGGCGTTCTCGACGAGCCCGCCGTTGTCAACGGATGGTGCTTCGGTGAGGATGGGAGAGGCAACGAAGTTGCCGTCCGCATCCAACTCCATGAGCCGAGCCATGATATGGGTCGACGACATCCACTGTAGCCATGATGCGTTAGCACATGATTGGATCGGGTTCAGGCACTCCGGCCACTGTTCGGCAATGAAGACAGCCTCGCCGCCGCCACCTCCGGACGGAGGTGCAGTGGTCGCTGTGGTATCACCTCCCGACGGCGCAGCCGTCGTGGAAGTCGTGGTGGTTTCGCCCGAAGTGTCGTCGGCGCAGGCTGCCGCCACCAGGGCGAGCACGGCCAACAACGCTACGAAGCGCACCGTTATACGTCTTGTCATTGGGATGTCCTCCTTGGAATGTTCCCTACGGGACTGCACTACGCTACTCCCGATTTCAGAAGGCGGCAAAAGGCATATCCCAGATACTGGGAGACGCCGCCTGAGAGTTGGCGGCCGCAAGCCGCCGCCAACGCAGCCTACCCCCGGCGCCACCGCCCCGGACCGGAAGCCAGAGGCGGCCAATCTCTATCGGGTTGGCTGCGGGGGCGGCCTCGCTGCGACCCTCAAGCCGTGCCCGGGGTGGGATTTGAACCCACACGCTCCTCTCGGAGCAGCGGATTTTAAGTCCGCTACGGCTGCCAATTACGTCACCCGGGCCGAGAGCCCGCTGCACAACGGCGCATCACGAATCACTCAGCAGACTTCTTGTCGAAACCCTAGATGACCGCAATGACAGCTGGACGATCTCGTCTCGCTCTTGATACGCGAGCTCAACCGCCCAATACCCGTTCGATTCCGTACCCCAACGCCTCATCGGCTCGCTGCGCCGATGTCTCGAGCATCTCCATGCGACCCGGGAACCTATCTTCCATCACACGAATGGACGTTAACTCCAGGGCCAGATCGCTTCGGGTTGCTTGCTCGGTCGCCACGATCCGGTTAGCGGCGACGTAGTTGTCCAACGCCAAAGCGGCTCCGGCCTCGTCAGCCGGAACCCCTTCTTCAACATTCAACAAGATCGCGGCGGTCACCCCCGCCACAATCAAGAATGCAAGCACGACCCATATCGTCCACTCGAATCGGCGCCGGGAAGGCACTTCCAGCCCATCCAATACTTTCGGCTTTTCGAGCAGCGTCATGCCATCGCCTCCTTCGCGATTACAGCAAACGGAATGACCGAGGTCTGCGAACCGCTTTCCGGGGTGTGGAGAAGGAAGAGACCGCAGACTGCAAACCTGCTTTTGAAAACCCGGCGCACCACCGTCCTCCTGTGCACCTGACCACATTGTCCTCCTAAACGGGCTCCGGTGGTAGAGGCTTTCGTGTCTGAACGAGCCGGAGCAGTAATCTCGCCGGTATGGACCACCTTTGGGCCGGATGGCGCAGCACCTACATCAAGGGGCCAAGTGGGCCGGATCCGGGAGGTTGTCTCTTTTGCCGCTTACCCGACCGGGAAGATGCCGAATCCCTCATCCTTGCCCGGGGAGAAACCGTGTTCACCGCGCTCAATCGATACCCCTACACGACCGGCCACGTGATGATCGCCCCCCTCCGTCACGTCGCCGAACCGGGCGACCTGAGTGCTGGCGAAAGAATTGAGTTGTGGGCGTTCCTCAGCGTCGCTCAACGCGCCATTCAGCAGGCCATGTCTCCCGACGGTTTCAACCTGGGTGCCAACCTCGGGCGGGTGTCCGGCGCTGGGGTCCTCGGACACTTCCACATGCATCTGGTACCGCGCTGGGAGGGTGACGCCAACTTCATGACCTCCGTCGGTGCGACCCGCGTCATCCCCGAGGACCTGGCGGACACGTGGGAGAACCTTCGCGCTGCTCTGGAGTAGCCAGCAGGCAGCGAAATATACCAGTCTGGAGAGCCAGCTGAGAACTGGAAACTGGAAACCGGCGACTATTTCGGTTCCCTCCAAGCCCCGTTTCGCATGACGCCCCCGGAGTTATCCTCCGCCACACAGCCCACGGTGCAGTCCAGCGGCTCAACCCAGGGAGCAACCGTCTCTCCTACCGGATTGTCGCGGCCGGCCCAATGGTCGGCGTAGTGAGCATGGAGACACTTGACGCCTCGCTCACTGCCCGCCACCCCTCCGGATGGTCGCAGGCGGGCATCTTCGGGAACCAGAAGGTCGCGCTCAACCGCGTAGCGGGCCCCGGCAGCCTGGAACCGTGCCTCGACGACGGGATTTGATTCCACCCAGCGCTGCATCGCTCTCACGCCGCCCACCGACTCGAGTCTCCCCACCCTGATGCGAGCCAGCGGACAGGTCAGCCAGTAGTGGGTCGGGAACGGTGTGCCGTCGTCGAGCAGCGGGGGGACGGCTACCGCAACCGGCAACCCCAGCGGGCACTGCGCCACTACCTCGATCGCCGCCCGAAGTGGCCGCCCAAGCTGAGCTGCCACCACCAGCTGGTCGTCCATACGTGACATGTATAACTCAGCGGTCTCCTAACCCAGCAGATCGCGACCGGTCAGGAAATCCCACACTCCCTGCCACCAGCCTCGATCGAGTTCCTCGATCGGCTCGGGTTCCGGTGGCACGAATTCCTCCTTTTCGGGTGGCGCCACGACGACGTAGGCCACCTCACCAGGTCGGACATAGCCGAAATCCTCTCGGGCGATCTTCTCGACCCCCTGATCCGTCTGGAGATAACCGGCCGCCGCCGTCAGGCGGGCATTCTCCTCTTTCAACACCGCCAGCGTTTGCTCCTTCTGTTCTACGAGCTCTTGCTGGGCGAGGATCTGTCGGAAGGGGAAGACATTGGAGAACACCAGTGCAACGGCCACCAGCAAGAGCAAGGTGACGATCGAGACCGCCCTGGGCGTTGCGGTGGCGCGCCTCACGAGCGGCTTCCAATTGATTCCCAGCCGGCGTACCGCGCCTGGCTGCCTAGGTACTCTTCAATCCGAAGCAACTGGTTGTATTTGGCGGTTCGCTCCCCCCGGGCCGGGGCTCCAGTCTTGATCTGACCGGCGTTGGTAGCGACGGCCAGGTGGGCGATGAAGGTGTCTTCCGTTTCGCCGGAGCGGTTGCTGACCATCCGCCCGTAGGCGGACCGTTGGGCCGTTTCCATCGTGTGGAGGGTCTCGGACAGCGAGCCGATCTGGTTGACCTTGATCAGAATCGCGTTGCCGACTCCCTCTTTGATCCCTCTCCGCAGGATGCCCTCGTTGGTAACGAAGATATCATCGCCGACGAGCTGGGTGCGGTCCCCCATCCTCTGGGTCTGAGCCTTCCATCCATCCCAGTCGTCCTCAGCGAGGCCGTCCTCGATGGAGACCAACGGGAAGTCATCAAGAAGACTCTCGAGGAAAGTGGTCATCTCCTCAGAGTTGAGCTCGCGGCCCTCTCCCGCCAGCACATACTTACCGTCCCGGTACAGCTCCGAGGCGGCCACATCCAACGCCAGGGCGATCTCGTCCCCCAACTCGTAACCGGCATCGCCGATCGCCTCCGATAATGCCTCCAACGCCTCGCGATTGCTCGCCAGGTTGGGGGCTAAACCACCTTCGTCGCCCACATTGGTCGAAAGCCGGCGAGCGCCGAGGACCGCCTTGAGGGCGTGATACACCTCGACACCGGCCTGCAGGGCGTCGCGGAAGCTGGGAGCGCCGGCCGGCACGAGCATGAACTCCTGGATATCGACTGAATTGGCGGCGTGAACCCCACCATTCAGCACATTTAGGAACGGCACCGGCAACACTCGGGCGCCCGGGCCACCGAGATACTTGAACAGAGGAAGACCGAGCGCCACAGAGGAGGCCCGGGCCGCAGCCAGCGACACGGCCAGGATGGCATTGGCGCCCAGCCTGCCCTTGTTGGGTGTCCCGTCCAGATCGAGCATGATTTGATCGAGAGCTTCTTGATCTGTGGCGTTCCTGCCTATCAACGCAGGAGCAATCTCGTCGTGGATATTGTCAACGGCCCGCGTCACGCCCTTGCCGCCGTAGCGGTCTCCACCATCTCGAAGCTCGACCGCTTCGAGCGCCCCCGTCGATGCCCCCGATGGAACCGCGGCTCGACCGAAGGCACCGCCAGCGAGGAGCACCTCGGCCTCGACGGTCGGGTTCCCCCGGGAATCGAGGACCTCACGGGCCCTGATCACGTCGATCGTGGTCATGGACCCTCCTTGGGTGGCAACGTTAGTCATGATTGCTCCTGTTCTCGGGGAAATCTGTTGCTTCGGATTTGGCCGCTTCCCACAAGCGGTTCAACTCGTCAAAGCTCAGCTCGTCGAGGTCGCCTGATCGTTCCATTCGCCTGAACCGGTTCTCGAACCGGTTGACCGCTCGTCGCAGCGCTACCTCAGGGTCGATGTGAAGATGGCGGGCCAGATTCACCGCCGAGAACAGCAGATCACCCAGCTCATGTTCGGCCTCCGCCCGCTCGCCCAGCGCGTCGTCGAGTTCGGCCACTTCTTCCCGCACCTTGTCCATGACCTGCGCCGGACCAAACCAATCGAACCCGGTAGTGGAAGCTCGCCGCTGCAGCATGGCGGCTCGCTCCATCCCCGGCAGTCCGGCCGGCACGTCATCCATCAGCGAAGACCGCTGCTTCTCGTCTTGCTTGATCCGCTCCCAATTCTGGAGGACCTCTCGAGCGGTCGAGGCCTCAACCTCGCCAAATACGTGCGGATGGCGCCGCACCAGCTTCTCCCGTAGGCGCTCGGCTACGTCTTCGACATCGAAGGCCCCCGCTTCTCTCGCCATGGTGCTGTGAAAGAGCACCTGGAGAAGAACATCGCCCAGCTCATCTTCGACATCTTCATACGCGACGAAGTCCGCCCGGCCGACCGGGGCTTCAACGGGAAGCCGAGCGAGCGCTTCGACCAATTCGTAAGTTTCCTCCACGAGATTCCGGACGAGGCTGTGGTGTGTCTGCTCACGGTCCCAAGGGCATTCCGCCCGGAGCCGCCTCATCGTTGCGATCAACCCCGGAAGCCCAACCGGCGTCGCTTCTAAGAAGAGAGCGGTGCGGAGGCCGGCATGTTCCGATCCGAGCGCTTCGAGGGCGACGGCTTGCACGCGCGCCTGCCCGGTGCCCAGGTCCGTCAGAACCGTGACCGGGGTCGGTTCGGGCAGCAGGCGGGCAAGAGTGTCGCGCACCTCCGCGAGAACCATCGGGATGTCCACCTGGGTGATGATCGTCGGCATCTGCAACAGCAAAGGGTCGGGCAGATTTTGGCCGTCCAACACCACCAGTCCATCACGTATCGGATCTACCCCGACTTCGAGCAACACGAGGTCGAGGAAGGACTCGCCCCCCATCACCTCGAGCGGAACTCCGGCCTTCGCAGCAAGTTCGCGAACCAACCCGGGCGTTCGCTCTCCCACGCCGGGGCTGCCGGGCACGGCGAAGATCACGCGTCCCACCGAGCCGGCTTCCACTACACGCTCCGCGAGACGCTGGTAGACGATGTCGAACGTCTCTGCCGATTGGTAGAGGTCGTCGCCGCTCTCCACCGTTCTGAGCTCACCGAGTTGACGAGCAGCCGGGTGCTTCAGAGTACGAACGATTACCCGTGTGTCGGGATCACGCAACAGGCGCTTAGTCTCGGCAGGGATCCGCTCGTAGTCGCCCGGGCCGAGACCAACGATGGTGATGTGCCCAGCCATCAGGCCGGGGGGATGACCCCGAAAGTAGGCTCGGTTTGCCAGGTGCCGTACCTCTCGTCGATGACGACGTCGGCCGCTCCCATGACAGTCTCGAACCAACCGTTGACCAGATCGCCGGCCCGCTCGTCGCTCAGCTGCTGCTCGAGTTGCAGACGCAGTTCATCGAAGGTCTGCTCCGTGCGGGAATCGACAACCATCACGTGGAACCCAAACTCCGACTGGAACGGTTCGTTCACCTCGCCGATTGGCGCCGTGAGTGCCACCGCCGTGTAGGGCTCCACGAAGCCCGACACCATGGCAGTCTCGCTGATACACCCAATGTCGCCTCCGTTGGCGCCGGAGCCGTCGAGGGAGAGTTCGGCCGCAAGAGCGCTGAAGTCCTCACCCGCTGCGAGGCGGTCCACGATGTCTTGGGACTCGGCCTCGGTTGTTACGAGTATGTGTCGCGTGCAGATCAGGTTGAGGTCCTCAGCGGCCAGCTGGTCGTAGGCGTTCCGGATGTCTTCTTCAGTTACCGCGCCGGCGTCCTCGATGACCCTGGCTTGGATCACCGGGATCAAGACCTGCCGATATGCGTAATGCCGGAGGGTCTCCTCGGTGATGTTGTTGGTGTCCAGAAACTCATCGAACGGCCCCTCTGCCTCGACGCCGGCCACGTAGTCGGCGTAGAAGGCATCGATGGCTGCCTGATCCTCGACGACACCCAGTTCCCGGCTTCCCTGGCGCAGCACCTCTTCGAGAATCAGCACCATCAGATCGTCGGCAAACTCCTGGCGAGGCACGGTTGTGCTATCGGGGCGAAGCGCCTCGACCTCACCCAACGTGATATCTGTCCCGTCGACCGTAGCGACGATCGCCCCGCCACCGGAGCAGGCTGCCCCCAGTAGTGCCAGTACGAATAGCAGGACAACGAGTTTGCGCACAGGAATCACCTTTGTCACGGAACTGGAAGTGAAGGGCCATGGTAGGCAGGCAGTCGGGTAACCAGGAAGTTGTAAAGTGCCTCCTTCCCCCGCCAGGGGAAGTAAACGAGCGAAGCGAGTGGAGAGAGTAGCCACTGACGGCTGACGGCCGATCTTCCCACCCTCCCCCTAGCCTCCCCCGGCCGTCGGGAGGGGGAAAGAGACCGGCCTCGACACTGGCAAGCGACCTCAAGCTTGTTGGGGCCACATCTCGACCAGAAATTCAAGTAGCTTCCCAACTATTCGGTCGTCTGGAGGGGCCGGCAGGAAGATCGCTCCTTCGCTCGCTCGAAGGACCGCACGCGGCGCTATCCGGGACAAGCGGACCTCCTGGGATGCCGCCAGGTCGACGGTGGCCAGGCGCACCTCGTTGCGGAGCTTGACGACCTGATCGAGGCCTACCCGGAGCGCTTCAACACGCAGCCGCGCGACATCGAGCAAGGCGGCCGCCGCCGGAGGCAGCGGCCCATATCGATCCAACCATTCGCGGCCGACGTCCTCTACCTGATCGTGAGTAGCCGCCAGCGCCAACCGCCTGTAGGCCTCGAGTCGTGCCCCCTGATCGGCGACATAATCATCGGGAAGATGTGCATGAACCGGTAGGTCGATCCTCACTTCAGCGGGCTCAGCCCGCTCCACCAGAGTACCTTCGAGCTCGCGCACGGCTTCGGCCACCAGTTCGGTGTAGAGATCGAAACCGACCGCGGCAACATGGCCTGACTGCACCTCGCCGAGGACACTGCCGGCCCCCCGAATTTCCAGGTCTCGGAGGGCCAGTGAGAACCCGGATCCGAGGTCGGTAGCTTCCCCAATCGCCTCCATCCGCCGGTAGGCGTCCTCGCTCAGCGAGTGACCGGCCGGATGGAAGAGGTAGGCGTAGGCGCGCTGGCTCGACCGTCCCACCCGGCCGCGCAGCTGGTAGAGCTGAGCGAGGCCGAGCAGATCGGCGCGCTCAACGATCAGCGTGTTGACCTGGGGGAGGTCGAGGCCCGACTCGATGATGGTGGTCGCCACCAACACGTCGTATTCATGGTTCCAGAAGTCGAGCATTGCCTGTTCGAGGGGGCCTTCACTCATCCGCCCGTGGGCAACCGCGTACCGGGCATCAGGAACGAGCTCCCGCAAATGGGCAACCGCCCGCTCGATGGACTGCACCCGGTTGTGCACGTAGAAGACCTGACCTTCTCTCAGCATCTCGCGGCGAATGGCGGCAGAAACCGCTTGCTCGTCGTAGGGGCCGACGTAGGTGAGGATCGGGTGTCGGTCTTCCGGAGCTGTACGGATGTGAGAGACGTCGCGGATACCGGTCAGCGCCATTTCCAAGGTCCGCGGGATAGGCGTGGCGGTCAACGTCAACACATCTACTCCAACCCGGAATCGCTTGATCTTATCTTTGGCATTCACCCCGAACCGCTGTTCCTCGTCGATGACGAGGAGCCCGAGATCCTTGAACCGGACGTCGTCGCTGATCAGGCGATGCGTGCCGATCACCACGTCGATTTCGCCGCTGGCAATGCCGTCGACCACCACTCGCTGCTGTTTGCCCGTCAAGAATCGACTCAGCATCTCAACTCGGACCGGATACGGGGCGTACCGATCGGAAAAGGTCTGGAAGTGCTGCTGGGTGAGCAAGGTCGTCGGGCAGAGGATCGCCGCCTGTTTGCCGTCCATGACCGTCTTGAATGCGGCCCGGATGGCCACCTCCGTCTTGCCGAAGCCCACATCCCCGAAGACGAGGCGTTCCATCGGGCCGGGGTTCTCCATGTCCGCTTTGACATCGTGAATAGCGGCCAGTTGATCGGGGGTCTCCTCAAACGGGAAGGCTGCCTCTAGTTCACCCTGCCAGGGGGCGTCCGGCGCGTACGCATGCCCCTCGGCTGCCGCTCTCGCCCTGTGTAGGGAGACCACCTGTTCGGCGACCGCCGCCACCGCCTTGCGGACCCTGGATCGAGTTGCCGACCAGTCGGCGCCACCCATCCGTGACACACGCGGAGTTTCACCTCCTGTGTATTTGCGGACTGCCGCCAGTTGATCGGTCGGGACGTACAGCTTGTCTCCTGCGGCATAGCCGATCACCAGATAGTCGCGCTCGACCCGGGCGATCGTTCGGGCAGCAAGACCTTCGAACCTCCCTATCCCGTGGCGGTAGTGCACAACGAAGTCGCCGTCCGTGAGATCCCGATAAACGGACGTGTCCTGCGCAATCCGACGCGGTCCGGTGCGTCTATGCGCCCTCCGGCGACCCGCCACTTCCTGTTCCCCCAGCACAGCCACGGCCTGCCCGGGAAGCACAAATCCTCGATGAATACCGAGTGGGAGAATCGCCGAACCAGCACGCTCAAGTCGATCGACTCTCGCTAGAGATAACCCGGCCTCCGTCAGAAGGCGGGCAACCCGATCCGCAGCTCCCGCCCCGTCCATGGCAACGACCACATCCATCTTTCGCTCGAGCAGGCGACTCAACCCGGCAGCAACCGAATCGGGGTCACCGGGAGTTGCCTCGAAACCGCGGAGGTCGAGCGAAAGGTCCTCGGGTCCGGTTGGGGTCGGAGGAGCATCGAGCATGACACGCCCTTCAAGCCCTTCTTCGAGATCGAGATAGAGGGCGGGATGGTCACCGGCTTCTGGAGCTCCATGACCCCACGTGGGAGCCAGCGCGGCCGCCAGCTCTCCCTCCTCTTTCAGCAAGTCACGGCTGCGATCACAAGCCCTGACCCGATCGAACACAACCAATGAGCCACCGGGGGCCAGCTCCGATAGAGCGTTGACCGGCGGCGCCAACCAGGGAAGCCACGACTCCATTCCGGAAAACAGAATGCCCTCGGCCATGCGATCCCAGGTCGCGGCCGCCCAGGCCTCCTTTTCCAACAGGACCCGGGCCCCGGCCGCGACTGCGGGGTCGGGGCGAAACTCCCTGGCCGGGAAGATCTCAAACCCATCGACCTTCTCAACCGATCGTTGGCTAGAGACACTGAACACCCGGGCTTCTTCGAGGTGATCACTCCAGAAGTCGAGCCGGACGGGTTCGTCAGCTTGGGCAGGAAAGAGGTCCACGATCCCACCCCGAACCGAGAATTCACCCCTCGCCTCCACCCGGTCGGTGCGGTGATAACCGGTCTGTGCCAACCATCCGATCAGTTGGTCGAACCCCACGTCCTCACCAACTCGACCGGCTACGGGTGCGGGACTGGAGGGGCTGATCCGCTGCGAAACCGATCGCGCCGAGGCGACCACGACGGGTCCCGGCTCGCCGGCAGTCAGAAGGTGGCGGGCCTCGGCTCGCCGGGCCATGGTTGCTGCGTTGGGCGACACGTGTTCAAACGGGAGGGTCTCCCAGGCAGGCATCAGAACAACGGGGTCATGGAACAACGCGAGATCCTCCGCCAGGTCCTCTGCATCTCGCTCACCGGGCACAATCGCCAGCAGGGGACCCGTGGCATGAGTTGCCATGCCGGCCAGGAAGAAGGCGCGGGCCGAGGGCGGCACGACCAGACGGCCCGGCAGATTCGGGAGATGGTGCGGCTGCCACCGATCAACCAAAGATGCGAGTGGGGCGGTCATAGTTGGGCCAGCGTAGCCTTGCTTCACCCCCGCCAGGTGAGGCAGAAGAACGGTCCGGTAGGTCGCCTACCCTACCGATTTCCACGGAAATCACCCTTCGGTGCGGTAATTTTGTACGCGACAGCGACCACCTTAGGCCCCAAACTGAACCGGCTATCTCATCGCAATGCCCCCCAGCGACGGTTCAGCCTCCCAGCCGGGTGGTCGCTGTCATGGGAAAGAGCCGCTCTGCGGCTCGTACCTTGTACCTCGTACCTCGTAATCGCGCTGTGGCAAGCGGGGTACGCTATACGAAGTACGGAATACGAAGTACGCAGCGTTGCTAGAGCCCCGGCAGCTCTCTCGTAACCAAGCCCTGCTGAACGAACCATTCGACGGTCCTCCGAATGGTCTGCCGAGCAGACGTGTACTCCAGTCCCAGATCACGGTTCGCCCTTGTTCCATCGTAGGAATGACCGAACGACAGCACCCGAATCATCTCCCGACAGAGGCGGGGATGGCGGCGCGTCACCCGGGATCCCAGTTCGATCATCGTCGCCGCTCCCATGACCAGACTGCGAGGCACCCGGAGATGGCGGAAATCGAGTCCGGTCAGTTCCTCGAGAAGCTCGACGCCTTCCAAGGTCGAAAGAGTGAATCCGTTCAAGACGTAGCGCTCTCCGGCCACGCCGGTTGATTCCGCCAGGAGATGGCCGCGAGCGCAATCGTCGACGTCGACGATGCTGAAGCGGGAATCGACCAGCGCCGGGGTCTTGCTGTTGATCAGGCCCAGGAAGAGCTTGGCGGTGCCTGATGATCGTCCCGGACCTTGCACCGACGAGGGGTTGACCACCACTACCTCGACGGTGGTCCGGTCAGACAGCAGCAGTTGTTCGGCTTCGTACTTAGAGCGCTCGTAGTTGGAGAGAAACCAGCCACGGTGACGTGTCCATTCATCTCCGGTCGAGCCATGTTCTTCGCCCAGGGTCGTGGCCGAAGATGTGAACACCATTCTCCGCACACCGGTCGCGGCCGCCGCTCGCAGCGTATTGCGGGATCCGTCCACATTGACCCGGAACAACATCGAAGGCTCGGCAAGGCACATCTCGTTGTAGCCCGCAACGTGATACACCACGTCGCATCCTTCCATGGCCGCCGCCATCGCGCCGTAATCGAGGATGTCACCGGGAACCGGCTTGGCTCCGAGTTTCGCCACGGTGGCGGCCGCATTGTCCGAGCGGACTAAGGCCCGCACCTCTCGGTCCTGCAACACGAGTTGCCTCAAGACCCCACGGCCTACTACGCCGGAACCACCGGTGACCAGGGTGGTCATGATCGGTCGGCGGCCCGAACGACCGACCAAAAGCTCGAAACGTACTGCCAGCCCGAGGCGATGGTGACCGCGGCTGCCATCCACATCGCCCACTCGTCGAGGTAGAGCGGTCCCCACGGATCGGCTAGTCGCACCATCGCCAATCCGATAGCGATGAACTGGGCATTGGCCTTGAGTTTGCCCCAGAGGGAAGGCTTCACGACCTGACCCTCGAGCGCCGCCATGCCCCGCAGCGCCATGACTGCAAACTCCCTGATGATGATGATCAACGCTACCCACACGGACGCCCGGTCCACGGCAATCAGAGCCAGCAACGATCCCGTGACCAGCAGTTTGTCGGCTGTGGAGTCGAGGAAGGCTCCGAGGACGGTCCCAATATCCCAGCGCCGGGCGAAGAACCCGTCGAGGAAATCGGTGACGGCCGCAATGGCGAAGAGCACTACTGCGTACGTATAGTTGTGCTCGATCGTGTCTCCGGCCAGCACCAAGGCCATGATCGCCGGGGTCATCAGGATCCTGGCCACCGCCAGCAGGTTGGGCAGTGAGGTCAACGGTCTCCTCGAGGTCGGCGCTGCGATGATACCTGTGAACAGCGGCCGGCAGCCAGCCGCCGACTCGGGTCTCACCAAGCAACGTTCACAGTTGCTGGAAGCTGGCGGCTGCGAGCCAACCGACCTAGAGCGGCTCGAACTTCGCCGTGAAGTGCCGCAACCACGGCGCCTGTTCGACGATGCGAAAACCGCGCAGACTCTCGGCCCGCTCGGCCACGGCGATCACGACTTCACCGACATAATCCACATGCGACTGGGTGTAGGTGCGGCGGGGAACTGCCAGGCGGACGAGCTCCATCGTCGCCGGAAGCTCAGTGCCGTCGACTCGTGGCTTGCCGAACATCACAGACCCGATCTCTACACCCCGCACTCCACCCTCGCGATAGAGCTCAACGGCCAGCGCCTGGGCCGGATACTCGTGCGGGGGGATGTGATCGAGGAAACTCTTAGCGTCGAGATAGACAGCGTGCCCGCCCGGCGGCCGCACGATGGGAACGCCGGCATTGCTCACCTTTTCCGCCAGATAGGCCGTCGATCGAATGCGGTACTGGAGATATTCCTCCTGCAGCACCTCGACCAAGCCTTGGGCAATAGCCTCGAGGTCGTACCCGGCCAAACCGCCGTAGGTCGGAAAACCCTCGGTCAAGATCAGCAGGTTTCTGCACTGCTGGGCAATCCCCGGGTCGTTCATGCCCAGGAACCCGCCGATGTTCGACAGCCCATCCTTCTTGGCGGACATGGTGCACCCGTCTACCAACGAGAACATCTCCTGGGCGATCTGCTTGGGCGTCCGGTCTGCGTATCCGTCCTCGCGCTGTTTGATGAACCAGGAGTTCTCGGCGAAGCGGCAGGCATCGAG
>Ga0224512_10001866_pt1 | contig 19711 bp, 17 predicted proteins | sample SF_May12_sed_USG_4_FD_169103 | JGI IMG/M metagenome (GOLD analysis project Ga0224512, IMG submission 169103) | Sediment microbial communities from San Francisco Bay, California, United States - SF_May12_sed_USGS_13 | ecosystem: Environmental > Aquatic > Marine > Sediment | place: USA... | reverse complement strand
ACGGTCTTCTCGCAACCGCAGCATCCCTATACGAAAACCCTGCTCGCCGCGGTGCCGCCCGACGACGTAACCGTCGATTGGCGACCGGCCGAGGTTGCCGATATCTAGACGGTTGGCATCCGATGAATTGGGCCAAAGAGCGCCGGAATGTGGGGAAAATTGACTTATCCGGCGACCCGGCGCGCATCTGTTATCGCAGCTCGGGCCGCCGAGCGGCCGTTGATGGCAGTTGATATATGTCATGTCCGAATTGGCCGTCACTGTTATGCTGCAGAGCGACAACGGGAGATGAGTCCTCCGCAGAGCGGCTCGAACTGGGCGAAAACATATGCGGCAGAATTGGGCTGTGAGTGCGGTGTGTGGCCGCTCGATCAAAACGCAGTGCGCGGCGACCGGCGCCATGCACATATTGTTGATCCTGTTTGCGGCGACCGTGGCGCTGTTCAGCGCCGCTGCGGTAGCCCAGGCCGCCTCGTCATTGGACGCGTTCATCGCCAAAGAAAAGCCGGGGATGTTTCATCCCAAGGCCCAATCCTTCGGCCCGCCGCAGGGCAATCCGGCCGTCATCCCGCTCCTCGATGCGGGCGGCAAGGCTGTCGGGCACGTGTTTCTCAATTCCGATTGGGTCAATGCGATCGGCTATTCCGGCAAGCCGATCGAGATCCTGATCGGGATCGATGCGAAAGGCCTGATCACCGGCTTGAAGATGGTCCGCCATGCCGAGCCGATCGTCCTCGTGGGCATTCCCGAATCCAAGGTCCACGACTTCATCAAGGGGTATGTCGGCAAGGACGCCTATGCGCTTGCGCGCGCAACCGCCGGCAACAATCGCAGTGTCGATATCGTCAGCGGCGCGACCGTCACGATCATGGTGATCGACGATTCGATCATCCGCTCGGCCGTGAAGGTGGCCCGCAAGCTCTCCGGCCAAAAGGACACAACCGTATCGACGCCGCCGCTCAAGATCGACCCCGCCCAGACCGCGGTGCAGGATTGGCTGACGCTCCTCGGCGACGGCTCCGTGCGGCGATTGCGCCTCAAAGTCAGCGAAATAAACGCCGCCTATGCCAAGGCCGGCCACACCAAGGCGATGGTGCCGCCGGACGAGGCCAAGCCGGGCGACACCTTTATCGAGGTCTACGCCGCCTTGGTCACGATCCCGTCCATCGGCCGCAGCGTGCTCGGCGAGGCCGAGTACAAGAACATGCTGAAACGCCTCAAACCCGGCCAGCAGGCGATCCTGCTTGCGGGCAACGGGCTCTATTCCTTCAAGGGATCGGGCTATGTGCGGGGCGGCATCTTCGACCGCATCCAGCTCATCCAACGCGACATCAGCGTGCGCTTCCGCGACAAGCAGCACAAGCGCCTTGCCGACATTCTTGCCGAAGGTGCGCCGCGCTTCCGCGAGGTGGCGCTCTTCCGCATCGGGCCCAAGAGCGGTTTTCGGGCCGACCAGCCCTGGCGGATCCAGCTCTTGGTCGCGCGCGAAGTGGCGCCGTTGGAGAAGGCGTTCCTGACCTTCGATCTCGGCTACACGCCGCCGCGCCGATATTTCCTCACCCCGGCGCCGGTGCAGGCGAAGACCGTGCCGAAGCCGGCGGCAGCCGCGGCTACGGGGCCGGCGGCGACGCCGCTCTGGAAACGGCTTTGGCAACGCAAGACGGTCGAGATCGTCATCTTGCTCGTCGCGCTCGGCGTCCTCACCGCGATCTTCTTCTTTCAGAATTGGGTCGTGCTGGACGCCAAGCGGCTCGACTGGATCCGGCTAGGCTTCCTTACCTTCACCACCCTTTTTCTCGGCTTCTACGCCCACGCCCAGCTCTCGGTGGTGAACGTGCTGACCTTCGTCAACTCGTTGCTGACCGGCTTCAAGTGGGAGTATTTCCTGACCGAGCCGATGACGTTCATCCTGTGGTGTTCGGTCGCGGGCTCGTTGCCGTTCTGGGGACGTGGTCCCTATTGCGGCTGGCTCTGCCCGTTCGGCGCGTTGCAGGAGCTTTTGAACCGTGCGGCCAAGGCGCTCAAGGTTCCGCAGTACCAGCTGCCCTGGGGCCTGCACGAACGGCTCTGGCCGCTCAAATACATGATCTTCATGGGCATCCTGGGGCTCTCGCTCTATTCGCTGACAGTGGCCGAGCAGGCCTCGGAGATCGAGCCCTTCAAGACCGTGATCATCCTCCAATTCATGCGCGAGTGGTGGTACGTGCTCTTCGCGGTGGCCCTTCTGGTCGCCGGCCTGTTCATCGAGCGTTTCTTCTGCCGCTATCTCTGCCCCTTGGGCGCGGCGCTGGCGCTGCCCGGTCGCTTGCGCATGTTCGAATGGCTGCGGCGCTACAAGGAATGCGGCTCGCCGTGTCAGACCTGCGCCAAGCAATGCATGGTCCAGGCCATTCATCCGACGGGCCAGATCAACCCGAACGAATGCCTCTATTGCCTGCACTGCCAGCAGGTCTACTACGACGATCATCTTTGCCCGGTCATGGTCGAGCGCCGCCAGCGCCGCGAGCGCCGCCGAGCCCGGGCCTCCAATCCCGATGCGATTGCGGCAGCTGTCGCGGCGAACGCCGCCAGCAAGCCGAAGGCCAGTGGGCCAAAAGAATGCGGCGCCGCGCCGGTGTGATCGTGCCTGCGCGACGCCTCATGAGTTCAGGACGTCAACGGTTTCGAAGAAGGAGTGAAATGAATGTCAACCGAAGACAAAGACAAACAGGACTGTTCAGAAGACGGCGTTAGCCGCCGCGGTGTTATCGGTGGAACGGCCAAGGTGGCTGCGCTTGCCGGTATTGGTGCGGCGACCGGTGTCGGGACGCTCACCGGACCCGCGCTCGGCGGTGCGAAGCCGGCGGCCGCTGCGGCTGCTGCTGCCGTGGCCCCCGGTCAGCTCGACGAGTATTACGGTTTCTGGTCGAGTGGCCAGTCAGGCGAAGTGCGCATCCTCGGCGTGCCGTCGATGCGCGAGCTGATGCGCATTCCGGTCTTCAATCGCTGCAGCGCCACCGGTTGGGGCCAAACGAACGAATCGCTCAAGATCATGCGCGACGGCATGCTGCCGGAGACCAAGGAATTCCTGAAGGACAAGGGCGAGGTCTTTCTGAACGGCGATGCCCACCATCCGCATATGTCCTTCACGGACGGAACCTATGATGGCCGTTACGTCTGGATCAACGACAAGGCCAATACGCGGGTCGCCCGCATCCGCTGCGATGTGATGAAGGTCGACAAGATGGTCGAGATCCCGAATGCCTCCGACATCCACGGCATGCGGCCGCAGAAATATCCCAAGACCGGCTATGTCTTCGCCAATGGCGAGCACCGGGTGCCGCTGCCCAATGACGGCAAGATCCTCGACGAGCCGGGCAAGTACCACGCTGTCTTCTCCGCCGTCGACGGCGAGAAGATGAATGTGGCCTGGCAGGTGATCGTCGACGGCAACCTCGACAATGTCGATGCCGACTACCAGGGCAAGTACGCCTTCTCGACCTGTTACAACTCCGAGGAGGGCGTAACGCTGGCGGAGATGACCAAGGCTGAGATGGACTGGGTCGTGGTCTTCAACATCAAGCGCATCGAGGACGCAGTGAAGGCCGGCAAGGCACGGATGATGAGCGGTGTTCCCGTGCTCGACGGCCGCAAGGGCTCGCCGTACACGCGCTACATTCCCGTCGGCAAGAGCCCGCACGGCATCAACACGGCGCCCGACGGGCGCCACGTCATGGTCGCCGGCAAGCTTTCGCCGACCGTCACCGTGCTCGACGTGACCAAGCTCGATGCCCTGTTCGACGACAAGATAAAGCCGCGCCAGGTGGTGGTCGCCGAGCCCAAGCTCGGATTGGGGCCGCTGCACACGGCGTTCGACAACAAGGGCTTTGCCTATACGACGCTGTTCCTCGACAGCCAGGTTGCCAAGTGGGACATCAAGAAGGCGCTGGAAGCCTACAAGGGCAAGAAGGTGAACCCGGTTGTCGACAAGGTCGATGTCCATTACCAGCCGGGCCACAACCACACCTCGATGGGCGAAACCAAAGAGGCCGACGGCAAATGGCTGGTCTCACTCAACAAGTTCTCCAAGGACCGTTACATCAATGTCGGCCCGCTGAAGCCGGAGAACGAGCAGTTGATCGACATCGGCGGATCGAAAATGAAGGTCGTCCATGACGGCCCGACCTTCGCCGAGCCGCATGACTGCATCATCGTCCACCGCTCGAAGGTCAACCCGCGCAACACGTACGAGCGCACCGATCCGATCTTCGAGGAGGCGCGCAAGTGGGCCAAGGAGGACGGCGTTGAGCTCGAAGAGGACAACAAGATCGTCCGCAAGGGCAACAAGGTGCGGGTCTACATGACCTCGCAGGCGCCCAACTTCGGCATGGAAAAGTTCACTGTGAAGCAGGGCGACGAGGTTACGCTGATCGTCACCAACCTCGACGATGTCGAAGATCTGACGCACGGCCTCACGGTCGCGAACTACGGCGTCGCCTTCGAGGTTGGCCCACAGGCGACGGCGTCGGTCACCTTCAAGGCCGATCGTCCGGGCGTTCACTGGTTCTACTGCCAGTGGTTCTGCCACGCGCTCCACATGGAGATGCGCGGCCGGATGCTGGTCGAGCCGCGCAGCGCCTAGCGTGGCCCGATAACAAAGGACCCCTCGATCATGTCGCCGCGCCGCGTCATCGTTCCATCGTTCCTCGCCGCCCTGGCATTCGCCGGGGTGGTCGGGGCCGGCTGGGCGGGCGGCGCGAACGCGGCGACGGTCGAGGTCGAACCGGGCGGCGGGCGGCTCGTGGCCGCGCTCGCCGCCGCGAAGTCCGGCGACCGGGTGTTGGTGAAAGCCGGTACCCATGCCGGGCCCGTCGTCATCGACCGTCCGATCGTGCTGGAAGGCGCGCCGGGCGCCGTGATCGACGGCGGCGGCACGGGCAACGTGATCACGGTGACCGCGCCCAACGTCACCGTCCGCGGATTGGTCGTGCGGGGCTCGGGCGCGAGCCTCAACAAGATGCATGCCGGTATCTTTCTGACCGAGTCCGCGCATGACGCGCTGGTCGAGCGCAACCGGCTGGCCGGCAATCTCTTCGGCGTCTACCTGTTGGGGCCGAAGAATGCGATGGTGCGGCACAACGTGATCATCGGTCGCCGCGATCTGCGCGAGAACGATCGCGGCAACGGCATTCAGCTCTGGCGCACGCCGGGCTCGCAGGTGATCGGCAACGACATCCGCTACGGCCGCGACGGCATCTTTACCGACACCAGCCGGAACAACGTCTTCCGCGGCAACCGCCTGCGCGACCTGCGTTTTGCGATCCACTACATGTACACGAACCGCTCGGTCGTCGCCGGCAACATTTCGCGCAACAACGCGATCGGCTACGCGATCATGTTCTCGCACCGCCTCACGGTGACGGGGAACCTGTCGCAGAACGACCGCGAGCACGGGTTCCTGTTCAATTACGCCAACCGGTCGACCATTGACGGCAACGTCGTCACCGGCGGGCCGGAGAAATGCGTCTTTATCTATAACGCCAATCGCAACCGCTACCGGGGCAACATCTTTTCCGGTTGCCGGATCGGGATCCATTTCACTGCCGGCTCGGAGCGCAATGAGATTTCGGGCAACGCCTTCATCGGCAACCGCCATCAGGTGAAGTATGTCGGCACCCGCGCGCTCGACTGGTCGCGTGGCGGGCGCGGCAATTACTGGAGCGACAATACCGGCTTCGATCTCAACGGCGACGGCATCGCCGATGCCGCCTACCGGCCGAACAGCATGGTCGACCGCATCGTCTGGGCGCATCCCTCGGCGAAGATCCTGCTGAACAGCCCGGCAGCGACGATGCTACGCTGGGCGCAGTCGCGCTTTCCGGCGCTCTATCCGGGCGGCGTGGTCGACAGCGCCCCGCTGATGGCGCCGCCGCGGCCGACGCTGCCGGTGTTCGCGGGAGGAGGGCAATGACCGAAGCGCCCGTCAGGCTGCAGAAAATCGCCAAGCGCTACGGCGCGGTCACCGCGCTCGAGAGCGTCGATCTGACCATCGAGCCCGGCGAGTTCATGGCGCTCGCGGGGCACAACGGCGCGGGCAAGACGACGCTTTTCAAGATCATTCTCGGCCTCGTCCGGCCGAGCAGCGGCACCGTCGGCGTCTTCGGCGCGCCGCCGCACAGCAAGCGCGCGGTGGGCCTCCGCAGCGCCATAGGCTTCCTTCCCGAGAACGTCACCTTCGCCGGCAATCTGACGGGCATCGAGCTGCTGCGCTACTACGCGCGGCTCAAGCGCGTGCCGCTCGGCCAATGCACCGATCTGCTCGATCAGGTGGGGCTGGGCGACGCGGTTCGGCGCCGGGTGAAGACGTACTCCAAGGGCATGCGCCAGCGGCTCGGCCTGGCGCAAATGCTGCTCGGCGAGCCCAAGCTGCTAGTGCTCGACGAGCCGACCAGCGGCCTCGATCCGGATGCGCGCCGGCAGTTCAGAAGCTTGCTCGAGGAGCGCCGGCGAGCCGGCGCGACGATCCTGCTGTCGTCCCACGCGCTCGCCGAATTCGAGGAGGCGGCCGACCGGATCACCTTCCTGCGCGACGGCCGGATGGTGGCGTGCGGGACCATCGACGAGCTGCGGCGGGCCAGCGCCTTGCCGGTGCGCATCCGCGTCAAGGCGGGGCCGGACGCGCACGCGGCGCTGGCGCAGGCCGTTGGCGATATGGCTGAGCTCCGGCCCATCAACGGCCAGAGCGTCGAGCTGTCCTGCGCGGCGGACAAGCATGTTGCGATCCTGCGGCGGGTTGGTGAGCTCGAGGCGGTCGACACGGTCGAGGTCCGCCCGCCGCATCTTGAGGACATCTACGCCCACTACCGCGGGCCTGACGCCGGTGATAGCCATGGCGCGGGAGGGTCGAGGCCATGAACGCCGTCTTCACGATCGCGGCCCGCGAGATCCGCGAGGGCGTGCGGAACCGCTGGGTGCTGGCGACCACTCTGGTTCTGGCCGCGCTCGCGCTCACCCTGGCCTTTCTCGGCAGCACGCCGGCGGGCACCGTGAAGGCGAGCGCGCTCGCCGTGACCGTGGTCAGCCTCTCCAGCCTGTCGATCTTCCTGCTGCCGCTGATCGCGATGATCCTGACCTTCGACGGGATCGCCGGCGAGGCCGAGCGCGGAACGCTGCTCTTGCTGCTCTCCTATCCCGTCGCGCGCTGGCAGATCGTGCTCGGCAAGTTCCTCGGCCATACCGCGATCCTGGCCTTCGCCACCCTTGTCGGCTACGGCGCCACGGGGCTCGTCGTCGGGTTGTCGCAGGACGGCGGCGGCGGCTGGGCGCCCTATCTCGCCATGGTCGGGTCTTCGATCCTGCTCGGCGCGGCATTCGCTGCGATCGGCACACTGGTCAGCGCACTGGCGCGCGAGCGCGCGGTCGCCGGCGGGCTCGGCATCGGGCTTTGGCTTTTCTTCGTCATCGTTTTCGACATGGCGCTGCTCGGCATCCTTGCCGCCGATACCAATCAGACGATCGGCCCGGCGACTGTTCCGTGGCTGCTGATGCTCAACCCCGCCGACATCTATCGCTTCTTCAACCTTGCGAGCTTCGGCGATGTCAGCACCTTCGCCGGGCTCGCCGGCCTCAGCGAGAGCGTGCGCATCGCGCCGCCCGCCATGCTCGGTGCGCTGGTGGTCTGGATCGTCGCGCCGCTGGGTCTTGCCGCACTGGCATTTCAGCGTAGGTCGCTATGAGGCGATTACGGATCATGATGCTTGCCTTCGCGGGCGCCGCGCTCGTGCTTGCCGGCTGCGGCGAGTCGGACGTTGCCGAGGCGCCGAAGCCGGCCAAGCTCACCCGCGACGCAACCGGTCACTACTGCCGCATGATCGTGGCCGACCACAAAGGGCCCAAGGGACAGATCCATCTGGCGGGGCGCAAGTCGCCGGTGTGGTTCAGCTCGGTGCGCGACACGATCGCCTTTACGATGCTGCCAGAGGAACCCAAATGCATCGCCGCGATCTACGTCAACGACATGACCAGCACGCCATGGGAGGATCCGGGTCCGGCAACTTGGATCGATGCAAAGAAGGCGGTCTATGTGATCGGCAGCACGAAGCGCGGCGGCATGGGCGCGGCCGAGGCGGTGCCCTTCAAAGCCGCCGAGGCCGCCAAGGCCTTCGCGGCCAAATTTGGCGGGCATGTCGTCGCCTTCGACAAGATCCCGCGCAAATACATCCTCGGCGCGACCGGCACCGCGCCCAGCTACGGTACCGGAGAAGGTAGCGGACATGGCACGGGGCACGGGGGCTCCGGCGCGTCGCACAAGCCTCACGATGCCGCGCCCAAGACGGCGGACGCCGACAAGAATCCCAAAATGCCGATGAAGTCCGGCGATGCCCACCACACCAAGGGCGGTAAGGATCATGGAAACCACAAGCAACATTGACAATTCGCGCGGCTCCCGGCCGATCAGCCGGCGCCGGGCGCTGGGGATCGCCGGTTGCGCCGCCGGGCTCGCCGCGGGCGGCACAGCCTTGGGCGCGCTATTGCTGCCCGATGCCGCGCCGCCGTCGTCGGGTTACAGATGGCGCGGCGTTGTCCTGGGCGCGGCGGCGACGATCACGGTCGCGCACCAGGAGCGAGACACAGCGCAGCGGGTGGTCAAAGACTGCCTTGCCGAGATCGCCCGGCTGGAGCGTATCTTCAGCCTCTACCGCCAGGACAGTGCGCTGACGGCGCTGAACGCCGCCGGTGTGCTGGCCGATCCTCCGGCCGAACTGCTGGCGTTGCTGTCCATCGCCCGGCGGGTTCACATCGCCTCGGCCGGCGCTTTCGATCCGACGCTGCAGCCGTTGTGGCGGCTATACGCCGAGCACTTCGGGCGCCGGCCCGACGATAGATCGGGGCCCGGCCAGACCGCGGTCGCGGCGGCCCTGAAACGGATCGGCTTTGCGAAGATCACCTTCGATGCGTCCCGCATCGTCCTGCGGCCCGGCATGGCGCTCACGCTGAACGGGATCGCCCAGGGCTACATCGCCGACCGGGTTGCCGCCGTCATGCGCGCGGGCGGTATCCGCGATACGCTGATCGACCTCGGCGAAATCCGGGCGCTCGGACGGCATTCCAAGAACCGCCCCTGGCGCGCGGGTATCGCGGCGCCGGGCCGCCGTGACAAACTGCTCGCGGCCGTCGATCTCGCCGATATCGCGCTGGCGACCTCGGCCGACGACGGCACCAACTTCGATGCCGCGGGCCGGTTCGGCCACATTCTGGACCCGCGGACCGGGACCCCGGCGCGGCACAACCGAAGCGTTTCAGTCCGCGCGCCTTTGGCGGCGCTGGCCGACGCGCTGTCGACGGCCCTGTTCGTCATGCCGGCGGCGGAGGGACTTGCGCTGGCGCGAACGGTTCGCGGCGCGTCGGCGCTGGTGCAGCGCCGCGACGGCCGCGTGCTCGGTTGGAGCTGATCTGGTCGTTCGCGGCTGCTGATCGGCCTGCGACCGTATATCCAGATGTGCCCGTGAACTTGTCCGTGATGGCCTCATCAAGGGCGTTCGCATAGTTCGGGAATTGGCGCTATCGTCGCCTGAATGCGGTGACGGGATCCATGACCTTGCAGGACCCAGCAAAGCCCTTTGATGTGTTGGTGGTCGGCGGTGGCCCGGCGGGGTCGACGGCGTCAACGCTGCTTTGCGACCAGGGATGGACCGTCGCGCTCATCGAGAAGGACAAACATCCGCGGTTTCACATCGGCGAATCGCTATTGCCGTGGAACCTGCCGATATTCGAGCGGCTATCGGTCTTGGACGAGGTGCGGAAGATCGGCGTCGTCAAGAACGGCATCGATTTCACGGACCCAGACGCCGAGAACGGCATATCGTTCGCCTTCCGTGACGCGCGCGCGCCGACCCCGCCATCGGCGTTTCAGGTCAGGCGATCCGAACTCGACGAATTGCTGCTCAGAAACGCCGCCAAACACGGCGTTCATGTCGCAGAGGAAACCAGGGTCACGCATGTCGACCTCGACCAACCCGGCAAGGTGATCGTCGATACGGTCGGGCCGGACGATACGAGCGCGCGCTGGACCGCACGGTTTCTGGTGGATGCGTCGGGCCGCGACACGCTGCTCGGGCGAGCCCTGTCCATCAAGGACCGTCATCCCACGCACACCAGCGCGGCGCTGTTCTCCCATTTCAAGGGGGTCGAGCGGAGCGACGGGCCAAAGGCGGGAAACATCGGCATCCACTGGTTCGCGCATGGCTGGATCTGGATGATCCCGCTCCGCGACGATATCACCAGCGTCGGCGTGGTCGCGGCGCCGGCCTACTTCCAGAACACGAACCTCACGGCCGACGAGTTGTTGCTCCAGTCGATCGCGCTCAGCCCCGCCGTGGCCGCCCGTATGCGTCACGCCAAAATCGCCATGCCGGCCACCGCTACGGGTAATTTCTCATACATATGCCGGCAGATGTGGGGCGAGCGGTTCATGCTGGTCGGCGATGCCTTTGCATTCGTCGATCCGGTCTTTTCCAGCGGGGTCTACCTGGCCATGGACGGTGCGGCGTCGGCGGCTTCCGCCATCGACGCCTATCTGCGCAGCCCGAAAAAGGGCAAGGCGAGGCTGCGCCGACACGAGCGCCGGATCCACCGGGGGATCCGAAACTACACCTGGTTCATCGAGCGCTTCAACGAGCCCGCGACCAAGGCGCTGTTCATGAAGCCGTCAAACCTTCTGGGCATGCAGTCGGCAATCCTCGCGCGGCTTGCCGGGGACGTCCACAGCGCTACGCGGTTTTGGGTTTCCCTTGGTCTTTACAAGCTAATATACAACTGTACTCAGATAATCAGGTCGAACACCAAGGGTGCCTCAGCCCATCGCGATATTGTTAACGGACTGAAATGACGACATTATTATGATGCCCATGCAGTCGGGAAAGCTGTCGTTGACGGGTTATGAACTAACCAATGGTAGTATCGGCGGCACTGGATATCTGGGGCTGCCGCTATCCTTCGGTTTCAGGTCGTCATCAACCGCACGGAATAAAGAGCGAAGTCGACAAGCGCCATGGACATGAAACCGGAATATGCCGCCGTGGAGGATCTGCAGGTCGAAGTGGCCGAGCTGATCGTTACGACCCTCGAGCTGGAGCTCAAGCCCGAGGAGATCGGCATCGACGCCCCGCTGTTTGGCGACGACGGTCCGGGTCTCGATTCGATCGACGCCCTGGAGCTCGCTCTGGCGATCGACCAGCGCTATGGCATCAAGATCAGCTCGGAGGATGACGACAACGAGACGCGTTTTGCCTCGCTTCGCTCGCTCACCCATTTCATCCAGACCAACCGGCGGAAATAGCGGCGGGCGCCTCGGCATCGCCAAGCGGATCGCCAAAATTGCCGGGCGGCGATAGTATCGGCCGGCCGGCGGTATGACGACTATCCAAGCGCGACCGGGCCGGGTCCGGGAAAACCCGTCCGCTTGAAACTTGCCGGCGGCAATGTTTCGGCCGCATTGACCCGGCCACACTGCTCCGGCCGCGATACCCAAGCCGCAATATGCTCAGCTGCGATAAAATGGCACCGGATCAAGAGCCCGATCAAAAGATAGCCCACGACCTCGATCACACCGACCGGGTCGTCGCCTGGCGGGACGGCCGGGCGATCTCACGAAGCGGGCTGCTGAGGGATGCCGCGAAGCTGGCGCATGACATGCCGAACGGCCGCCGGATCGCGAATAGCTGTTCGGACCAGTATCATTTCCTGGTGGTGTTCCTTGCCGCGCTGATGCGTGGCCAGACGGTGATCCTGCCCCACGCCTTCGATACTCACATTCTGGCTGAGCTTGCCGGCGGCTATCCGGGCTTGCTGTTCGTCACCGATCGACCGCGGCATACCGAGCCGCTGGACGAGCTGACGGTTGCCTTCGATGGAACGAGCGACTGGCTTGAACCGGATTTTCCAGATCCCAAGCCGGACGCGCCAGTGGCCTCGGTGTTCAGTTCCGGGTCGACCGGCAGGCCGGTTCCCACACATCGGACCTGGAAGTGGATGACGACGGGGGTTGAACATTACGCGGCGGCGTTCGGGCTTGACCGGATGGCGGCGTACAACATGGTGGCCACGGTCCCCTCGCAGCACGCTTTTGGGCTGGAGACCGCGGTCTTCCTGACGCTGTGTCACCGTGCCGCGATCAATACGACGATCCCGCTCTATCCCGCCGATGTCGTGGCGGCGCTGGAGCAGATCCCATCGCCGCGGGTATTGGTAACGACCCCTGTGCATCTGCGCGTGCTCGTGGAAAGCCGCGTGACGACGCCGGACGTATCACTGGTTCTGTCGGCGACCGCGCCGCTGCAGACCAGCCTCGCCGGCGAGGCCGAGGCGATGTTGGGGGCGCCGGTGATGGAGGTCTACGGGTGCACCGAGATTGGACTGATCGCGACCCGTCGCACCGTGGACGGCGAAGCCTGGACCTTACCGCACGGCATGCATCTTCGGGCAAGCGGGCACGGAATGCGGATCGATGCGGCCCATCTCAGCGAACCGGTGATGCTGGCGGACGGCTTTCAGCGCCTCTCGGACACCACCGTCGAATTCAAGGGGCGGCGCAATGACATCGTGAAAGTCGCGGGCAAGCGGGCGTCGCTCAGCGGTCTCGACGCGGCGCTGAACAGTATCGACGGCGTGATCGACGGCGTCTACCTGCCGCCAAGCGGCGGCGATGCGCCCGCCAACCAGCGTTTGACGGCGTGCGTGGTCATTGGGGATGGCGACGTCGACCGGATACGCCGCGCGTTGCGCGCCAAGGTCGCCAGCACATTCGTGCCGCGTCCGCTGATACCCGTCGCGCGCATTCCACGCAACGGCACCGGAAAAGTCCGCTACGCCGAGCTGCGCGCCCTGGCGCAATCGACGGCTCAACCAGCAGCGCAAGCATCCGCTCAGCCGGCGCCGGAGCCCGGAGAATGATGATCGAGGAGACCGCATCGATCGCCGGCGATCACCCGGCCTTGGCGGGTCATTTCCCGGGACGGCCCGTGGTGCCGGCCGCATTGTTGCTGGACGTGGTGATCCGCACGGCCGAGGCGAACGCACAATGGCGGATCGCCGAGGTAATGCGGATGAAATTTCACCGCCCGCTCATGCCCGAAACCGAGTTCTCGATACGGCTGCGCCCGATCGCCGGCGGCCGGGTCGAGGTTTCCTGCCACGTCGGCGAGGATCCTCTGATTTCCGGTCTGCTCCGCATCGGCGCGGGCGAGAGCCGGTCATGAACAAAGGATGGGCCGTGCAGTCCGAACGGGGCAGCCTGGCGCTGACGCGGTTTATGGTCTGGTATGTTCTGACGTTGGGACGGGGCATGGGACGCCTGTTGCTGGGGCCGATCGCGCTCTATTTCGTGATTTTCTCCAAACGCGCATCCGCCGCCTCGCGGCAGTATCTGGCGAGGGTCTTCGGCCGGCGCCCAAGGTTCGCCGAAGTGCTGCGGCACTACTACACCTTCTCGACGACGATCATGGACCGCGTCTACTTTCTGACCGATCAGCACGATCGCCTGGACATCACGGTCACTGGCGATCAACAACTCGATGCACTGTCCATGCAGGACAAGGGGTGCCTGTTGCTCGGCAGTCATCTCGGCAGTTTCGAAGCGCTGCGCAGTCTTGGCGCGAACAAGAAGGGCGTTCCGGTCAAGGCGCTCTATTACGAGCACAACTCGCAAATGCTCGATGCGGTGTTCGAGCGCCTCAACCCCGGCGTTGCCGAGCAGGTCATCCCGCTGGGGACGCCCGCCGCCATGATCGCCGCCAACGATTTCGTGGCCAAAGGCGGTTTCGTCGGCGTGCTGGGCGACCGGGCGTTTTCGGACGGTGGCACCATCGAGGTTGAGTTCCTCGGCCAACCCGCCCCGTTTCCGGTGTGGCCGATGCGGCTGATCGGGGTGATGCAGGTTCCGGTCTATCTCTTCTTCGCGCTTCACAAGGGCGGACGGAAATATGAGATCACCTTCGAGCCCTTCGTGACCGAGCCGATAAACACCCGAAACGAGGACGAGCTGCGCGGCTTGATCATGCAGTACGCGGCGCGGGTGGAACACTATTGCCGCGATGCGCCCTACAACTGGTTCAACTTCTATGATTTCTGGAATGCTGCCTAAGCCGGCACCGGCGGCTGTGCGCGCCGTTTCGACGGTCGCGGTGTGCGTGGTCGCGGCGATCCTGCTCATCGGACTCGCCGGACCTGCGGCGGCGGCGGAGCAATGGTCGCTGCGGGCGCTCATGGCCGAGCTCGCCAAAACCCGGTCGGGCAGCGTCAGATATCGTGAAGAACGCCATCTGAAGACAATGACCGAACCCGTCGTGGTGACCGGAACGATGGCCTACGAGGCGCCCGACCGACTGGTCAAGATCGCCCTGACGCCGCAAAAGGAGACGATGGTGATCGAGGGCGACAACCTGACCATCGAGCGCGAGGGCGGGGTCGGCGTACAAAGCCTCAGGCTGAGCGAGATCCCGCAACTCAACAGCCTCATCACGGCCCTCCGCGCTACATTGCTGGGCGACCGCGAAGCCCTGCTGCGCCATTTCGAGGTTCGGGTTCGCGGAACGCGGAGCGCATGGTCGATGGATCTGACACCGCGAACCGGCGGTGCCCGCGGCGCGGACTTGCGCATTACCGTTGACGGGGTGGCCGGACGGCCCGGCCGTTTCGAGATCCGCCAGCCCGATGGCGACCGCATCGTGGTCCAAGTGCTCGACAAATGAGCGCAGGCGCCCGGCTGGTCCTGCTCGTCCTCGTCATCTCGGTCGTCGCCGGCCTTTCCGCGCTGGTGGTGGGCCGCGCCGATCTGCGGACCGACATGGGCTTTTTCATGCCGCGGGCGCAGAACGCCGATGCGGCCTTCGTGCTCGACCGGCTGCGCAGCGGCCCGGCCTCGAACATCGTCATGATCCGTCTGTCGGGCGCCCCGGCCGCAACGCTTGCCCGTGCCAGCGACCGGCTGGCCGGGCAGATCCGCGGCGATGCGCGGTTCGTCTTCGTCGCCAACGGCCGCGCAATAGTCGATCGTGCCGCGCTGTCCTGGCTTTTGCGATTTCGCTACGTCCTCAATCCGGAGATCAGCGCGGCCGAGTTTGAAACAAAGTCGCTGCGCACCGGGCTGGAGAGCCTGAGGCGGATTTTGGCCACCTCCATGGGGATCGCCAACAAGGACCTCCTGTTCGCCGATCCGACCGGCCGCGTGCAAAAAATCGTCAAGCATCTGGCCGCCGGCCAACGGGTCGCCCAGCGTCACGGGGTTTGGTTTTCCAAGGACGGCAAGAACGCGCTGCTGGTCGCGCGCACCAAGGCGCGGGGGCTTGATCTCAACGCACAGGCCGATGCGCTGGCTCAGCTCCGGCGCTGGGCCGCGCAGCCGTCCCCCGGGTCCGCCGCCGCGACCCTCAACATCGATCTGAGCGGGCCTGGCGCGTTCGCCGTCGCCGCACGCGAGCAGATCCGCTCGGATATGATCCTGTTGACCACGGCCGCCTCCGTCCTCGTTCTGCTGATTCTCGTGGCGGTGATGCGGTCGGCGATCGTGATCGTTGCGATTGGGGTTCCGCTGGTGTCGGGGATCATCGGCGGGATTGCCGCGGTCCAGCTCATATTCGGCAACATCCATGGCATCACCTTGACGTTCGGCGCCACCCTGCTGGGGATCGCCATCGACTATCCGCTGCATCTGGCGTGCCATGCGGCGGGGCAAGGCGAGGTGCGCGCGGCTGCGCGGCGCATCTGGCCGGTGTTGCGGCTGAGCGCGCTGACGACGTCGGCCGCCTTCCTGCCGTTCGTGCTGTCGAGCTTTCCCGGGCTGGCGCAGCTCGGCGTGATGAGCATCGCGGGTCTGCTCGTCGCGGCCGCGACGACACGCTGGCTGCTGCCGTACCTGATGCCCGCTGCGCCGCGCGTATTCGTCCCCGATCTGCCCTGGCGCCTGCTGGTCGGCGGCCAGCGCGCGGGGTTCCTGCGAGCCGTTTCGATTGCCCTGCTGCTCGGCGGCGTTGTCTGGGCCGCCTTCGGACCGGCACGGCTCTGGGAGGACAATCTTGCCAGGCTGAGCCCGTTGCCGGCCGAACAATTGCGCCTCGACCGAGCCTTGCGCGCTGAACTCAGCGTGCCCGATACGCGCCATATGATCGTGATCGCGGGGCCGGATGCCGAAACCGTCCTGCGGAAAAGCGAAACCGTATCGGCGCACCTGGAGACGCTTCGCCGCTCCGGCGCGCTTGCGCAGTTCGATGCGCCGTCGAACGTCCTGCCGAGCGCGCGTACGCAAGCCCGCCGCCGGGCGATGCTGCCGGCGGATGCCGTGCTTGCGCGAAATCTGAACGGGGCCCTTGGCGGTCTGCCGTTCCGCAAGGATGCCTTCGCCGGTTTCCTTGCCGACGTCGCGGCGGCGAGACAAGGCGATCCGGCGACGCCGCAAACTTTGTCGGGGGCGATGGCGCAGCGGCTGAACGCGATGCTGTTTGAGAGCCGCGGCGTCTGGTACGCGATGATCGTGTTTCGCGGCGGCCGGATCCCGGTCGCGGCGCTGAGGGCCGCGCCGGCCCTGGCATCGGTGGGCGCGCGGGTGCTGGATCTGAAGCACGAGGCCGACGCGCTGGTCGCCGGCTATCGCGGCGAAACCCTCTACTGGCTGGCGATCGGCGGCGCGCTGAGCATTCTGGTTTTGGCGATCGGCTTGCGGCGCGCGCGCGACGTGCTGCGCGTGATCGCCCCGGTGGCGCTTGCGGTTGCGGCGACCGGGACCATTCTGGTGCTGGCCGGCACGCCGCTTTCGGTGTTTCACCTGCTGGCGCTGCTGGTGGTCGCGGGCATCGGGCTCGACTACGCGCTGTTTCTTCACCGGCATGGCGGCTCCAGCGATGCGCAAAACACGACGCGTGCTGTCACGCTCTGCGGGTTGACCACGGTCGGCGTGTTCACGGTGCTGGCATTTTCCGCGCTCCCGGTGCTGCATAGCATTGGGCTGACGGTCGCCCTCGGCACGGCGCTGATGCTAATCGTCACGCGGCTGTTTCTGGCGGCAACGGACTGATCGGACGGATGGACCCTCTCGATATCACTGCTGCGACGCTCGTCTGCGCGATGGGACGAGGCCTCGACGAGGTCGCGGCGGCATTGCGCGCGGAAAAATCGGGCCTGCGCCCCAACGATCTGCCATGGCTCGACGTCGACACGCATATCGGCCGGGTTGATGGGCTGGAGGATCTTTCGTTTCCCGCCGCGCTGTCCGAGTATGATTGCCGCAACAATCGCCTCGCGCAAATGGGACTGGCGAGCGATGGGTTTGCCGATCATGTAGCGGCGGCGTCGGCGCGATACGGCGCGCATCGGATCGCCGTGGTACTGGGTACCAGCACATCGGGCATTCGCCAGACCGAGGCCGCCTACGAGGCCCGCGATCCCGCGAGCGGTGCCTTACCCGACGGTTTTCATCTCAAGGAAACCCACGACTATTTCTCGCTCGCCGATTTCGTCCGTCTGGCGCTGAAGCTGACGGGCCCGGCGGCGGTCGTCTCGACCGCGTGTTCGTCGAGCAGCCGGGCGTTCATCGATGCCGCGCGGCTGATCGGGGCCGATCTCTGCGATGCCGCGGTGGTCGGCGGCGTCGACACGCTTTGCCGGCTGACGGTGCGTGGCTTCAAGGCGCTGGAATTGCTCGACGCGCGACCGTGCCGGCCCAACGACCGCTCGCGCGCCGGTATCTCGATCGGCGAAGCCGCGGGCTTCGTGCTGATCGAGCGACCGGACCAGTCCGAGCCATCCAATCCGCCGTATCTGCGTCTGCTGGGCTTTGGCGAAAGCAGCGACGGCTATCATATGTCCGCACCCAACCCCGACGGATTAGGCGCGCAACTCGCCATGCGCGAAGCCTTGCGGCGATCGCATCTGACGGCCGACCAGATCGACTACGTCAACCTGCACGGCACCGGCACGCCGCTCAACGATCGCGCGGAGGACGTCGCCGTATCGGCGGTGCTTGGACGCGATGTGCCCGCCAGCTCGACCAAAGGGGGGACCGGCCACACGCTGGGCGCCGCCGGCGTCACCGGCGTTCTGCTGGCCGGCTTGGGGATCCGGCACGGGATCAAACCCAAGAACCTCAACATCGAGGCGGTCGACCCCGATTTCAAAAGCCACGTCCTCACCAGCACGCAGATCGGTCCCGTCCGCCATGTTCTGGCAAATGCGTTCGGCTTCGGCGGCAGCAATTGCAGCATCGTGCTGGGGGCGGCCGCGTGACGGAGTTTGCGATCACCGGCATCGGGGTGGTCGGCCCGGGCTTTGGCAGCTGGGACGATTGCGCGCGTGTGCTGCGCGGCGAACAACCTTACGAGGCGGCCGATGCCGCCATCGTGGCGCCGCCGATCCTCAGCCCGCGCGAGCGCCGGCGCGCCAGCCCGACGGTGCGGCTGGCGCTTGGGGCCGCGACGCAAGCGGTGGAACAGGCCGGGCGGCAAGCCGGTGATCTGCCCGCGGTCTTCGGCTCCTGTCACGGCGAAGGCAAGGTCACGCACAGTTTGCTGGATGCGCTGACCGCGCCGGAGCCGGTCCTGTCCCCGACCCAATTCCATAATTCGGTTCACAATACGGCTGCTGGCTACTGGGCGATCGCGCATTCCAGCCAGTCGCCATGCGACAGCATCAGCGGCGGTGACTACAGTTTCGCCGGCGCGCTGTTGATCGGCGCCGCGCAAGTCGTTTGCGAGAAACGCGCCGTGTTGGTCGTGGCCTACGACGCAGCGATGCCCGAACCGATGAACGCCAAACGCCCGATGACAGGTGCGTTCGGTGTGGCGCTGGTTCTCGACCAATGCGGCGCCAAAGGTGCGATTTGCGAGGTGCAATGCGTTCAAGCTCCGACCGGCGCGCAATGGGCCGCGGTGTCGCATAGCGAGCTCAACACGCTTGCGGCGGAGAATCCCTCGGCGCGGTCGCTTGCCCTGCTGGAGCCCATTTCCCGGCGCGAGCCGCGCGCGGTCGTGTTGGGCTGCGCCCCCGGCGCATTCCACGAATGGACCGTGACGCCGTGCTAGGTCGCGCGGAGATCGAGGCGCTCATTCCCCATGCCGGCGACATGGTCCTGCTCGACAGGGTCGAGGCGTGGAGCGACGATGCGATCGTGTGCACGACCAGCAGTCACCGCAGGCCTGGCAATCCGCTGGGCCGATCGGGCGGCGTGCCGGCGATCTGCGGCGTCGAATACGGCGGACAAGCCATGGCCGTGCACGGCGCGCTGACCGCGAACCAGCCCGGGCGCCAGGGGCTGATCGCCAATGTTCGCAGCGTCATCCTCTCGGCTGGGACCCTGGACCCCGATCACGAGATCAGCGTCCAGGCCGAGCGAATGGCCGGCGGCCCGGACGGGGTGATCTATCGCTTCTCCCTGCAGGCGGCCGGGCGCGAGCTGATCTCGGGCCAAGCCATGGTGCTGTTGCTCGGGGACCCCGACAGCCGCCGTTAGCGGCGGCGACGCGCCTAGAGTTTTGATGTCTCGCGCTGGATCTCGTCGTTGAGCCGGTTGACCTCGCGGTTGTAGGCCCAGTGAATCGACTTGCCGCGGGCCTTCAGGTTGTGGCTGCTCTTGTATTCGATCGAATACCGGCTGGTGTCGTAGGTCACGTTGACGACGATGCTGTGCTTGCCGCTGGACCACGAGCGTTTGGCCTCGATCAGACCCGGGCGAACCAGCGTCATCTGC
>Ga0224512_10001865_pt1 | contig 19711 bp, 17 predicted proteins | sample SF_May12_sed_USG_4_FD_169103 | JGI IMG/M metagenome (GOLD analysis project Ga0224512, IMG submission 169103) | Sediment microbial communities from San Francisco Bay, California, United States - SF_May12_sed_USGS_13 | ecosystem: Environmental > Aquatic > Marine > Sediment | place: USA... | reverse complement strand
TTGCGGGTGGCCGCCTCCCGCTAGCTCCCGTCGACGGTTTCGGTGGCTGCGACGGGGCCCGTCTTCCCGGCCTCGGGCGAATCGGTCGATGTCCGGGGCGCCAACCCGTCTGCGTCGTTGCGTCGCGTCGTATACCTCCAGGCCAACCAGATCAGTATCGGTACCCAGAAGAACGGAATGATTGCTCCGGCGAACAGGACCAGTGCCTGGGCCAGGTCCACCAACAATCTCCAACTCGCTTGCAGCCCTTCGGTGAAAGTAGGAATCCCTCCCGGGTCGACTGCCTGAATGAACACCGTCACGGTGTTGGCGGCCTTGCGGTTCGAGAGGACGTCTCCGTCCTCGTTGACCGGGGTAGCCGTCACAGTCGTTTGCGTGCGAAGGCTCCGCTCGGCCACGGTTTCGGTGGCGAGCACGATCGATTCGCCCGGTTCGATAGGTGTGGCGGGGTCGCCGAAAATCAGGATCAGGTCGTCGAATTCGACGTCAAGTACCGGATCGCGGAGCTCGAAGTCGGTCAGCAGAGTGTCGCCGACGTTGAAGATCTCAAAGCACACCGTGACCTCGTCGGTCTGATCGACCGTGATCCCGGAACTCCCCGGGCAGGAGATCCCATCATCGTGACCGAGATAGGTCGTGACGTTGAGGGATACCGCCGGCCGGGACTCGGCCTCGGTGATGGTGAGCACGATAGTCGCCAGGGCCACCTGGTCCTCGAGGGTACGCAGCGAACCGCGCATCGTCTCGAGCTGGGTTTCCCGCTCGAGCAACTCGTTCTCCAACTCGACGATCGTCTTGATGTCGACGGCCCCTTCGAGCAGAGAACGCAACCGTTCGACGCTCGCCTCGGCGGTGTTGATGCGGCTCTGCACATCGACGATCCGCTCGGTCACGTCGTCGGCAGACACGTTCTGGCTGCGCAGATCGCCGATCGAGCCAAGCCGATCGAGTGCCTCCTGGAAGTCGTCCGGGCTCACCTTGAAGGTGAGGATGCTCATCGGGGTGGGATCTCCGGTCGTGCGCTGCCCGAAGAGGAAACCACCGAGCAGTTGGATCTCCCGGGTGGCTTGCTCGCCGGCCGTTGCGACATCCGGCACGGCCACGGTGAGGTCGGCGGTGAAGATGATGTCGCGCCCGAAGCCGGAGGTTTGAAAAACGACCGGTTCGACGCCGCCCGAACCGAGCTGATTGGCGCCGGAGCGTTCGTCGCCATCGGAGGGCGCTTCTTGCGCCGACGCCATAGTCGTGGTTGTCTCCGGCGCGAAGCCCGCGCCGTCGAGCGGGGCACCGATCTCGTCAAACATCTCACGGTCTGCCGAGTCTCCGCTCGAGCAGGCGGCCGGTACCAGCAAGAGCACGATCGCCAGTACCAACAGTCTCATTGATGGTTTTTGCATGTGATAGGTCATGAACCCTCCCGGGTCGTACATCCTTGGGACGTACTCCAGTGAGAACCGGTTCCCGCTCTGCCCGTTTCTCCCAAGAATGTCGGCCTCTCAACCGGAAAGCTGTAGCAGCGTCGTGTGTTCAACGACCCAATCGTCCGGCTCGATTCTGCGTATCTTCATGCCCGATGTGCAGCAATCTGCTCGAAGGAGGGCGCGGTGTTTTCAGGTCCCTTCAGGCGATGAGCCACCCAGCCGTCGGGTCAGAACCGCAGCATTCGAACCTTCCACCTTCTACCCGTTCAGCTCTCCGACTTTGCCACTCTCGTCATCAGGGCCAGAACGACGTCGCGTGGACGGGCACCCTCGTAGAGAACCCGACCTACCTGGTTGGCGATGGGCATCTCGATTCCGTGGCCTACTGCCAGGTCGAGCACCGCCCTGGTGGTCTTGACTCCCTCGGCAACCATGTTCATCTCGGAGATGATCTCGTCCAGGGAGCGGCCCTTTCCCAGTTCGACCCCGACCCGGTTGTTGCGGCTTTGCGAGCTGACGCAGGTGGCGATCAGGTCGCCCATGCCGGCCAAGCCGGCGAAGGTGAGCGGCTCGCCGCCCATGGCGACCCCTAAACGGGTCAGCTCGGCCAACGCCCTGGTGAGCAGGGTCGCCAGCGTGTTGTCGCCAAAACCGAGTCCCCGGGCCATACCGGCCGCGATGGCCATCACGTTCTTGAGCGCCCCCGCGATCTCGCATCCCGTCACGTCGGTATTGGTGTACACCCGAAACGAGGGCGACATGAATACCTCCTGAAGGGAGCGGGCCCGGTCGGTGTCGGTCATGGCGATGACGGTGGCGGCCGGTTGGCCGGCGATGACCTCTCTGGCCAGGTTAGGCCCGCTCAGGACGCCGATAATGCCGGGGTCGTGGTCCGGGAGTTCCTCGGCGGTGACCTCCGTCATGCGCATGAGCGTTCCTTGTTCGATACCTTTGGAAAGGCTCAGAATCGCCGCTCCGGCCGGCACCACTGCCGCGGCGCGAGCCAGCACCTCCCGAAACCCGTGCGAAGGTACCCCCATGACGATGAGCTCGGCGTCCTTCACGGCCGCTTCGAGGTCGCTGGTTGCGGTGAGGCTGTAGGGGATTTCGGCGCCGGGAAGATACTGCTCGTTGCGCCGCTCCTCGTTGATGCGGTCTGCTACTTCCGGCCGTCGTGCCCAAAGAACGGTGCCGTGTTTCTGAGCGGCCAGGCACGCCACGGCCGTTCCCCACGACCCGGCTCCGATCACGGCGATTCTCACGCTGACCTCCTACGCATTCCTTTCTCCACGCTATCACTACGGATCGGGAATAGTCCCCCGGGCAGGTGATCTCATGCGGTTTGGGCCGAGGGGTCAGACGGCCTTCCTCGCCGAAGGTGGGGGAAGTGGGACGGCTCGGAAGAGCCGAGCCAGCCCGTTACACTGCCGTTTCTGTGGCACGCATCGGCATCGTCGGTTACCCCAACGTCGGCAAGACGACCCTCTTCAACGCTCTCACCGGTTTGGAGGCGCCGACCGCTGCCCACCCCTTCTCGACCACCGAGCCCAATATGGGTGTGGCGAACGTTCCCGACGCCGACCTCGACGAGGCCGCCCAGGTCGAAAAGTCGGTCAAACTCGTGCATGCCACGCTGGAACTTCTTGATTTGCCCGCCATGGCTAAACCGGGACATGGCGGAGGCTTCGGCGCCCAATTCCTCGGGAGACTGCGGGATATGGAGACGCTGGCTGTGGTCCTGCGCTCTTTCCAAGATGATTCGGTCCCTTCTGATGAATCGGGCACCGATCCTCTGGCCCAGGCGCAGGAACTGCTGCTGGAGCTGGCCCTGGCCGACTTCGAGGTGTTCGAGAGGCGTCGCGACAAGATCGCCAAAGAGGCAACCGCCGATCCCGGGAAGAGGAGCGCGGCCGAGGCCGTCACGCGTGCCACGGCACTCCTCGAGCAAGGCACGCAGCTTCGGGCCGAACGTTGGGAACGTGATCAACTCAGCGCGTTTCGGGACCTTTCGCCGCTGACCCTCAAGCCGGTTATCTGGGTTGTCAACGTCGAGGAGGACACCGGTGAGGCCGAAGGCCTCGTTGCTGAACTGGAAGCGTTGGTACCAAAGGGCGACACCGTAGTCGTACTGTCTGCCAAGCTCGAGGAAGAGGGAGCTCTCCTCTCGCCGGAAGACCGGCGGGAGCTGTTCGAAGGGCTCGGTCTGGGGGAGGGTGCACTTGCCAAGGTGGTACGGGCCGCCTACGCCGCCATGGACCTGGTCAGTTTCTACACACTCGGTCCCAAGGAAGCCCACGCCTGGACGGTGCGGAAAGGTGCAAAAGCCCCGGAGGCGGCAGGCAAGATCCACTCCGATCTCGAACGGGGATTCATCAGAGCAGAGGTCGCCCCGATCTCCGTCGTCATCGCCGACGGAGGATGGGACGATTGCAAGAAGGCGGGTCATCTCCGGGTGGAGGGCAAGGACTACACCGTCGCCGAGGGTGACGTGATCGTGGTTCGATTCTCAGTGTGATAATGGGTGGGTGAGCCGCCATCCCTACCGCATTCGACCGTGGGCCGATCCCGCGACCCGGCAGTCGGCCTTGCTCGAGATACAGAAGCTGATCGAGTCCGGCCGGTACCACGTATCTGCCGACGAAGTGGCCGAAGCTTTGCTGGCGGAGCCCGGGTTCGGAGAACCGGAATCCTCAAGTTGCGGGGGTTCAAATGCCGATGCCAAATAGAGATGGAATCGACCGAAATCCTGGCCGGAGACGAGCCCCGGACTATCAGTCGTCGGGAGCGTATCGAGGAGCTTTCTCGGCTGATTGCCGAGGGCAACTACGTCGTGCCCGCCATCGACATCGCTCATGCGATCCTCCACGGCCGGCCCAAGTGGGGGAACCGCGTCCCGCGTCCGGGCGATCTCCGGCCGCTCATCTGATCTCGTCTTTGTCAACGAAGAATACGAGGCCCCGGCAAGGGGGTAGAGCCGGAGCCTCGTGTGTGCTCCTCCGATGAGGAGCTGCATGGGCCGTTTACCGAGCCGGCGCCAGGGAGTCCGGACTCGTGACCCAGTGCCCTTCATGGGCTTGATCCGGGAACGGATAGTCGCCCAGCCGTCCCCAGTACCCAGGGATCCTAAGTCTGGCTCCGGTGGGGTGTCAAGGTTGCCCTCAGAGTCATCACCCGTTCCGTCCTGCCGAGTAGCAGTGAGGGATTGGATCCCTGCAATACTGCCCAGTCCATGCGCGAATCGATTGAGACGTTCGTCCGAAACTTCCCGGAGCCGCTGGCGGTAGTGCTGCTGGCCACTTTGCCGGTGTTCGAGTTACGCGGAGCAATACCCTTCGCGCTCGGCGTCCTGGACATGCCGGTGGGGCAAGCGTACGTCTGGGCCGTGGTGGGCAATTTGCTTCCCGTGCCGTTTATTCTGCTGTTCCTCGGGCCGGTGACGAAGTGGGCCGAAGATCATTGGTCGGGGTTACACCGATTCCTCGAGCGCTTGTTTTCGCACACAAGGCGCCGCCACACGACCCGGTTCGTCCGGTGGCGAGATCTAGCGCTGGTTACCTTCGTCGCGATCCCGTTGCCGATTACAGGCGCATGGAGTGGAGCGCTGGCCGCTTTTGTGTTCGGCGTTGAGCGCCGCAAGGCCTTTGGGCTGATCGCTATCGGGGTGGCCATCGCCGGAGTGGTGGTTACGCTGCTTTGGCAGGGTGGCAGTTCTTTGCTCGGCGCCCCGTAGCGCATCACTATTCTTGTCGACATGACCGCGACGTTGACTCGCCGGAGAGGCTTGGTTGCACTGTTGGTGCTGGTTGTGCTCAGCACGAACCTCCTGGCGGCGTGTGGGGCCGGCCTCGATGAGAACGCGAGCGGTGAACAGGTTTATAACGCCCGCTGCTCCTCATGTCACCGCAAAGACCTGAGCGGGGGAATTGGACCTGCGCTCGGCCCGGGTTCTGAAGCTGTCGACCGTCCGCTCGAGTACTACGAGATCACCATTAACAGCGGGAAAGGTCGGATGCCGTCATTCGGGTCGTCGCTGACCGACGAGCAAATCTCTCGAGTGATCGACTACGTCATTGCCTTCCAGGACGGAAGCTGAGTGCTGCGACCCATACATACGATCACGCCTCTCCGGCCCTCGACGGCCCCGGCGACGCGACCGTGATCTTCGGGCGGTTCTTGGCGGCTATCTGGAGCGGTTTGCGCGACCCCGAGTTCCGCAGCCTGTTGCTCATCGTTGCAGGGTTGTTGGGTACCGGCACCTGGGTCTACCACCGCTTCGAAGGCTGGAATGTGCTCGACTCGCTCTACTTCAGTGTGATCACCCTCACTACGGTCGGCTACGGGGATCTCTCGCCAACCCGGCCGGGTACCAAGATATTCACGGTTGTCTTCATCATTGTCGGCATCGGGATCCTGTTGGCTTTCATCAACATGGTTGCCAAGCATGCCCTACAAGCGAGGTCGCTGCGGGAACGGCTCGAGCGACGGCGCCACCGACCGGATCAAGAAGCCTGATCGGAGTCAGTTGTTGCCGTACTGGGCGGTGAGGCTGGCCACATCGTCACCGTCGCTGTACGTGATAAACACCGAAGCGGCCAACTCGTCGCTCGACCCGGTGATACTTACGAATCTCACGCCTTCTCCGCTTGATTCGGTGCGGCTGACCTCCCACCCCTGATCGTTGAAGAAATCCTCATACAGGGCTGCGACCTCGTCGAAGTCATCCGGGTCGAAGCTCAGAATGACCTGGGTGCTGGCGAACTCCCCCGTCGTCGTTATGACGCCGCCTACCTCTTCGTAGTTGGGGATTGGGAGCAGAAAATCGGCGGGGATCTCGGTGTCGCCGAACTCGACCGAACCCTCGTCCGTTTCGATGGAGACCGAACCGCCATCCTCGTTGAGGTCGACGTTCACATCACCGCCGCCCTCATCCTCGAGCTGCTTCTCGATAGCGTTCTCGAGCACGTTTTCTGCCGTCTTGGCACATCCGACCGCGACCAATGCCAAAATCACAAGCACGACTACCAACCGTACTTTCGACATCTCACCTCACCCCATTTGTCGATATACCGAGCCGATATACCGAGAAGCTACACGATGTTGGTGTCGGTGAAGAGGGAAAAGACCGGGTATGGTCCTCACGACATGGACTCGTCGTCGGACCAGAGCCCTCCCGCTGCCCCGCCCCGGCGCCTCAGGGAGCAGGTGCCCGCCTGGTTTCCCCGTGCCCTTCTCATGACGATTGGCGCGGTTCTCGCCACCCTGGGACTGCTGTGGGTCGCACATAGGCTGGGGGATCTCCTCATCGCCCTGCTGCTCGCCGTCTTCCTTTCGTTTGCTCTGGAACCGGCGGTGCAGTATCTCTCCACGCGGCGCGGCTGGTCACGGAGCACCGCCACCGCCGCTGTGTTTCTCATCGTCGGGTTACTCGGGCTGGGTTTTCTGGCCGCGGTGCTGACGCCGCTGATTGCCCAAACGGGAGGGTTTTTCACGAATCTCGCTGATTGGCTCGATCAGGTGTCGGCGCGGCTCGAGGAATGGTTCGGGATTGAACTCAGCCTCAACGCAGCTTTGGAGGATTTCGAAAGCCTGGGCAGCCTCATTCAGAGCTACGGCAACGACGTGGGCCGGGGCGTGGTTGGTTTCGGTGCGACCGTGGCAAGTGCCGTGCTCAGTCTGCTGGCCATGGGCTTGTTCACGTTCTACCTGCTGGCGGATGGCCCCAAACTTCGACGCACGGTCCTGGCAGCGGTGAAGCCTGAAGTGCAGCATGAGGTGCTGAGGATGTGGGAGGTGGCGATTCGGAAGACCGGCGGATATGTGTATTCGCGAGTGCTGCTGGCCCTTGCCTCGGCCGTATTCACCTATGTGGTGCTGCTGATCGTCGGCGTGCCGTTCGCCCTACCCCTGGCACTCTGGGTGGGCGTTGTGTCTCAGGCCATGCCGGCGATGGGAACCTACATCGCGGCGGTTGCGCCGGTCCTCGTCGCTCTTTTCACGGATCCCATCAAAGCAGTGTGGGTGTTGGTGGCGCTGGTTGCCTACCAGCAGATCGAGAATTTCATGCTGCAGCCGAGGATCACCGCCAAAACCATGGCACTGCATCCGGCCATCGCCTTTGGAGCCGTCCTGGCCGGAGCCGCTTTGCTGGGAGCCATCGGCGCTCTGATCGCCTTGCCCACTGCCGCCATCATCCAAGCTTTCATCTCAACGTACCTGGAGCAACACGAAGTGATCGAGGACGTTCTGGCGCAGGAGTAGTCGCCGGGGGTCCGGAGGGAAGAGCTATGGGACCACTCCAAGGTGTCACGATCGTCGAAATCGCCTCGATCGGACCGGGACCGTTCTGCGGCATGATGCTGGCCGACCTCGGCGTCGACGTCGTGAGGATCGACCGGGCCGATGCAGTCTCGGGTCCGGCGGCGACCGGTTCATCACTCGATCTGATGAATCGCGGCAAGCGCTCGATCGGGATCGACCTGAAGAACCCGGTCGGGGTCGAGGCCGTTCTGCGGATGGTAAAGCAAGTAGACGGGTTGTTAGAAGGGTTCCGGCCCGGAGTGGCGGAGCGGCTCGGTATCGGACCCGACGTGTGTCGGGAGCACAATCCCCGGCTCGTGTACGGCCGGATGACCGGGTGGGGTCAAGCTGGGCCCCTCTCCGGCGTGGCCGGGCACGATATCAACTACATCGCCCTTTCCGGTGCGCTGTACATGATCGGTCGGGCGGGTGAGCCGCCCGTGCCTCCCTTGAATTTGGTCGGTGATTTCGGTGGGGGAGGGATGCTGCTTGCGCTTGGTATCGTCGCCGGATTGTTCGAAGCGCGAAGCTCTGGTCTCGGCCAGGTAGTCGATGCAGCGATGATCGACGGATCTGCCCTCTTGACCACCATGGTTCACGGGATGCGGGCGATGGGCCTCTGGAGCGATCGGCGCGGTGTCAATCTGCTTGATACGGGGGCTCCATTCTACGAGGTCTACGAGACGTCCGATGGCGGTTTCATGGCGGTGGGCGCCATCGAACCACCTTTCTATGCCGAGTTCGTCGGCCTACTCGAACTGGACGGCGAGCTGCCGCTACAGCTCGATGCCACGCAATGGCCGGATATGAAACGGCGTATCGCAGCCGCCTTTAAGACCCGGACCCGACCGGAATGGGAAGCCCGGTTTGGCGGAAGCGATGCGTGTGTTGCCCCGGTGCTATCCCTGAGCGAGGCGCCGCATCACCCGCACCACAAGGCCCGGCAGACCTTTGTCGAACTGGAGGGAGTTACCCAACCCGCCCCCGGTCCCCGCTTCGATCGAACCCCGGGTCAGATCTCCGGTTCCCCGCCCGCGGCGGGCCAGCATACCGACGAGATCCTGGCCGGGTTCGGGTTCGACGAAGCAGAGCGAGCTGCAATGCGCCGAGCGGGGGCGGTCCGCTGATCAGACGTTCCGGCGAATTCCGCCCCGACAACGCTGGTTAGAATCCGCCGACAGCCATTGTTCCGTGGGCGACATGACCCGGCATCGGGCGGTCTGCGGCCGGAGGAGAATGCCATGCGTGAGTACACCAGCCCGGGAGCCGTCAAAGTTCCGCCCGGCGACAGCCCGATCGCGGCGTTGCTGACCAGGGCCGACACCCATCCCCATGTCGCCGCGCTCGCTTATCGGGACGGCGATCGGTTCGTCGATATCACCACGCAGGATTTCGTGGGCGAAGTCTTGGAATTGGCCGCCGGCCTGGTCGGCCTCGGGATCCAGCCAGGCTCACGGATCGGGGTCTACTCTGCGACGCGGTACGAGTTCACGTACGTGCAGTACGCGATCTGGGCGGCGGGTTGTGCGGCGGTGACTATCTATGAGACTTCCTCTGCGGAGCAAGTGCGCTGGACTCTCGGCGACAGCGGGGCCGTTGGGGTTTTCTGCGAGAGCGAAGCCCTCAAGTCGATCTTCGATGAAGTTTCCGGTGACCTTCCTGACTGCCACCATCAATTCGTGATCGATGCAGGGGGTCTCGATCGGGTCAAGGATGCCGCCACCGATGACAGCCGGAAGGAAGTCAAAGAGCGGATCAAGGCCATTGCCCAGGACGACATTGCCCTGCTCATTTATACGTCGGGTACGACCGGGCGTCCGAAGGGATGTGTGCTTACCCAGCACAATTTCATCTGGGATGTCCGGCAGGTGGTTTCGGCGCAGCTGGATCTCTTCAAACCGGGTAATTCCAACCTGATGTTCCTACCGCTGGCCCACTCGTTTGCCCAGGTGGTCCAGGTTGCGTGTGTGACCATGGGCGTCAAGATCGGTTACTCGACCGGCACCAAGAACCTCGTCGAGGAACTGGGGATGTTCAAGCCCCGCTGGGTGTTCTCGGTGCCTCGGGTGTTTGAGAAGGTCTACAACAGCGCCAAGCACAAGGCCGATTCTGAAGGTAAGGGCAAGATCTTCGACATGGGCGCCAACCTGGCGATTGATTTCTCCAAGGAAGAGCAGGCGGGCAAAGTCAGTTTGAAGACCAAGGTCCTTCACACCGTTTTCGACAAGCTGCTGTACGGGAAACTGCGGGACGTATTCGGCGGCCGCCTGGAATACGCCATCTCCGGAGGAGCGGCCTTGGGGGAGAGGCTCGGTCACTTCTTCCGCGGCATCGGGCTCACCGTCCTCGAGGGTTACGGCCTCACCGAAACGACCGCCGCCACGGTTTTCAACCGGAAGGGTGAGCTCAAGATCGGGACCGTCGGGCATCCGGCTCCGGGTGCCTCTGTGAAGATCGCCGATGACGGTGAGATCTTGATCAAAGGCGGCTGTGTTTTCAAGGGCTACTGGAACAACGAGGCCGCAACGAACGAGGTGTTCAGTGGCGACGGGTGGTTCCATTCCGGAGACGTTGGTGAGCTCGACGATGAAGGCTATTTGCGTATCACCGGCAGGAAGAAGGAGCTGATCGTCACCGCCGGCGGCAAGAACGTGGCTCCCGCGGTTCTGGAGGACCTGATCCGGGCCCATCCGTTGATCAGCCAGTGCATGGTCATCGGGGACGCCCAACCGTTCATCGCCGCGCTCGTCACGCTCGATCCAGAGACATTCCCCGAGTGGGCTGCGGAGAATGGCCTGGGCGATCTGAGCATCGCCGAACTGCGTGAGCATCCCCACGTCCTGGAAGCCATCCAGGTCGCAATTGACGGGGCAAACAAAGTCGTCTCCAAGGCCGAGTCGGTCCGGACCTTCCGCATCCTCGACGAAGATTTCACCATTGAAGGCGGCGAGCTGACGCCGACTCTCAAGGTCAAGCGGGCGGTCATCGGTAAGAAATTTGGGCACGTGATCGACGAGATCTACACCAAGCAGTAGCCAGTACTTCGTATTTCGTACCGCTGCCACCGTCGCCGGAGACCGCGGGGCGGGAGTAGGTCTGTCGGGCTTGAGCTGGTGCGTACTGAGTACTGAGTACTGAATACAGAGTACGGAGTACTGCAAACCGCTCCCTCCGCCATGCGATCATGCCACCCGGTACAGTTGCGGTACGAGAGGGAGGATCGATATGGCGACTGCCAAAGAGCTTCGAGGCGAGATCGACGTCGCCGTAGAAGGTCGGACCATTGTCGAGGTGCTGGCCCGCAATGCCCGGGAACACAGTGCTACACCGGCCATCCATTGGCGCGAGGACGGCGCCTGGAAGGACCTCTCCTGGTCCCAGTACCGGGAGCGCGTCATCGAGGCCGCCGCTGGCTTCATTTCACTCGGCGTCGACCGCGGGGACTTCGTCGCTTTGATGGCAGCCAATCGACCCGAGCACGTCATTGCCGATCTAGGGGTCATGCATGCGGCGGGGACACCCGTGACGCTCTATTCGACCCTGGCGACATCCCAGGTCGCCTACATCGGTGGCCACTGCGGGGCGAAGGTCGCTGTGCTCGAGAACCTCGAGTTCATGAAACGATGGGAGGCGGCCAAGCCCGAGCTCCCCAACCTCGAATATGTCGTGCTGCTGGAGGGTGCCGAGAACTACGAGACGGTGGACTGGGTGTTGTCCTGGGACGACCTCGCCGAGCGGGGCCGAACGCTGCTCGCTTCCAACCCGGAGGCTGTTGACGATCGGGCCGCTCAACTCCAACCCGACGATATCGCCACGCTGATCTACACATCGGGAACGACCGGCACGCCCAAAGGGGTCGTCATCACGCACCGCAACGTGCTGTGGACCGTCGAGTCGACCGAGCGGACGATCAGTTTGCCCAAGCATCCGCGTCTGGTTTCGTTTCTCCCTCTGGCCCATATCGCCGAACGGGTGGCCAGCCATTACCTGGGGATGTGGTACGTGGGTGAGGTCTGGTATTGCCCTGACATGACCCAGGTACTCGAGTACGTGCAGGAAGCGAAGCCGACTCTGTTTGTGGCCGCACCTCGCGTGTATGAGCGCTTCCAGGCCGGTCTGTTGGCCCGCCTCGAGGGCGAAGAAGGGTTGAAGAAGACGCTCGCCATGACGGCCATCAAGACCGGCGAAGACGTCGTCCGGCTCCGTCAAGAGGGCAAGCCGGTGCCGTTCCTCACCGGGTTGAAGCACCAGTTGCTCGAGCGGGTCGTACTCACCAAGATTCTCGACGGCCTCGGGATGGGCGAAGTGTTCATTGCCATCTCGACCGCCGCGCCCATCGCTCCTGAGCTGCTCGTCTTCTTTCAAGGGATCGGGCTCCCCCTCTTTGAGCTGTGGGGTATGAGCGAGTTGAGCGGTCCCGGGACTACCAACCTGCCCGGTGCAAACAAGATTGGCACGGTCGGCAAGCCGATCGTCGGCACCGAAGTGAAGCTGGCCGACGACGGCGAGCTGATGATGCGGGGTGGGAATGTGACCGCCGGGTACTTCAAGCGACCGGAGGACACGGCAGAGACATTCCTGGCCGACGGTTGGTTGGTCACCGGCGACATCGCCGAGATCGACCAGGACGGCTTCGTTTCGATTGTCGATCGCAAGAAGGAGTTGATCATCACCGCAGGTGGCAAGAACATCGCTCCCACCAAGTTGGAAGGCATGATCAAGAGCCATCCGCTCATTGGCCAGGTCTGCGTGATCGGAGACCGCCGCAAGTTCCTCACGGCCCTGATCGTGCTCGATGGCGACATGGCGCCGCCCTGGGCGGAGCGGCAGGGTTTGAAGTTCGACGACATGGCAACTTTCGCGCAACTGCCCGAGGTGCAGGCGGAGGTGCAGAAGGCCGTCGATGAGGCCAATGAGCACGTGGCCCGGGTCGAGCAGCTGAAGAAGTTTGTCGTGCTGTCGGACGAGTGGACCCCGGAGACCGAGGAACTCACCCCCACACTCAAGCTGAAACGGCGGGTGATCCACGATAAGTACGCGCAGGCAATCGATGGCATGTATGCCTGAGTTGAGCGGCTTGCAGCGAGGAGGCTCTGACGGAGTCGTATGAGGTCACCACCAGCATTTCCGCCCGGCCCGAGACCGTCTGGGCCGCGCGGGGGCTGTTCAGAGCGGTCAGGACCTTCACGCTGACGCCGGACGGCGAGACCGTGACGAGATTCGATATGCGTGAGGAGTTCACCGGCCCCCTGCTGTCAATGATCTGGAAGTCCATGCCCGATCTAACCTCATCGTTCGAGCAGTTCGCCAACGGGTTGAAGGACAAGGCTGAACAGGCGGCGCAGTCAGGGAACTTAGTTTGACCGGGCTACAGCTGGCCACCACGACCGACCATCCCTGGTGGCAAACCGCGGTCATCTATCAAATATATCCACGTAGTTTTCAGGACAGCACCGGGAACGGAATCGGCGATCTGGCCGGCGTGATCAAGCGGCTCGACTACCTCGCGGATACCCTGGGAGTCGACGCCATCTGGCTCTCTCCTTTCTTCCCGTCACCGATGAAAGACTTCGGCTACGACGTTTCGGACTACTGCAATGTTGATCCTCTGTTCGGGGATCTGGCCACCTTCGATCGGCTGGTCGTCGGATCTCATGCGCGCAACCTGAAGGTGATCATCGACTGGGTTCCCAACCACTCTTCAGACCAGCACCCATGGTTCATCGAATCGAGATCGTCGCCCAATAATCCGAAGCGTGACTGGTACGTGTGGCGGGACCCCAAACCGGACGGTGCTCCGCCCAACAACTGGGCTGCGGCCTTCGGCGGCGGCGCCTGGGAATGGGACCAAACGACCAGTCAGTACTACTTGCACTCATTCCTCAAAGAACAGCCGGACTTGAACTGGCGAAACCCGGCGGTCGAGGAGGCGATGCTGGACACGCTGCGCTTCTGGCTCGATCGGGGAGTTGACGGGTTCCGCATCGACGTAGCCCACCACATCATGAAGGATCCCGAACTGAGCGATAACCCGGTGGCGGCCGAGATCAGCGACGACTTTGCGTTGGCTCCCTATGCCACCCAGCGCCACGTTAACGATCGTGGCCATCCGGACGTACATGAGATCTTCCGCAAGGTGCGGGCGCTGCTCGACCGCTACCACCCACCTCGCTACTCGGTGGGGGAGATTCATGAGTATGACTGGCCGACCTGGGCTTCGTACTACGGGGAGAACCTGGACGGACTGCATATGCCGTTCAACTTCGCGATGCTACAAATTCCGTGGACCGCAGAGGGTATTCGGGAGGTTGTCGAGCGTGTCGAGGAAGTTGTTCCGGCTGGAGCGTGGCCCAACTACGTGCTCGGTAACCACGACGAGATACGGATGACGACCCGGCTGGGCCACCATCAATCGAGGATCGCGGCGATGCTGCTGCTCACATTGCGGGGCACTCCGACCCTTTACTACGGCGACGAGATCGGTCTTGGCCAAGCCGACCTCCCGCCCCACCTCCAGCAAGACCCCTGGGGTCGGACCGTCCCGGGAAAGGGTCGGGATGGATGCCGGACGCCGATGCAATGGACCGATGGCGAAGGGAGTGGCTTCACGGATCCAGGTGTGCGTCCGTGGTTGCCTCTCTCGGGGGATGCCGCCGGCAGGAACGTATCAAAGCAAGTGGCAAGTCCCAATTCGCTCGTGAACCTCTACCGTCGTTTGCTCGTGATTCGAGACGAGGAAGCGGCATTGCAGGTTGGCGACTATCGGTCGTTGGAATCGGACCGGGGCGTTTTCGCCTACCTCAGGGATGACGGTCAATCCCGTCTGGCGATCATCCTCAACTTCACCGGTGATGCCCAACCCGCCGGAGCCATCGCCACCTCAGGGTCTGGACACGTGGTTATCTCGACCGGACTCGATCGGGCGGGGCCATTGGCGCTCGAGGAGTTGGAGTTAGGTCCCCACGAGGGTGTGATCATCAGGCTTGATTGACCGTTGAGAACGGTGTTAGGTCCGCGTTCGTCTGGGTAGCCAACGGCGCCGGTAGCGCCAGGCGCCGGCGGCCGCGCCCCCGATAGCAAGTACTCCGATGGCCGAGAGTAGCGGAATGTTTGATTCATCTGGTGCAGGCGATCCGGGTACGCCCAGTTCGAGCGGTGGTGATAGGGCGCCGAGAGTGACGGCGACACCGGCGGTGCGCGAGGCCAGCACCTGCGAGGGATCCTCTTCGGTCACCAGCTCGATCCGGTGCGGGCCGACCGACAGGTCGGCTGGTAGTTGCCGGGAGAGCGTTGATTCAGTCCCGGTCGTCACGGTGGCCGGCTCTCCAAGCCGATTCCCGTCGAGAAGAAGGAGCACCGTGGAGTACCCGGGGAACATGGCATCCAGCTGCATGGTGACGGTGATCTCGTCACCCGGCGCCCAGGCGAGTGGCGCCACCGTGAAGGCGGTGGCAGACACATTGATCGCCGCGGCCGCGGCCTCAATTCGCTGACCAAGTACTTCCAGCGTCGTGATGGTGGTGGTCGGCATGGTGGTGATGCTGGTGGTCGTCCTACCCAGAGTGCTCGATGTGGTGGTGGGGTTCGGAGGGATGGTGGTTGTGGTGGTTGTGGTGGTGGGGTCCCATGGGATGGTGGTTGTGGTGGTGGGGTCCCATGGGATGGTGGTTGTGGTGGTGGGGTCCCATGGGATGGTGGTTGTGGTGGTGGTCGTGGTCGTGGTCGTACCCGGAGTGCTCGATGTAGTGGTGGGGTCCGGGAGGGTAGTCGTTGTCGTTGTTGTGGCGGGGTCAACGATGGTGGCGGTCGTGGAAGCGGAGCTGTTTTCCCCCTTGCCGGTGACCGTGAGGCTCACCACGTACACACCGGCGGATCGATAGCTGTGGTTCGGGGTGGCTCCCTTCCCGGACCCACCGTCGCCAAAATCCCATTGGTACTTGTCGATCTTGCCGTTGGTGTTGGCCGAGCCAGTGCCATCGAACTGCACCTGTACACCTACGAGGCCCTGGTAGGGACCCCCCGGATCAGCCGTGAGGGCGGCCAGCGCCGGAGAGATGAGCATGGGACTCATCAGTAAGGCAAGGGCTGTCAGCGACGCCAGCAAGATTCGCCCTGTTTTGCTCATAGTGTCACGCTTTCGCGTCCGCCACGAATCAGAAGAAATGCCCCTTTCAGCAGCCGCCTCCCGGGCAGCAGAATTCTCAATACCATTATAGGAAGGCTTCCGCCTCTGCGCATCGTCGCGAGCGTTCGACGAACGGCGCGATCACCGGCTTTTCAGGCGTCGGACGGGCATCTTCCGCCGGTACCAGGCTGCGACTCCGAACCCAGTGGCGGCCATGGCCGCCACTCCGCCGACAACGACGGCCACGATTAACCCGGTCTGAGTCGATGATGCGGGTGCTGCAGGAGAAGGCGTCTCCTGCAGCGATGGAGCGCTGCCCACCACCCGGACCGTCCGGGAGGCAAGGACCCGGGGTGGCTGCTCGGTAGTTGCCAAACCAATACTATGCAAACCATGCTGTATACCCGGAGGCAGGGTTCTTGTGAAGACCGCTTCGAGATCCGTTCCGACGGACGGGTCGTTCGCGTTGAGCATGACAGCCTCTCCGAGAGGCTGTCCATCGAGAAGGAACTGCACAGCGGCTTGACCGGGGAGGTCGGCAGCCAGTACCACGGTCATTGCTATCTCTCCACCCGCTAGAACGGTGGGTGGTGCTAAGGAGAACGCTGTCGCCGTGACGCCTTCGGCGAGAGTTGCCAACTCGACCGCGGTCGGTGTGGTGGCCGTTGCTGCCGAAGTCGTACTCGTCGGCAACGTCGTGGTCCCCGGCGACGGGCTTGTGGTCGTGGTCCCCGGCGATGTGGTTGTGGTCGTGGTCCCCGGCGATGTGGTTGTGGTCGTGGTCCCCGGCGATGTGGTTGTGGTCGTGGTCCCCGGCGATGTGGTTGTGGTCGTGGTGGTGGGCTGAACGATCGTAGCGGTCGTCGGCGAGGGTTCAGAGGTGAATCCATCAATATCGACCACGGTCAGGGACACCAGATACGTTCCGGCGGAAACGTACTTGTGATTGATCGTCGCGCTGGCGCGGCTGCCGCTGTCGCCATCGCCGAAGTCCCAGCGATACTCGACAACCCGGCCGCCGTCAGAAAATGCAGTCCCTCTGAATTGCACGTTCTCGCCGACGACCCCTGTGTAGGGGCCTCCCGGATTTGCGATGAGGGCGGCCAGCGCCGGAGCGGCGAGCAACGGGCTTACCAGCAGTGCAAAGGCAATCAGCGACGCCAGCAGCGTTCGTCCCGCGGTGTGTCGCGCATTCCTCGTGTCGCGCCGTCGCGCATCGCCCCACGTCAGAAGAGTGGTCCTCTCAACTCGTCGCCCTCCATCCGGCCCAACTCTTGACCACCACTATAAGCGTTATTCATGACCACACCTAGTAGCAGGTACTTGTTGGAGTGGCGCCTCTAGCGTCCTCGAGCGACGAGGCGGCGGACGATCATCTTGCGCCGGTACCAGCCTGTGGCTGCGAACCCGGCGGCTGCTAGGGCGGCAGCACCTCCAACAGCGATGGCCAGGATCATTCCGGGCGGGGTCGAGGATGGAGGCGGAGCGGGATCGGCAGAGTCGGATGCTGCGGGAGCCCCGGCGACTACCCCAATTGTCCGGGAAGCGAGAGTCCGCGGGGGCTGCTCGGTGGTTACTACTTCAACTCGGTGCAATCCGATCTGCATGCCGGTTGGCAGGGTTCTCGTGAAGACTGCCTCAGCACCGGTTCCGACCGAGGCGCTGCCGGCGTTGACGGTGGCCGTCTCTCCCAGGGGTTGCCCGTCGAGGAGGAACTGCACGTCTGCCTTGCCGGGGATGTTGGCAGCCAGTACCACGGTAAGCGCAATCTCTCCTCCGGCCAATACGGTGGGGGGCGCCAAGGAGAATGCCGTCGCCGCTAGTCCCTCGGCCGCAGTCTCGACCGCGACGGTGGTCGCTGTCTCCTCCGGCGACTCGGGCGTGGTCGCCGTCGTGAACTGCTGGATGGTGACCTCGTTGGAGTCGGCCGCGGTCTGGCCGATGGTATCGGTGGCTACGGCCCGGACGGTGTGCGAACCGATAGTCGCCCGGGTTGGGTTCCAGATGGCCGACCAGCCGTTCGAAGCGATGGTGTCGACACCGATGGACGTACCGTCGACGAAGAACTCGACCTGCTCGACGCCGTCATCGTCGGTTGCTTTGGCGGAAATCAGCACGACTCCGACGCCGAAGATCGTTGCGCCATCCCCAGGACCCGTGATCGTCACGGCGGGCACCAAGTCGTTGTCGACGGTGACGATGATCGAGTCCAGCGTGGTCTGACCGTTGGTGTCGGTCGCTACCGCCCGGAGAGTGCGGCGGCCGTTGTTGACTCCCCTTGTGTTCCAGCTGATCCTCCACCCACCGGCGCTGTTGGTATCGATGCCGATGCTGGATCCGTCGACCAAGAATTCGACTTTGGCGATGCCGGCGTCGTCTGTGGCCAGGGCGGTGACGATCACACGCTCTTCGATGACTGCTCCGTTTCGGGGGGCGGTGATGTCGACCGTGGGGAGTTGGTCGACCGTTACGGACACGGCCGGACTGGTACCCGTCTTGCCGGGTACGTCGGCGGCCGTCGCGGTGAGGGTGTGACGGCCGCGGGTTGACTTGGTGGTATCCCACGTGACGTTCCACCCTCCGGCGCTGCTGGCGTCGGTGCCGATGCTGACCCCGTCGACGAAGAACTCGACGCGGCTCACCGCCTTGTCGTCGGTGGCGGCAACACTGATGGTGGTTGATCCTGCGACCAGGGCATCGATGATGGGACTGGTAATGCGCACTGATGGAGCCTGGTTGGTGTCGACGACGAATGTGACGGACGGTGAGGTCGATGTGTTGTTGGATCCGTCGGTAGCACGTGCCGTGATCGAGTGTGGGCCGTTCACCAGGATGGTGGTATCGATGGTGTTTTCATAGCGCTGGGTAAAGGCGTTGTAGGTGGTGGTTTGCCACACGCCCGTGGCGTCGATCCTGTACTGAACGGTGAGTGTTCCAGGCCCGCTCTCTTGGTCGTTTGCCTCGATCCGCACGGTGAGCGGACCCGTGACCACGGCGCCGCTCGTGGGTGTCGTGATGGCCACGGTGGGTGCCTGGTTGGCGGCGACATTCACTGTTGCCGTGTCGCTGTCGGTGGCACCGCCGTTGTCGGTGACGGTCAGGGTGATGGTGAAGGTGCCGCTTGTGGTGAAGGTGTGGATGGCCGATTGAAAGGCGGTCGTCGTTCCCGCGCTGTCATCGCCCCAGTCCCATGAGTAGGTGTCAACCGTGCCATCACTATCAGATGACCCTGATCCATTCACGCTGATGGTGTTACCCACTTGCCCTGAGTACGGCCCACCGGCGTCGGCGGTGGGAGGGGCGTTGATGTTGGCGGTGGTGGTGTCGCTGTCGGGGGCACCTTTGTTGTCGGTGACGGTGAGGGTGATGTTCTTGTTGCCGGGTGACGTGTAGGTGTGGGTGGGGTTGGCTGCGGTGGATGATCCGCCGTCTCCGAAGTTCCATAAGTAGGTGAGCGGGCCGCTTTCCGGATCGGACGAACCGGCGCTGCTGAACGAGATGCTTTGGCCCACGTTACCGCTGTAGGGACCATTGGCGTTGGCGGTTGGTTTCACATTGGGAACGGTGATTACCGCGCTGGTGGTGTCCGAGTCGGGGGCGCCATCGTTGTCGGTGACGGTCAGGGTGACGGTTTTGGTGCCACCGGTTGAGTAGCTGTGCGTGGGGTTGGCTGCGGTGGATGATCCGCCGTCTCCGAAGTTCCACGAGTAGGAGACGATGGTGCCATCTGAGTCAGAGGAGCCGGCGCTGCTGAACGAGATGCTTTGGCCCACGTTACCGCTGTAGGGACCATTGGCGTTGGCGGTTGGTTTCACATTGGGAACGGTGATTACCGCGCTGGTGGTGTCCGAGTCGGGGGCGCCATCGT
>Ga0224512_10001864_pt1 | contig 19732 bp, 15 predicted proteins | sample SF_May12_sed_USG_4_FD_169103 | JGI IMG/M metagenome (GOLD analysis project Ga0224512, IMG submission 169103) | Sediment microbial communities from San Francisco Bay, California, United States - SF_May12_sed_USGS_13 | ecosystem: Environmental > Aquatic > Marine > Sediment | place: USA... | reverse complement strand
GTGTTCAGTGGCGTGCCGAACGCCCGAAGCACCACCCCGTGCTCGCTGAGAAGTCGGGAGCCGAGTTCCGGGGCATGTGCGCCGCCGACCTCCACGGCCATGATGACGGATCGTAGACGCGGCTCGACTGGCGACCGCCACGTGAGACCAGGCTCGTCGGACACGCGGCGCTGGAGGCGACTCCATAGCGCGGCGTACCGCCGGGCCTTTTCGGCCGTCCCGATCGACGCCTGGAAGGCGAGCGCGTCGCCGAGCGCCACAACGGCCGGCCACGCCCGCGTCGAATAGTCCTCGTACTTGCGGGCGGTGCTCTCGATGCCGGCCCCCGGCGTCCGGAACCACATGCGCGGAAGCTCGCTCTGAAGCGCAGCGGACGCCCAGAACAGCCCCAGCCCCTTCGGGGCCTGGACCCACTTGTGAGGGCTCGCGGCATAGGCGTCGACGCCGGCGGTCCCCAGATCGACGGGGATCATCCCGACCGATTGGGCCCCGTCGACCAAGACCCACCGGACGCCTCGGGCTCGCACTGCGACGGCGAGCTCGGGCAGCGGGTGGGTCATCCCGATCATGTTGTCGACGTGGGGAACGACCAGAGCCCGCGTGGCCGGCCCCACCTGCGCGGCGTGCAACGCAACGACCTCGTCGACGGTCATCTCCGAGCTCCGATCCACCGGAAAATCGAAGGTCCGCACGGTAAATCCGCGCCGCTCCGCAAGCGCGCGCCATGCAACGGAGGCGCCCGGATGGTTCAGCGAGCTGAAGAGGACCTCGTCTCCCGGAGCCAGCGGGAGCCCATGCGCGAGGACGTTGAACCCCTCGGTGGTGTTGTGCGTGATCGCGACATCGTCGGCCCGGCAACCGAGAAGCTGCGCCGCCGACGACCGAGTGTCCTCGAGGACCTCCCGCCACACCGATCCCCAAACGTACAGGGACGGATGGCTCTCACAGAGCTCCAAGTACGCCGTGTGTGCTTCGTGCACTGCGCGCGGCACCGTACCGATCGAGGCGTGATTCAGGTACGTGAGGTCATCGGAGAGAAGGTACTGGGCGCGTAGTGCGCGCAGCGCCTCGGGGTGGTCAGGCAGGAAAGGACTCCGAAGCCCGCGCTGGTTCAGGGACGCCTCGATTCGCTCGGCTCGCGCGAGGAGCGGCGCCGTGACTCCGGCAGCGGCAAGACAGCGCAGAAACCCCCGCCGGGATGGCATCGATTCAGACATGCGATTCCTCATGATTTCAGCGCGACCTTGATCCTGAAGCAGATTCGTTGAAGATTTGTCGCAGTCCAGTCGACGTCTGATGTCGTCGGCAACGGTGTGGCCGTTCGGCCCATCGCTCGGACCAGACCTCGAACACTCGTTCGCGGATTCACTTCCCGTCGGACGCCGGCGAGTTTCGTCTCGCCAGACGCGGTCCGTCAACTTGGGTAGAAACGTGCCCGAATCGCCAGACACGAACAACGAAGCACCCGGGGGCCAGGCCTCAGGGTCCGGTCCCACAGATTCATCGTCTTCCAACGAGGGCGGTGGGGGCTCGGGAGCGGGTCGGTCGAACGACAACAGCCGATCCAACCGGAGCAACAACCAGGGCGGAGGCGGAAAGCGTCGTCGTCGTGGACGCCGTCGCCGCCGCAGCAAGGGCGAGAACGACGGCAACAGGGGTGGGGGGCCGAGCGAGGCCGAGCTGATGGCCGACCTCCCCGACGACCCCGAAGAACTCCTCCAGATGGCACGGCCCCTCGGCCTCCTCGAGGTGCTGGGCAGCGGCTCCGGATTCATCCGAAGGCGCGAGTCGGGCTATGCCCCGGGAGACGACGATATCTACGTCAACGCCCGCATGGTTTCGAAGTACGGACTGCGTACCGGTGACGAGCTCATGGGGATCGTGGCCCAGGAGTCGCGGCCGGGGAAGAGTCCACCGCTCGCATACCTCGCTCGCGTCAATGACCACCCTCCGGAAGACGCGCAGCGTCGTCCGGACTTCAACCGCCTGAGCGCGATGCACCCGGACGAGCAGCTCAAGCTCGAGTGCGGTCGCACGTGGCGGGGCGAACCCGAGCTGACGAACAGGGTGATCGATCTCTTCTGTCCCTTCGGCAAGGGACAGCGAGCCATGATCGTGGCACCCGCGAAGGCCGGTAAGACCATGGTCATGCAGGCTGTCGCGGAAGGAATCGTGAAGAACCATCCGGAATGCCACCTCCTGATCCTGCTCGTCGACGAGCGGCCCGAAGAGGTCACCGAAATGGAGCAGGGCGGCTTCGGCGAGGTGATCGCCTCGACATTCGATCGCCCGGCCGAGCGCCATGTGCAGGTCGCGGAAATGACCCTGGAGCGTGCACGTCGGCGCGTGGAACAGGGCGAGGACGTCGTGATTATCTTGGACTCCATCACCCGAATGGCGCGGGCGTACAACACCGTTCAGTCCGGCAGCGGCCGTACGATGTCCGGTGGGCTCGATTCGAACGCGCTCGAGAAGCCGAAGCGGTTCCTCGGGAGTGCCCGGAAGATCGCCGCCGATCAGGGTGGCGGGTCGCTGACGATCATCGCGACCGCATTGGTCGACACCGGGTCCAGGATGGACCAGGTCATCTTCGAAGAGTTCAAAGGCACCGGGAACAGTGAGCTCGTTCTTTCCCGCGAGCTCGCCGACCGGCGCATCTACCCCGCGATCGACCTGGCGGCTTCGGCCACTCGGAAAGAGGAGCTTCTTCTCGACGACGATCAGCTATGGGTGTCGCACGCCATGCGTCGTCAGCTCTCGGGCCTCGGAAATTCCGAGGGGATGATGGAGCTGCTCGGGGCCATGAAGAAGACCTCCACGAATCACGACTTGGTGGAGTGGGCGCGTAGCCGCTCCGTTTGATCAGCGGGGTGTGACAGGGGGGCTCGCCGCCTCGAGCGAGTCCCCTCGCGAAACGGAGTCCGCGGCGGCGGCCGTGAGCTCGGCCAGACGGTCGAGCCCTTTGGCCATTTCGGTGGACTGCGCGTTCTTCATCGCGAGGGCCCAATATCCCATTAGGGGATTGTTGCCGAGATCGCCCTCCTCCCTCCACTCCACGACCGTCTGGGCACCTTCCGCCCGGAGCGTCACGGAGCCCGACGTGCGCAGGTTCCCGCCTCCCGCTCCTTCCACCTCCACGGAGTAACGCACGCTCGTCGCATCGGCCTGGTCGATGCGGAAGGTGCCGGTGCCGAGCTCCCGATCGCTCCACGAAATGGCCGCACCCGCGCCACGCTCGGGGCCGGAGCGGGTCAGCCCGGAGTCCGGCCACGGCGTCCACGCCCGCCAGCCCTCCGGTGAGTCGAGGAAGGCAGCGATCGCCCCCGGCGTCGCCGGGAGACGAGCTTCGGCCCGCGCCTCCCAGGCGCCCGGGAGCGCGACGCCGACCCCCAGGAAGGCCACGAGCAAGAAGGCGGCACCGCCGAGCACGATGGGGCCCGGGCCGAACACCCCGCGGATCATCGCGACCCGTCCCGATCTCGGACGAGTGGCTCGAGATACGGCCAGACGGTTCGCGCCACCCGCTCGTGCCCCTGGGGCGTCGGATGAATCCGATCGGCTTGGTTCAGCTCGGGCACGCCCGCCACTCCCTCGAGGAGGAAGGGAACGAGGACGACGTCGTGCGTGGTCGCTACGTGGACGAACACGGCTCGGAAGGCCTCCGTGTACCGCTCGCCCATGTTCGGGGGGGCTTCCATGCCAGCGAGCACGATGTGGGTCCCTGGGTGCCGCGTGCGCGTTCGCTCAATGATCTCGGTCAGATTCGCCTGAAGTGCCATCGGGTCCTGACCTCGGAGTCCATCGTTGGCACCCAACTCGAGTACGAGCACGTCGAGCGGCTCACGCAGCACCCAATCGAGCCGTCGAAGCCCCCCCGCGCTCGTCTCGCCAGACACTCCGGCGTTCACCACCTCGATGGGGAGCCCCGCGGAGTCGGCGATCTCGTCGAGGCGAGCCACGTACCCTTGGTCGGGGTCGGACAGGCCGAATCCCGCAGTCAGGCTCGTACCGAGGAAGACGACCCGCGGACCAAAGTCCGAGGGAACCCTGACCTCGGACGCGACCACCATGGTGGAGTCCGCAACGGCCCCCTCCGACGCCGGAGCGGAGTCCGACGCAGCGAAACACGCAGAGAGCGCGAACGAGGCGAGTAGCGAGAGTGTGGCTTTCATGATGATCGTGGCCCGAGGGCTCGAGAAAAACTACATCAGCGGCGGCAGACCTCTACCCGTGCTCCGCTCGCTCGATCTCGAAATCGAGGCGGAGTCGTTCGTATCCATCGTGGGTCCGTCCGGTAGTGGCAAGACGACACTGCTGGGACTCTTGGCCGGGCTGGACGAGCCGAGCGGCGGTCGTGTGCTCCTCGACGGCGAGGACATCTTCGCCATGACCGAAGACGAGCGGGCCGAGTTTCGCGCCCAGAAGGTCGGTTTCGTCTTCCAGACGTTTCACCTTCTGCCCACGTTGACCGCGCTCGAGAACGTCCTCGTCCCGTTGGAACTGCGGGGCGACAGAAAGGGTGCGCGCCCGCGGGCGGAAGAACTCTTGGAGCGCGTCGGGCTACGCGACCGGTTCGAGCACTATCCCGCGCAGCTGTCCGGCGGTGAGCAGCAGCGTGTCGCCCTCGCCCGCGCCTTCGCGAATCGTCCCAAGATCCTCTTCGCGGACGAACCGACCGGGAATCTCGACCAGAAGACCGGTGCGGGAATCGTGGAGATGATGGAAGAGCTCAACCGGGACGAGAAGACGACGCTCGTGCTCGTGACACACGACCTCTCGCTGGCCGAGCGCGCGCACCGGGTCGTCTCGTTGGACGCGGGCCGCGTCGGCACCGACCGCCCAGGGCGCTCGCCGGCTCGCGGTGCACCCGAGCTCGTGGGCCCCTCGCCCCTGTGAAAAGTCCGCTGCGCGCCGGCTTCGCCCTCGGACTCGCCATACGGGAGAGCCGGCACGGATTTCGTCGCGTCGGCGTCTACATGGCGTCGATCACACTGGGCGTGGCCGCCCTCGTGTCGATCCACTCGTTCCGAGACGACTTCGCCCGGTCGATCCAGGAAGAGGCCGACGTCCTGATGGGTGCGAACGCGCGCTTGGAGGACGACAAGCCCTTCTCGCCCGAGGTCGTCGCGGTCCTAGACTCCCTGGGCGCCGCCGGGGTCGACATCGCTCGCGTCACCACCGCATCGACGATGGTCTTGGCGCCCCGCTCGAACATCGTGCGGCTTTTCCAGGTGCGGGCGCTCGACCCGGGTTATCCGTACTACGGGGTCGTGCGGACCGACCCGGCCGGCCGCTGGGGTGCGCACCTGGAGGAGGGCCAGGTGCTCGTCGACCCTGCGGTCCTCCCACAGATGTCGGTTCAGGTGGGGGACACGCTCGTCATCGGCCGGGCGCGACTCGAGATCGCGGCTACGGTCGACGACCTCCCGACCGACGTCGCGTACCAAACAGCAATCGGCCCGCGAATCCATGTTTCGCAGGCCACGATGGAGAGCGCAGAACTGCTGGGCTTCGGTAGCCTCGCACGCTACGAGGCGTATCTGCGTATTCCCGACCAGGCGGAGCGCACAGCGGTGCGCGACCGGCACGAGGAAACGTTCCGCGCGGCGGGGGTCCGCTACCGGCTCGCGGAGGAACAGGCTCGCAGCTTGTCCAACGGGGTGCGATTCCTCGGCCGCTTCCTCGCGTTGGTTGGGCTCGGTGCGCTCCTCCTGGGCGGTGTGGGCGTCGCCGCCGCAATCCACGTGTACATCCGGGAGAAGCGCCCGGGCATCGCCGTGCTCCGCTGCATCGGAGCCGGCCAGAGCACGGCGTTTCTCGCCTACCTGATTCAGGCGGCCTGGCTCGGTCTCGTGGGCGCAGCGGCCGGCGTCGTGCTCGGCGTCGTCCTTCAGGAAGCCATGCCGGTCCTGCTCGCCAACGTCCTGCCGGTCCAAGTCGAAACGAGGCTGTCCCTCACTTCGATCGGGGCCGGGCTTGGGATCGGTGTTTGGGTGGCGGTCGTATTCGCGCTCATTCCTCTGTTGCAGGTGCGTGACGTTCCCCCGCTGGCCGCGCTTCGCCAGGACTTCGAGCCTCCGAGACGCCGATTCGACGTTCCTCGATTGGCGGCGTACACGCTCCTTGCCGCGAGCGTGGTGGGCCTGTGCGTGATCGAGGCCCCCGACGACGAGCTAGGAGTCGCGTTCGCGTTCGCGCTCGCGGCTGCGGCCGGAATGATCGCGGGTGTCGGGTGGGGACTCACCAAGGCCACGCGCCGCTTCTTTCCAGCCTGGGCCTCATACCCGGTCCGCCAAGGCGTGTCGAACCTCTTCCGACCGCAGAACCAGACGATTTCGGTGACGCTGGCGCTCGGCTTGGGCGCCTTCATCATCGGGACGATCGTGCAGGTCGAGGGAAGCCTTCGGGACGACTTGACGCTGTCGTTTGGCCAGGGCCAACCCAACGTGCTCTTCTTCGACATTCAGACCGATCAGCTTGAAGGGGTGTTGGATCTGCTGCCCGCGACGGCGCGTCAGGTCGCGGAGGTGTCGCCACTCGTCGTGTCGAGGATCGCCTCGATCAATGGGAGGACGCCCGAGGAGCTGCGCAGTGACCCGGATCGAGAATCCCGGCCCGAGGCCTGGGCGCTCCGGCGCGAATACCGAAACACGTACCGCCCCGCGATCGGTGGCGCCGAAACACTGATCGCTGGTCGTTGGTGGGACGATACGCCCGGAACGGAGGACGGCACGCGGGTCGACGCGGGGGACCTCGCGAGGGTTTCGCTCGAGGCCGACATCGGGAGAGACCTTCGGGTCGGACTGGGCGATACGATCACGTGGAACGTCGCGGGGTTGGAGGTGCCGTCCGTGGTGACGAGCCTGCGCGATGTCGATTGGACGCGGCTCGAGCCCAACTTCTTCGCCATTCTCGAACCCGGGGTGCTCGACGACGCTCCCCAGAGCATCCTCATGGTGACGCGACTCCCGGACGACGCGCAGCGCGCGGCGGTGCAGCGGGAGCTCGTGGGAGACTTCCCCAATGTCTCGGCGCTCGACTTCTCCCGGGTACAGGAGGCGATCGACGGCGTGCTGTCCCGCGTGCGTCAGGCCGTCGCGTTCCTCGGCGCGTTCAGCGCCCTCGCCGGCGTGATCGTGCTGATCGGAGCGTTGGCGACGTCCCGGGCGCAAAGACTGCGGGAGGGCGCGCTTCTGAAGACGCTCGGGGCACGCCGCCGCCAGGTGCTCACCGTCCTGTTGGCCGAATACCTCGCGCTGGGCTCGATCGCTACCGCCAGCGGCCTGCTCTTGGCGGTGGGTGGTGCGGCCGTCCTCCTTCCCACCCTGTTCGAGGTCGACTACACCCTTCGCATCGGCTCGCTGGCGGCGATTTGGCTGGTCGTCGTGACCATGACCGTGGTGACTGGGCTCCTCGGGTCACGGGAGCTCTTGCGGCGTCCGCCCCTTCCGGTCCTGCGGGAAGCACCCGAGTAGGCGTTTCCGACCGCGACCCATCAATGCGGGGCCTGGGAGCGCAGCGCGCCGTCGGCGAGTCGGAGCGTGGGCTCGTGATGACACCCCTCGCAGTGCAGCGGATGAGGGTCCTTCAAACGACCCTTCTTGACCGTGAACGGCGCCTGGCATTTGGGGCACACCCCAAACACGCCGACGAGCGTGAAGCGCTCGATGTAGCGACGTCGAGCCAGCACAGCTCCGGTTGCGAGGGCCCCGATGAACCAGACCGCGTGTGGGGGAATCACCGCGACGAAGGGCGCGACAAGGACGAAGAGCCCAAAGGTCCGCGCCGCGCCACCGACCCTCCAACCGCGACTCCGCGCGATGACACGAGCCCGTACGTCCTCGTCGTCGAAGCCGAACAGCGTGGCGCGCGCATCGACCTCGAACGCGTCTTCGGGTTTGCCGGCCTCGACCGACATCGGGCCGCCGTCAGCCCTTGGCGGCGAAGGCGAGGAGCCTCTCTCCGGCCTCGCGCAACGTTTCGATCTGCTTACAGAATACGAAGCGAGCCAGCGAATGACCGCGCTCCGGCGCGCTGAAGAAGCTCGCTCCCGGGACGGGTGCGACGCCGCCCTCGGCGGTGAGTCGCTTGCCGAACGTCATGGAGTCCTCGTCGCTGAGCGCGCTGAAGTCGGCGAGGACATAGTACGCGCCCTGCGGAAACCGGCACATGAAGCCAGCCTCTTGGAGAGCCGAAACGAGCACGTCACCCCGCTTCTTGTACGACGCCACCATGTCCGTGTAATAGTCGGCGCCGAGCTCGTTCATGCCGACCGCACACGCCTCCTGGAGAGGCGCAGGAGCCCCGACCGTGAGGAAGTCATGGACCTTCCGAATGGCCACGGTCAGGTCGGGCGGCGCGATGATCGTGCCGATCCGCCAACCGGTGACGCTGAACGTCTTGGAAAGCCCGGAGATCGTGATCGTCCGGTCCTGCATGCCCTCGAAGGTGGCGAGCGGAACGTGCTCCCCCTCGTAGTAGATGTGCTCGTAGATCTCGTCGGTGATCGCGAGGATGTCGTGCTCGAGGCAGAGGTCGGCGATCGCCTGTAGCTCTTCTCGATCGAAGACACGACCGGTCGGGTTGTTCGGCGAGTTGATGACGATCGCGCGGGTCTTGGGGGACACGACCTCGTCGAGCATCGCCTTCTCGAGTCTGTAGTCGGGCGCCTCCAAGGTGAGGAAGACGGGCTTCGCTTCGCACAGAATCGCGTCGGGGCCATAGTTCTCGTAGAACGGCTCCATGACGATGACCTCGTCTCCCGGATCCACGACCGCGAGCATGACCGCGGCCATCGCTTCCGTACCGCCGCACGTGACCGTGATCTCACGTTCGGTGTCAACGTCCATCCCGTAGTGATCACCGTATTTACGAGCCAGGGCGTGGCGTAAGTTGGGCGAGCCCCACGTGATGGCGTACTGGTTCACGTCCCCCCGAATCGCGGCGCATGCCGCTTCCTTCAACAGGTCGGGCGCGGGAAAGTCCGGAAAGCCCTGCGCGAGGTTCACGGCGTCATGTTCCCTGGCTACGCGTGTCATCTCGCGAATGACCGATTCCGTGAAGGAGTGCGTGCGTAGTGCGGTACGGGCGTGCCGGGTCGTCATGAGGGTCCGAGTCCACGTTGGCGGGGTTCCGAGCGAGCGCATGATGTTCAGAGCAGAGGCTCCGGGCAACCGCGAACGGTTGGCCGTCGAGCGGGCCTTCGATAGCATTCGGCGTGCTCTGGACGAGATCCCTCCGCGAGATCGATCGAATCGTGTCGCTACCATCCCGTACCACCGTTCTGGCGTTCGGTATGGTCGTGTTGTCGCTTGCCCCCGCTCGGGCCCAGGATGCGCCGCTGGTTCTCGAGATCCAAGGCGGTGCCGTAATCCCCTTCGGGAACCTGAAGGAAGGGACCGGAGTCGGCGAGGGAACTTCCGCCGGCCCGAGCTTGGCGGTCGCGTTCACGATCCCCGGCGACGGCTGGCGCACCCTCTACGCTGGGTTCAGCCAGCACCGTTTGGGATGCGAGGCGGCGGGATGCCCGTCGGATGGTCGTTACGTGGCGACGGGCTTCAACGTCGGGATCCGGGCCGTCCTGGTGCAGGACCACAGGGCGGTTCCGTGGCTACGGGTCGGTGCCATCACCTCGAAGGTGGAAACCGGCGACCTCGGCGCATCCCCCGCTTCGGGGGTCTCGGACGTTGGGTTCGGCGGAGAGGCCGGGGTAGGGCTCTTGGTCCAGCTCGGACGCTCGCTCGCCTGGACCTCGGCCGCGAATGTGACGCTGCCGGGCGGAAGCACCCTGGCACTTCGGTATCTGACCGCCCACACCGGTCTTTCTCTCTTGTTCTGAGCAGGAGCTCTCCCATGAGACGCACGGCGCGCACCTCGGCCGTATTCGCGGCCGCACTGACCTCCCTCGTCGCCCCTCCTGCGTCCGCGCAGGATCACGGTGGAGACGCGTTCGCGGCGATGCGGGCCCGTGAGATCGGTCCGGCTGGAATGAGTGGGCGCGTATCCGACGTCGAGGTGGTGCTCGACGACCGGAACGTGATCTATGTGGGCGGATCGACGGGCGGCGTATTCCGCTCCGACGACGGCGGCATCACCTGGGATCCGATCTTCGACGACCAATCGGCGCTCGGCGTGGGCAGCATCTCGGTCTTTCAGCCCAATCCGGACATCGTTTGGGTCGGGACGGGAGAGGGCAATCCGCGCAACAGCGCGGGCGTCGGGCGGGGACTGTTCAAGTCGATCGACGGCGGAAGCAACTGGACGCACGTCGGATTCGAGCGGTCCGAGCGGATTCATCGCGTCCTCACTCACCCGAGCGATCCGAACGTGGTGTACGTCGGCGTCATGGGTCCGGCGTGGTCCGACGGCGACGAGCGGGGCGTGTACCGGACGACGGACGGCGGAGCGACGTGGGAGCGGGTGTTGTGGCAGAACCCTCGTACCGGGGTCGCCGACATGGTCATGGACCCCGAGAACCCCGACAAGATTTTCGCCGCCATGTGGGAGTTCCGGCGAGAGCCGTGGTTCCTGACCTCGGGAGGACCGGGGTCGGGGCTCTTCGTCACGTACGACGGGGGTGACAACTGGGCACGACTCGGAGCGGACGAGGGCCTACCAGCCGGAGAGCTCGGACGGATGGGCGTCGCGATCGCGGCTTCGGATCCGGACGTCGTATACGCCCTCGTCGAAGCCGAGCGTTCGGAGTTGATCCGGTCCGAAGACGGGGGCCGGAGCTGGCACACCATCAACGACGAGCCGGGCATCGTGCCTCGACCGTTCTACTACGCCGATCTGCGCGTCGATCCGAAGAACGAGAACCGGATCTACTCGCTCCACAGCGCCGTGCAGGTGAGCGAAGACCAGGGACGCACATGGTCCACGGTCGTGCAGAGCGGGATCATCCACGGAGACATTCACGAGCTCTGGATCGATCCGGACGACCCTCGTCGCATGATTCTCGGCGAGGATGGCGGGATCGCTTTCACCTACGATCGAGGCGACAATTGGCGTTTCGTGGAGAATCTGGCGCTCGCGCAGTTCTACCACATCGACGTCGACAGTCTGTTGCCGTTCAACGTCTACGGGGGACTCCAGGACAACGGATCCTGGTTCGGGCCCTCCACGGTCTGGGAGAACAAGGGCATCCTCAACGCGCATTGGCGCCGTGTTGGCGGCGGCGACGGCTTCAGCGTCATGCCCGACCGCTCCGACCCCGAGCGATTCGGATACTCGATGTCGCAGGGAGGCAATCTCCAGCACTTCGACAAGCGCACGGGTGAGCGCCGCGGCATCCAGCCGGTACACCCGGACGGTGTACAACTCCGCTTCAACTGGAACGCGGGCCTGACATGGGATCCCCACGAAGAGGGCACGATCTACCTGGGATCGCAGTTCCTACACAGGAGCCGAGATCAGGGCCGGAGCTGGGAGATCATCTCCCCCGACCTCACGACGAACGACCCGGCGAAGCAACGTGCCTATGAGAGCGGCGGACTCACGTTCGACGCGTCGGGCGCCGAAATGCACACGACCATCATCTCGATTGGGGTCAGTCACGTCGAGCCGGGCTTGATTTGGGTGGGTACCGACGACGGCAACGTGCAGCTGACCCGCGACGGGGGCGCCAGTTGGACGAACGTGCGGGGCAACGTCCCGGGCCTGCCCGACGGTATCTGGATTCCCGACGTCCAACCGTCCAAGCATGTGGCGGGCCGGGCCTACCTCGTGGCCGAAGACCACCGTCGAGGCGATTGGACTCCCAGGGTTTGGGTCACGGAGGACTACGGACGGAGCTGGCGATCGATCGCAGGCGAAGAAATCGACGCCTTCGTTCACGCGATCGAAGAGGACCCGTCGACCCCGAGCTTGCTGTTCCTCGGCACGGAGTTCGGACTGCGCATAAGCCTCGATCGGGGCGCGACCTGGTCGACGTTCGATTCCGGAGTGCCCTCGGTGCCGATCCGCGATCTGATCGTGCATCCTCGGGACGGTGACCTCGTGCTCGGCACGCACGGGCGCGCGATCCTGCTCGTCGACGACGTCCGGCCGCTGAGGGAATTGGCCGCCGATCCGTCCATCCATGGCGCGGCGGTGCACGCCTTCTCACCCCCTCCGGCACACGCGGTGGTGATCGCAGAAGCGATCGGATATCGCTCGACCGGGATGGCCATGCAGCAGGGCGAGACCCGATCCTACGGGGCGCTGCTGAGCTATTGGGCAGGATCGGACGGCACCGCGCGGGTGGAGGTCACCGACCCAGCCGGAGCCCTGGTATGGTCGCGCAGCGAGTCCGCCAGGGGCGGCCTGAATCGGACGGTTTGGAATCTGCGCCCCGGTGGCGACGCCGACGAGTCGATGCCCCGGGCTGTGCTCGTAGAGCCCGGTACGTACACCGTGACCGTCTCGCTGGAGGAACAGCGATCGTCCGCGCCGCTCCGTGTGCTCCCCGATCCGCGCGATCCCGTGACGACGCAGGAGCACGCGGCGAAGATCGCCGCGCTCGTACAGGCCCAGGGGGTGGTCAGACGTGTAAATGAGGCGCGGGAGGCATTGGAGTCCGCGGCGGAAGGTGTCGAGATCGTGCTTTCGACGCTCGACGACGACGAGGGGACGCTACGGACGCAGGGCGAGGAGCTTCAGGAGCTCATCGCGGCGCTCCTGGTTCGCCATTTCACAGGACCCGAGTGTCAGGGGAGCTGCCGCGGCCTGCTCACGGTCCAGCGTGTTTCCGCGCCGCTGGGGCGGATCGCTGGAGACGACGGAGCCCCGTCCCCGACCACGAGGCTCATGATGCGTCAGGCCGAGGCCGCGGCCGACGAGATCACGGCCGACATCCATCGCCTACTCGACGACGAAGTGGCGGTATACCGGGCGGCGCTGATCGCTGCCGGATACACTCCATTCGGTGGTGCACGATGAGCCCCCATCGAGCATCGAGACCGACGGCTTCGGCGAGCGCGGGGCGTATGCCGACATTCCGCCCGCGTAGGGCCGGTGCGGGCGCGGTCGCCCTGGCAACCATGGCGCTTTTCGCGCCTCCGCTCGTGGCGCAGCAGGGGCCCCTGAAGATCTTCGTGTCCGTCGACATGGAGGGGATCGGCGGAATCGGAACGGGTGCCATGACATCGACCGGCGGGAAGGACTACGGTCTGGGGCGAGAGCTGCTGACCGCGGAGGTCAATACAGTCGTTTTGGCGATCCTCGACCGACACCCGGACGCCGACATCCTCGTGAACGACTCCCACGGGGATCATCAGAACGCCTTGCATACCCTGCTGGATCCGCGCGTGACCTACATCCAGGGCTCGATCAAGCCGCTCGGCATGGTCCAGGGGCTCGACGCGTCGTTCGACGGCGTCGTCTTCGTGGGATACCACGCCAAGGCGGGCGATCCCGACGGCTTCCTCGCCCACACGGGTACGGGGTCCGTGAAAGGGCTCTGGCTAAACGGCGTCGAGGTGGGGGAGGGCGGCATGAACGCGGCCTTCGCGGGCGGATACGGCGTGCCGGTCATTCTCGCGGCGGGCGACTCGGCCGCGACGGCCGAGCTCTCCGCGCTCCTCGACACCGAGACCGTCACGACCAAAACGGCCGAGACTCCAGCGGCTGCGCGACTGATCCACCCGACGATCGTTCGCGAGCGGCTCGCCGACGGCGTGCGGCGCGCCCTGGACCGCCTCGGTGCCGGGGGCTTCGAGCCTTTCGAAGTCGGGGAGCCCGTCACCCTCGAGATGCGTTTCGCCTCTACGACGCACGTGGACATCCTGACGTCGATCCCGGGCGTCTCCAAGGTCGACGGCTTCACGGTTCGCTATACGGCTGACGATGCGGATCAAGCCTACCGGCTGATCCGACTCATGTACCGATTCATCCAAAGCTGAGACGTACCGATGCTGAAGAACGCGCTACTCTGGGCCTCCAAGAACCCGACGCTCGCGGAGAAGCTGCCTCGGTACCGTTTCGTCAAGCAGGCGACGAGGCGATTCATGCCCGGTGAAGAGCTTCAGGACGCGCTCCGCGAAGCCGAACGCCTCGCCGACTCGGGTATCAAGGGGACCACGACGCTCTTGGGTGAGAACCTCCGCTCCCTGGAGGAGGCCGACGAAGTAGTGGACCACTACCTCGACGCCCTGCGGCGCATCGAGGAGCGTGGCCTCGACGTCGAGATCTCGGTCAAGCCGACGCAGCTCGGTCTCGAATTCGGGGTCGCCGAGGCGGAGCGCCGACTCGCGAAGCTTCTGAACGCTACGTCGTCCCTGGTCTGGATCGACATGGAGGGCTCGGACCACGTCGACGCCACCCTCGAGTTGTTTCGGGGCGCGAAGGGCGCGAAAGACAATGTCGGACTCTGCCTACAGGCATACTTGCGTCGGACTCCGGACGACCTCACGCGTCTCATGCCGTCGCGACCCGCGATCCGCATCGTCAAGGGTGCGTACAACGAACCGGAGTCCATCGCGTTTCCCGCCAAGGGCGACGTCGACCGGAGCTATGTGAAGCTCATGAGGACACTGCTCCGGGCTCGTCTACACGACGAGGTGGACCGACCGGTCTCGGCAACCCACGACCCGAGAATGATCGGCGAAACCAACCGGATCGCGTTCGAGCTCGGGCTCGACAAGGAACGATACGAGTTCGCCATGCTGTTCGGCATTCAACGTCACGAGCAGCTGCGACTCGTCCGTCGAGGCCACGCGGTGCGGGTCCTCATCAGCTACGGCTCGGCGTGGTTTCCCTGGTACATGCGCCGGCTCGCCGAGCGCCCGGCCAACCTCTGGTTCGTGGCCAAGCAACTGGTCGGTTAGTGGCCGAATCCCGTCATGTGCCCGTCGGCCCTCGCCCACCGGACGACGACCCTAGACGGTGGCGCGCCCTCGCCCTCGTCTCGGCCGCCATGCTCTTCTCCCTCTCGGCGTGGATGACGGCCACGGCCATCGGAGGAGAGCTACAACTGCGCTGGGGCCTCACCACGGCAGAGGTGGGTCTGCTCACGACTGTGGTCCAGCTCGGCTTCGTGGTGGGCACGGCGGTGGCGGCCATCCTCAACCTGGCGGACATCGTCCGCGCGCGCACGCTGTTCGCCGCCTCGGCGGCGCTCGCATCCGTGGCCAATGGACTGTTGCTCGTGGCTCCAGGATACGGCGTGGCGCTCGTGCTCCGCTTCCTCACCGGTGCGTTCCTCGCGGGCGTGTATCCGCCCGGGATGAAGATGATCTCCACGTGGTTTCGCTCGGCCCGCGGGCTCGCGATCGGTACCGTGGTCGGGGCCCTCACCGTGGGGAAGGCGTTTCCCTACCTCCTCAAGGCGGTCGGCGGGGCGAATCTGACGATCGTCGTGGCCGGCGCTTCGATCGCGGGAGCGCTCGGCGCGCTCCTCGTCGGCTTTGGGTATCACGACGGGCCGTACCCCTTCCTGAAACGGCCTTTCGAGTGGGCGCGTGTAGGCCGCATCCTCCGACACCGGGAGACGATGCTCGCGACCGGCGGCTACCTCGGCCACATGTGGGAGCTCTACGCGGTTTGGACGTGGGTTCCGACCTTCTTGGCCGTCGCCGCCGCCGGAGGAGTCTCGCAGGGTTGGGTAGACGCGGCGGCGTTCGGGACCATCGCGATGGGTGGCTTCGGGTGCGTGTGGGGTGGCTTGGCGGCGGACCGGATCGGACGTGGGCGAGTCGTCAACATCGCCATGGCGATCAGCGGTGCATGCTGTGTCGGCGCCGGCTTCATGCTCGCGGCGCCGTTCGCCCTCGTCGTGTTGCTCGCCTGGGTCTGGGGCTTCTTCGTGGTCGCGGACTCGGCGCAGTTCAGCGCCATGGTCACCGAGGTCGCGCCCTCCGACTCGGTGGGGACCGCACTCATGCTTCAGACGTCGCTTGGCTTCCTCCTCACCATGGTGACCATCCAAGCGGTGCCGTGGGTCGTAGACGTGGCCGGATGGCGCTGGGGGTTCACCGTCCTGGCGGTGGGCCCCATGGCGGGAATCATGAGCATCCGTCGCCTCGTTCGTCTGCGCGGCGTACCTTCGCCCGCCGAACACCCTGCCTGACCGCCGCCGAACCGCACCGAGGACCTCCATGCTCCATGTCGCGATCGCAATAGGGCTCGTCCTGGGACTCGCGACGGGACTCCTCGCGGCCGCCGGAGTGGACGTCCTCATGACGGTTGCCCTGGCATCGGCACCGCTCGGCACCGCGTTCATGAACGCCATTCGCATGGTGGTCATTCCACTCGTCATGGCGGTCATCTTCACCGGGGTCGCCAAGCTCGGCGATCCGAGGAAGCTGGGCCGTCTGGGCCTGACCACGCTGCTCTTTTTCTGGGCGACGATCCTCCCGGCGATCGTGATCGGGATGGGCGCCATGTGGCTCGGGCTCTCCTTCGCCCCCGAGGTGGCCGTTCCGGCGGCGGCTGCTCGGGAGGCGCCGGAGCTTCCGGGTTTGATCGACTTCCTCGTGAGCCTCATCCCTAGCAATCCCTTCGAGGCCGCGACGAACGGGGCGCTCCTGCCGCTCATCGTGTTCACCGCGCTCTTCGCCGCCGCGGCCGGCACGCTGGAAGAGGCGCGGCGCGCTCGGCTCGTCGATTTCGCCGACGCAGTTTCCGACGCGCTGATCAAGCTCGTGTGGTGGATTCTGTGGACCGCACCAGTGGGTATTTTCGGGTTGGCCGCTCCGGTGACCGCTCAGCTGGGGTGGGACCTGATCCAAAGCCTCGCCGTCTTCGTCGTGTGCGTGATTCTGGGGCTCGGCGTATACATCGGCCTCGTTTACCTGCCGTTCCTCAAGGTGGTGGGTGGTATCGGGCCGGCGCGTTTCTTCGGCGGGACGTTCGGCGCGGCCTCGATTGCCTTTTCGACGACGAGCACTGCCGCCGCGCTCCCGGTCACCCTCGAGGAGACGAAGCGTCTCGGTGTCTCGGAGGCGGTGGCGGATTTGGTGCTACCGCTGGGTGCCTCGATGTATCGGGCGGGATCGGCGCTCTTCCAAGGAGCGGCCATCGTCTTTCTGGCCTCGCTCTTCGACGTGTCGATTCCCCCGGCCGCCGTGGGCGGGGCGATCCTTGCGACCTTCCTGGTGTCCCTCACGGTCGCCCCCGTCCCTTCGTCCGGCGTAGTCACGCTCGCGCCGGCGCTCGACGCAATCGGGATTCCCCTCGCGGGCCTATCGATTCTGCTCGGCATCGACCGGATCCCCGATATGTTCCGAAGCACCACCAACCTCCTCGGGCAGATTACGACCGCCGTAGTCGTCGACCGTTGGGTCCGAACGGGCGATGTCGAGGGGGATGACGGCGGATGAGGCCGTGGATCCTCGCTGAGACCCGATGGGACGCGCTCCAGGGCGGCGAGCACGACGTCCTGGTCCTGCCGTGGGGGGCGACCGAGCCCCATAACCTGCATCTGCCCTATGCCACGGACGTGTACGAGACCGAGGCCATCGCCGCCGAGGCGGCGAGGATCGCTTGGGAGCGGGGATGCAGACCGCTCGTCTTGCCCACCGTCCCGTTCGGAGCGAATGAGCAACAACTCGAGCTGGCCGGAACGGTCAACCTGCACCCGAGCACCCAGGCGTTGGTGCTCGGAGACGTGGTCGAGAGCCTGGAGATCCAAGGCTTCGACCGCCTGGTCGTCTTGAACGGACATGGTGGCAACGACTTCCGCCAGATCATCCGTGAGCTTCAGTCACGAACCGATGTCTTCTTGAGCACCGTGAACTGGTTCCGTATCGCCGGCACGCTCGACGGCTTCGCGGAGCCGGGCGATCATGCCGGAGAGGCCGAGACAAGCCTGATGCTCCACCTCCGACCGGATCTCGTGGCGCCCCTTTCCGAGGCGGGACCCGGCGACCGCCGCCACTGGAAGCTCGATGCGATCCGGGAGGGATGGGCGTGGGCACCCCGGGATTGGCCCCGGGTGACGGACGACACCGGGGTCGGGGACCCCCGAGCGGCGACGAAAGAGAAGGGGAAGGCGTACTTCGGGGCCGTCGCCGAAAAGATCGCGGGGTATCTGGTCGAGCTCGCGGGCGCCGACCTCGACGACCTCTACGCCTGACGTTGCCGACTGGGGCTACTTCAGGCTCTCCCGGTGCGGATCTTCCAGACGCCGAGCGTGAGCACCGGAACCACGTACACCGCGATGAAGCCGAGTGTGAGCGTGCCGTAGCCCCGGGCGATCAATCCAGTGAGGCCGAAGCCGCTCACGGCGGTCCCCAGGCCGAGCAGCCCGACGGCGACGGCGGGTCGGAGCCAGGTCGCCATCTCGCCCTGCCGGTCCTCCTGGAGTCCCGAGATCCGTTCGTTCACGGCATGGATGAGCCCGGCACCGGTCTCGATGAGCGTGCCGAAGAGCACCACCTGGAATGCGATTTGGAAGGGACGTGATCCGAGTCGTTCGAGGAGCACGGTGGCCGGCACCGTCGCGCTCATGATGTCCGGGTAGAGTCCGACCATGGGAAGGAAGAAGAGGAGGCCCGGAATCATGGCGATGGGGCCCGTGAGCGCCCCGGCCACGAAGGTCTCCCTTCGGGTCTCATGCAATCGCAGCGCGGCGAGCACGGGGGGGATGACCGCGAGGTTGTAGCCCGCGTACCGTAGGCCGGCCCATGCCCAACCCCATCCTGCCGATTCCGACGCGAGATTGGTGGAGATCTCCGGGCCCAGAACGCGAAAGCACCAGACGAAGAAGACGAGGTAGAGCGCGTAAAGCACGAAGGACCACGCCGAAAAGAAGCGCTCGATCGTATCGTTGCCGCCGAAGACGAGCCCTCCGACAGAGAGCATGACCGCCGCGACGCCGATCCAATAGTTGAGCCCGAAGGTGTCGCGCATGATCTCGCCCGAGGCCGCGGCCACGACCGCGAGTACGATGAGCAAGAGGCCGACGTAGCAGAGCTCGAACAGCCACCAAGCGCGACCAAGTAGGCGTTGGAAGAAGTGCCGGTAGTCGTACGCGTGCCACAAGCGCGCGAGCTCGTACGTGGCCATTGCGACCGCGCTGAAGACCACGGTGCTCGCACCGATCGCGAGTAGGCCCCCGAGCGGCCCCTGAGCGAGGAAGAACTGCGCGAGCTCGGCACCCGTGCCGTAGCCGCCCGCGATCACCACCGACTGAAAGACCAAGCCCGGAAGGAAGTAGCGGCGGAAGATCGATGACTGGCTCATGCCGGCGACAATAGACGGCGTCGCACCGGCCGGCAAACGCGGACCTAGGCGATCCCCTTGGGCGTCACCGCGCGCTCGGCCACGGCGAGGATTCCATCCACGACGAGCGCGAGGAGCGCAGCCGGGACCGCACCAGACAAGATCATGTGCGTGTCGGACAAGGTAAGCCCGGCGACGATGGGGTCGCCGAGGCCCCCCGCGCCGATGAAGGCCGCGAGGGTCGCCGTGCCGACATTGATCACGGCTGCCGTGCGGACTCCAGCCATGATCACCGGAGCCGCCAAGGGGAGACGTACATGCCGCAGCAGCTGCCACTCGGTCATTCCGAGCGCCCGTGCCGACGCCACGGCCGACGGATCGGCGTCGCGAACCCCACTGTACGTATTCCGAACGATGGGGAAGAGCGAGTAGAGAAAGAGGGCGACGACCGCCGGCACGACCCCGATGCCGAGCAGGGGGATCATGAATGCGAGCAGCGCGATGCTCGGAATGGTCTGCAGGATGCCCACGCCGCGGATGGCCCCCTCCGCCACCCGACGTGCGCGCTCGAGGAGCAGGCCCAACGGGAGGG
>Ga0224512_10001863_pt1 | contig 19737 bp, 13 predicted proteins | sample SF_May12_sed_USG_4_FD_169103 | JGI IMG/M metagenome (GOLD analysis project Ga0224512, IMG submission 169103) | Sediment microbial communities from San Francisco Bay, California, United States - SF_May12_sed_USGS_13 | ecosystem: Environmental > Aquatic > Marine > Sediment | place: USA... | reverse complement strand
TTGTCGGCAAAGCCGGTGGACCGGGGCAGCGTGTAGACCGGGTTCGCCTCGTGCACGATGAGCAGCGACACCTGGCCGGCATTCATGGCGTTTGCCAGGGCGTCCAGCGCCGCATATCCGTCCGCCGTCTCGAGCTGCTGCTCGAAGCGCACGGTCCGTCCGATGTTGCCGGCCACGTAGTTGAGCACATTCACCGCGGCGCAGACCTCCACCGCCCCTCGGTGCTGGCTCGCCACCCCTCCGGCAACGGCCAGGCTGGGCTGGGCTGAAGCAAATTCGCGGGCCAACCGCCGCACCGTGTCTTCTCCGACACCGGTGTCCCTCGCCGCCCGCTCCGTGGTGTAGGGAGCCAGCACGCCACGCAGCGCGTTGGCATCGGCGGGCGCGCCGGTGCGTTCCGACAAGATCACATTGGCCATGGCCAGCGCCAGCAGGGCTTCAGAACCGGGCGCGATGAGGTGCCACTCATCCGCGTTCATGCCGGTCAGCGACATGCGGGGTGCGAGCGACACGAACTTCGCCATCTCGCCGTCACGATAGCCGTGGGCCTGGGCAAATCCCTGCTGGTGCTCTACCGGAGACAGCCAGGTCTCCAAAAAGTCGGCGCCGAATGCCAGGACGTACTTGGCGCTCCCGAAATCGTGAGTCGGCACGCCATCGATTCCGAACACCTGGCGGTTTGCGGCCCGCAGCGGCTCATAGTCGAAGGGCTCATGGCGAACCACACGGCCACCGAGCGCCGCCGCCCACTCCCCAAGCAAATCGGTGAAGGTGCCAGGGCCGGCCCCGGAGATGACCGCGGTGCGTGCCCCGGCCTGCGACACATGCTGATTCAAACGCTGAAGCGCATCGTCCCAGGTGACCGGGCTGAAGGATCCGTCAGCATTACGCGCCATCGGCCCAGCGAGGCGCGCCGGATTGTACAAACCTTGGAGGGCTGCCTGTCCTCGGGCACAGATGGCGCCGTGATTCACGGGGTGGTTCGGATTCCCTTCCAACTTGATGGCACGCGCTTCACGCGTCTTGACGTGAATGCCGCACCCCGCCGAGCACTCGGTACAGGTGCTGGCATAGACTGTGGCGATGCCGGGCACCTGATCCTCGTCCTGGATCAAATAGGGAACGAGTTTCTGAATTCGGTCGGTGGAACATCCCGACAGGACGGCGCTACCGCCTCCCGCGACGCCCAGCACGGTGAGAAACCGCCGCCGGTCCATGCCGTCGCTTGGGTTCGGAGTATCGTCCGTGGCCATCGAGTCTCCTCGCCTAGGTGGCGGTGGTCATTAGTAGTGACACACCGAGCAATCGCGGGACTTGTCCATGGCCACATGGCAGTCGATGCACCACCCCATGTTCGAGATGTTGTTGACCTTGAAGAGTTGGGGCATTCGGGCAACATCACCATGACAACTGCCGCACGCGTTCGGTCCCATGACTTTGACGTGGCTCATGTGAGGGAAGCGGGCGTGGCGGGCAAGCGCATGGACCCGCTCCCACTCCATGGGCTTCTTTTCGTTGTACGCGTCTCGCACCTTTTGGATTTCGGTCCGCGTGGCACTATCGGCGCCGGCCAGCACCAAGTGGCATCCCATACATGTCTGGAGGCTTGGGATACCGGGCTCCGACGACGCGCTGACGGAGTAGTGACAGTACTGGCAAGGAATCTTGTATTGGCCGGCATGGACGTCGTGACGGAAAAAAATCGGCTGGCGAGGGCCAGGGAGTCCCGCGGTGTCCCCGGCGGCAAGAACCCATGCCGTGGTTGAGTCCATCGCCACCGCACCTGCCTGCGCTCCCGTGGCCCCTCGCCAAATGGGCCAGGCAACCAGGGCAAACACCACACTACCGCCTAGGGCCAATACCAGCTTGCGCATAATCGGTCGCGGTCGAGAATGGAGAATCAGCTGTAAAGTGAATCGCGGGGCGGAGTTTCGCGCGCTCCGTTCGGCCGTCCGGGCCATCCGCGACGCAATAGTATACGACCCTTCACCGGCGTGACAACCCTAACCGTCTCACCCGCGCCACGACCAGCGACGCGCGGACCCAACTCACCCTTCCAACTGCCCCCGCCACGCGACCGTCACCCGCCCGATACCCGCCGGTTCGCCAGCGTCGGCGTCTCGGTTCGGACCCAACCCATCTTCTTCCGAATGAATCCGAGAAACGCGTCGGCAACCCGCTTGTCGGTGATGTCGATCGTGCACCACTTGACCGGGCCGGTTCGCTGTCCCTCGCGAATGGCTTGCTTCACCTCTCTGTTCAAGCTGGCCAGCTCACCGGCTTTGCGCCCCTCGTAATCGGTGAGGGTAAATGTGGCGCTGACGCCCGATTTCATGACATGGAGCCAGCACAGTTTCCGGCTGCCCAGCACATACTCCCAGGCCCAGTGCCACTTGGGTCCCAGGTATCGTACGTTCTCGCCGATACCCTTTTCGCCCTTGAGACCCTCCCGAAGCAGGCGGAATCGCTTTGCAGTGTTGGTGGGAAGTTGCTTGTATGGAGCATATGGAACTGGCGGGGCGGAGGGGTCTTGGTAGAGGTTGCTCCTCCAGAAAGATGATGATTTCCCCACGCAGACGCTCCAGTTCGAAACGAGGGCCCCGGCAATGCACCTGAGAAGGTAATTAGGACCCCCGGTCCTGTGCACTGCGGCATGGACCCCATCGTCTCCAATACCAACCCAGAGAACTCGCCCCCGGCCGTGGTCTGAGAGCACGTTGCGACTGCGTTGGGCCCGGAAGGACCGGCGAGCCAGAGCGGTGATGCGGCGGCCCCGTATCACCGCTCGTTTTGGTCTTCGGACGCGTTCTGGCCCGCGACCGGCGCGCCAACACGCTCCAAGTAGCGGTATACCTCGATGCCCATGGCCCTGAAGAGCGCCGCCTCGCGTCCATCCAAGTCGGCACGGAAGACCATCTCGCGCAGCGACCGTAGCACCGCGTCCGGTTGCCGCGTCTTGAAGAAATCGATGGCCCAGAGCGCGCGCTCCCAATCGGCAAAGAGTCGGTCCAATTGAGCGCCCGGAGCCGGACCGGCCGCCCGGCGCGGCGGCTTGCGAACCACGCGGTCTTCGGTGCGTGCCCGCCAGACTTCGTAGCTCATGATGGCCACGGCCTGCGCCAGGTTGAGCGAGCGGTAGGCGGGAGACGTTGGAATCACCGCCATTCCGTGGCATGAATCGAGTTCGGCGTTGGTCAATCCCTTGTCTTCCCGACCCGCGACCATTGCCACTGGCCCTTCGACGCGTCGTCGGCTCAGTTCTCCTGCCGCATCCCATGGCGTGAGGGTCTGCCGCTTCGCCGCCCGCTCCCTCGCCGTGAGCGCCACGGAATAGACGCAATCCCCGAGTGCGGAGCCGAGGTCGTCGTGAAGCTCGATCTGCTCCACAACATCCGCAGTGTTGTGGGCAATGCCCTCGATCCGGTAGGCATCGAAGACCCGCGGCCGCACCAACCGGATCGGACCGATCAGGAAGTTCTTGGCGATTCGGACAGCGCTTGCAATGTTAACGATGTCTTGCGGCTCGACGAGTACGAGCACGGGCCCCACAGATGGCGTGAGGCCGCTCATCGGGACCATGCGCCTGAATTGCGCGGAGTCATTCCCTGATCTCCACGCCGACTTCCCGCTCGTTCAGCTTGATGACCTCGAGGTAGTCGGCTTCCTCGCCCAGCTCATTGCGTGCGTGGTGGAGCAACTCGCTCACGCGGTGGAGCACCGGGCCTCGAACGCCGGCCTCCTCGAGTACGGCCAGGGCAATCGAGGCGTCCTTGTCGAGCAAGGCAAGCCGGAACGTGGCGGGCCACGTGCCCGAGAGCACTCGGTCGGGAATCAACTGCTCACTCACAAACGACCGCCCGCTCGAGGCATTGAGCACCTGCACCGCACGGGCCGCCGGGACACCCGCTTTGACCAGCGCCGCGAGGCCCTCGCCGAGCGCCAGGATGTTGGTGGCCAGCAGGGCCTGGTTCACGGCCTTGAGGGCGTGCCCTGTGCCAACGGGACCGATGTGCTCGACCCTAAACGCGAACGCCGAAAGAATCACCGTAGCACGGGCATACGCCGCATCGGTTCCTCCAACCATCACGGTGAGGGTCCCGGCCTCTGCCCCATTGGTGCCTCCGCTCACGGGGGCGTCCACGAAACCGACTCCACGTCGGGCCAGGTCGTCGGCTATCCGCCTGGACCTGGCGGGGTCGCCCGACGTGCAATCAACCACCAAGCTGCCCGACGCCAGTCCTTCCGCCAGCCCGGCCGGCCCCCAGAGCACATCAGCCACCTCGGCCGAGGTGGGGAGGCAAGTAATGGCGGCATCGACCCGGTGGGCGAGGGCACGCGGCGTGTCCGCCCACTCTACCCCATACTGGGCCGCGAATGCACGGGCCACGGATGAGGTTCGATTCCAGACGATCAGGTCCTGGTCGACCAGATGGCTCGCCATGGGGCGCCCAATCGCCCCCAGCCCGAGAAAGCCGATTCGCATAGAGAAGTCCAGCCGGCCGGCTAGGCCGGTGCCGTGCCGCGACTCGCGAGCTCCTTATCGACCATGAAGAGCCCGGGCGCGCTGTCTCCTACCATCCGAAGGGTCTCCACGATTTGACTCGCGGTCTTCTCCTCTTCAACCTGTTCGGTAATGAACCACTGGAGGAGGGCCTGGCTTGCGTAGTCCCGCTCCTTCGCTGCCAGGTCGTACAGGCTGTGAATTTGCGCCGACACGGCTACTTCATGAGAGGCAGCAAACTCGAATGCCTCCAGCGCTGAGGCGAACTCGAGGCGCGGCTGGGCAAGTGCCTGGAGTGCCACGCGGCCGCCACGGTCCTCGACGTGGTCGATGAACTTCATGGCATGGGTAACTTCCTCCTGCGCTTGGGTCCGCATCCAGTGGGCGAACCCGCCCAGATTCTTCGGGCTGAAGAAGGTCGCCATCGACAGGTAGAGGTAGGCCGACTCGAGTTCGATCCGAATCTGCTGATTGATCGCGTCCTGCATTGCGGCGCTGAGCTTCATCTTCTATCTCCAAGGGGGGGGATTATCGGCCGGAAACACAACCTCGTGCGAGGATCTGGTGAGTCTTACCCGAATGCCGCCAATTCTCAAGGCTGGATCGAACCCATCCTGGACTTGGTGGGCACGAGGCCGTAACTGATGCGACGGATGCGATGGGGCCACCTCCTCACCGCGGGCCTTGGCGCGGTGCTGGTCTTGTTCATCGTCGGGCCACTGCTCCGGCTCCTGTTCAGGGCATCGCCCGCTGGCCTGATGGCAGCATTTCAAGACCCCGAGTTGGGCCAGTCTATCGCGCTCACTCTGTTCACGGCAACGACCGCCACCGCCATCGGCATCATCCTGGGTGTGCCACTCGCGTACTTGTTGGCACGAACCAGGTTTCCCGGACGACGATTGCTCCAAGGCATCATCGACCTACCGGTAGTTGTTCCCCACCCTGTCGCCGGGATCGCCTTGGTGCTCTTTCTCGGTCGGCGCTCGCCGCTCGGAGGTGCCTTGGCCGAGCTTGGCCTTGAATTCGTCAGTCATGTTCCCGGCATCGTCGCGGCCATGTTGTTCGTGTCGGCGCCGATCCTGGTCAGCGGGGCCCGGGAGGCGTTTGCTGCCGTGGACCCGCACCTCGAACGAGTGGCTCGGTCGCTGGGTGACCGCCCGTGGACCGCCTTTCGCAGGGTCACGCTCCCCCTGGCCGGACGGGGAGTCTTGGCGGCGACCGTTCTCGCGTGGGCCCGAAGCGTGAGCGAATTCGGGGCGATCGTGGTGATCACCTACAATCCCAAGGTGGCGAGCGTCTTCGTGTTCGATCGGTTCACGTCCTTCGGGTTGGGGGCAGCCATTCCCGCCGCAGTCATTCTCCTGCTGGTCGCCCTGGCCGTCTTCGCCCTCGTCCGGCTGCTCGACACCCGGGAGCTCGAGTGATTCGGTTGGAAGCGGTGGGGCTTCGTGTGGGCACGTTCGAGTTGCGGGACATCACCCTCGATGTCCCGCGGGGTGGATACGGCCTCGTGATCGGGCCGAGCGGCTCGGGTAAGACGACCCTGCTGGAGGCGGTGGCGGGACTTGCGCCGATCAAGAGCGGCCGAATTACCGTACAAGGTGAAGACGTGACCAACCGCCCGCCCGAACGCCGGGGGGTGGGAGTGGTGTACCAACGCTACCACCTCTTCCCGCACTTCACCGTTGCGGACAACATCGGGTACGGCCTGATGCAGTCCCGGCACTTGAAGGCGGAACGACAGGCACGGGTGCGCGAGCTGGCGGCAGGCCTAGGCATTGAGCACCTCCTGGAGCGTGGGGTGCGGCATTTGAGCGGCGGCGAGGCGCAGCGGGTGGCGCTTGCCCGGGCCCTGGCCCCGCGCCCGCACACGCTGCTGTTGGACGAGCCCTTCGCATCGCTCGACCCGGCCACGCGCCAGGACATGCGGCAACTGCTCCGGACCGTTCACGAGAGTCACGGCATCACCATGCTCCAAGTCACCCATGATTTCGATGAGGCGCTTCGCCTGGGGGACGTGGTTGCGGTCATGGCGGACGGAGCGATCGTCCAACGCGGGACGCCCGAAGAGGTGTTTCGATATCCCAACTCGGCGTTTGTCGCGCGCTTCATCGGGGCAGCCAATGTCATCGCGGGAATGGTGACCCGGAGCGGTTCGGTTGGCACCGACACAAGGACATTTCCCGCAGAATTCCGGAGCGATAGCTTGGCGCTCGACGTCATCGCAGACCGTGAAGGTCCGGCTCACGCAGTCGTTCAGCCGGAAGACCTCGTCCTGAGCCGGGAGTCCCATGCCAGCTCGGCCAGGAACCACCTGGCCGCAGTCGTGCTCAGCATGGAGCGCGCCGGTCCGCTGACCTACGTGCATCTCGACGCGGGCCGACGGCTGCTCGCCGCGGTGACCACCCAGTCGGCCGAGACCATGGGGCTTGCAGCGGGCGATCGCATCGTGGCGACGGTCAAGGCGACCGCGATCCACCTGGTCTAAGTATTCAGGGGCGATGTCCCTCGCGGACGCGTCCAAAGGGAATCATCCGCTGTGACGACCCGGATACTCCACATCGATCTCGACGCCTTCTTCGTCGAAGTGTGTCGGCACCAGAACCCCGAACTCTGCGAGGTCGATCTGCTCGTGGTTGGCGGGCGCCGTGACCAACGCGGCGTCGTGCAGTCGGCCTCGTATGGCGCCAGGCGCTTCGGGATTGCCTCAGGCATGCCGATCGCACAGGCGGTGCGGCTCTGTCCCGAGGCGACGTTCGTCCAAGGAGAGTTCAAGCACTACCGGGCCGCGTCCAAGGCGGTACGAAGAATCCTCCAGGAATACTCGCCGGTGGTGGTCATGGCATCGCTCGATGAGGCCTACCTGGATTTCTCGGGCACCGACCGTTTGCATCCTGGTTCGCTCCTGCCCGTGGCCGAGGAGATCCGGAATGCGGTGAAGCAAGAGACGGGGCTCGACGCAAGCATCGGGATCGGTCCCAACCGGATGATCGCAAAAATTGCCTCGGAAATGGCAAAGCCGCGTGGCTTGTTGGAAGTGCGCTCCGGTTGGGAGAAGGGCTTCATGGCCGGCCTGCCGCTCCGCGCTATCCCGGGCATCGGCCCCAAGACCGCTCAGCGCTTGACCGGTTTGGGCCTCACGGACGTCCACCAGATCCAGGAACTCGACCTCACAGCACTCGAGCGACTGGTACATCCGGACCATGCGAAACTCCTGAAACTCCGCGCCCACGGCTACGGCGGCGTGGCCCTGCGGAACTCCCGGATGCCCAAATCGGTCAGCCGGGAAGCGACGCTATCGACCGATGTGACGGACCGGGACCGGCTCGAGGGACGGCTCGAACTCATGACCGCGCGGGTGGCGGCGGCGCTTCGAGCGGACGCGCTCATGGCGCGCACGGTGACCCTCAAGCTTCGCCACGGCGATTTCCGCACCGTGACGCGGCAGCGCACCTTCAGGGTCCCGACCGATCTGGACCGCGAGATGTGGGAGGCCGTGCGCGGGTTGTTTCGAGCAGCCTTCGGCGAGGTTGAACGTCGGGGGAAAGGCGTACGCCTGATCGGAGTCGCGGCTACCAACCTCGCGCCAGCCGCGCCGGCCGATCTGTTCGAGCCACCGGACCGCCAACGCCTGCGCACGTTGACCACCGCGGTCGACCGGGCCCGGTCGAAATACGGCTTCAACGCCGTAACGCCGGGAAGTCAGCTTCGGACTCGACTGGCATCCGGCGGGGAAGGCGAAGCCTCCACCGCGACACCCCCTGCACGGACCCCTAGTAGCGGCGCTGGAGCTCGTCCGGCCAACCGAAGTCCTTCGGCTCGAATCTGAGCCCGATCGCCCCGATCCGGGGATCGACCTTCGGCCCAAGGTCTTTGAAGCGGGCCACCCGGCCTTCCGGGGTCCTGGCTTCCACGGTGGAATTGGTGAAGAGTGGGTAGTACCCGATGACGGCGCGGGTGGCCCCCGGGGGCACGGTGCAGGTGCAGTCCTCAGCATCCGCGAGCCCGGCATTGACGGTGAGACGGAGCGGTGCGTCGGTCATGTTGGTGATGAGCGGAGCGAAGAGCACATCCGCCGCATCGTTCACATCGGCGGCCCACTCGATCCTGCCCTGGGGCATGTCCTCCACCAGGGTCCCCTGGAGCCCGGCGCCAACCGCACTCCCGTCCGACCGCTTTATTCGCTCCATGTACCACTGGGCCGTCAGACCCTGCCGACGCGGAAGCCGCAGCCGGAACTCGCTGCTGGCCGCCACCTGGTGTTCATTCCCGTTCACCACCAGACGGATCGGATGCACCAGGCGATTGCTGAAGATCAGGGTGGGTCTCGTCAGCCGGAGCACGCTGCCGGCCGCACCAGCTAAGAGCAGGACCAGCACGACGACACCGAGCGGTGAGCGGAGCCTGTTCCACGAGCGGCGCTGGGACGTGGAGCGCGGAACGGCAACCGCCTGCCCTCCCATGGTCATGATCTCCGTGGGCTGGTCCGCGCCGACGCCTGCGACGGCGCGATCCGTGCCCGGCATCTTGCCGCCCCCCACTGCTAGGCCCTGGTTGAGAGCTTCGATCACCCGGTCGGCCGATTGGAATCTGGCCGCCGGCTTCTTCGCCATACAGTGGACGATCACGTCGGACATCCAGCGCGGAATGCCTGCATCGCGTACGGAGGCAATCGGCGGCGGCTCGGCGATGTGCTTGCCCACGATCTCCTGCGAGGAATCCCCGTCGAACGGCGGCATGCCGGTCACCATCTGGAACAGGACGGCACCAAACGAGTAGATGTCGGAGCGGGCGTCGAGATCCGCCTGGCCCAACGCTTGTTCCGGACTCATGTACTGCGGTGTCCCTACCACGAATCCGGCCTGCGTTTCGCTCTTTCCTCCATCGAGCCGCTTGGCGATCCCGAAATCCACCAACAGCACACGGCCCGTGGTGGCGTCGATCATGATGTTGTCCGGCTTGAGATCGCGGTGAACCAGACCCCGCTCGTGGGCGTGCTCTAGTGCGCCCAACAGGCTGATCGCGTAGCCCGCAGCCGTCTTCCACGGAAGCGCGCCGGTGTGGCGGATCATCTGCGCAAGCGACTGCCCTTCGATGTAGGGCATGGCGTAGTACACGAGGCCATGACCCTCACCCACGAAATGAATCGGCAGGATGTTGGGGTGGGTGAGACGCGCGACCGCGCGAGCCTCCTGCTTGAACCGCGCCAGCATCCCCTCGGTCCACGCGATGCCTGGTCGCAGGACCTTGATGGCCAGCCGGCGGTGAAGTTCCTCATCCCAGACCTCGTACACCTCCGCGAACCCGCCGCGACCGATGAGACGCCGTACGCCGTACTTGGGTCCGAGAGCCCGGGATAGCCTCGACTGAATCTCGTCATCCAGTTCCGGGCGCGCAGCCGCGCCGGTCACCTTAGTGGCAGCAAGGGCACCGCACAGGGAACAAAACGCGGCGTCTCGGGCGAGCGGCGCCCGGCATTGGAGGCAACGGTCTGGAGTCACTCTGGCAGCAGGCCGCAGGAATCAGGCCGTCCGGCAAGACTGGTTAACCATAAGCAAAATATGGCGATTAGGCGACTCCAAAGCCTTGCTTCCGACACTCCGCGCCCGGGGAGTTGCAAGGCGGGATGAAGACTGCGGCGTTGCGCCGTACTTCGATGGACCACCTCGTGCGTGTTTACCGGACAGTTCCGGGTCGAGCGGGCTCCCGACCCGGCCAAGAGGTGCCGCGCGGACGCGACGATTTCGTGGCTGTCCGGATGCGAACCGACCGGCGCCTGACGCCGCCCGCGAGAGTCAAGCGTAGTTCGGACATGCTGTTGTCGTGGACCTACCCGACGGCTCGCTTTATGCGCGGAGGGAGGTCGCTCCTCCACCGTTGCTGTCAAACGCGGGGGAGCGTTTTGGTACCCATAGTGGTACTAGCCCTCATCTTTTGTGGAGCCCCACCTATGCGCCGCCACCATTTTGGCCTCACCTTGGTGCTCACGTTGTTGGTTGCCGGCCTCACGGCAAACTGTGGCGATTCCCTGACCGAGGTCTCCGGCCCAGATGGCCGAGCGCAGGCCAGGCCGACGGTGGCCTTCGCGACCGCTGACAACGGTGCCGGCCTGTCGATCACGACCGACAAGGACGACTACTCGCCGGGCGACACGGTGTGGTTCACCGGAGCCGGATGGACGCCGGGTGACACCCTGGACATCGTGCTGACCGATTCGACTGATACGCACAATTGGACGGTGGGAATCGACGCGAACGGCGGGTTCCGGGATTCGACGTATGTGGTGGATACCGGGGACCTGGGCGTGACGTTCACGCTGACGGCGACCAGCAGGGCGACCGGCGAAAGCCTGACGGTGAACTTCACTGACGGTAACATCCGGGCGAAGGCAGCACCTGTGGGTGTTCAATTCGTCTTGAATCGCCGGACGTACGCTGGTGGCGGCTGCACTGGCACGGAGACGAACCTAGGGGATGTCACTGTTGGGAGTTCCTCGTTTGGCGCCGTTGCCACTGCAGGTGGAACGAATCAGCCTGTTTCTGCGAAGCTCACCGCTGCTGCTACTTCCACGCTGGGTGCAACCTTCGGCGCATGGACTAGTAGCTCACCGTTTTCCATCGTGGGCGGTGACCCGAAGGTGATCTGCGTGTCAGGGGGCGGCGGAAACTTCGACTATCTCGCCACCTATATCGCTGCACCGGACCTGACACTTTCGAAGACCATGAGCGGAACGTTCTCGGTCGGAAACCCAGGTGGCACGTATACGATTACCGTGTCCAACAGCGGCACAGCGTCGGCTGACGGAAGCCTTGGTCTTACCGTGAAAGATACCTTGCCCGCTGGCCTAACATTCTCATCCGGCGGGAGTGCCAACGGCTGGCAGGCGTGCAGCGCGAGCAGCCAGGTCGTGACCTGCAATCTCGCTACCGGACAGGTGATCGACCCAGGCAGCTCCAAATCCTTCCCCGTGGTTGTGAATGTGGCTGTTGGCGCCTGCCCCAGCGTGACCAACCGCGCCTGGGTGGGCGGCGGGGGGGAACCGGTTGCCAGCAACGGGAACAACGGTAGCGGCGACGTGGCCACGTCGATCTCCTCCGGCTGCCCGAGCGCCAACCAGCCGCCGGTGCTGGGCTCGATCGGGGACAAGACGGTGGCCGAGGAAACTCAGCTTGCGTTCACGGCCACCGCAACCGACGAGAACGTCTCCACGCTGGTGTTCTCGCTCGCCAATCCGGCCACTGGCACCTTCCCGCTCGGTGCCACTATCAACGGCTCGTCGGGCGCCTTCACCTGGACGCCAACCGAGGCCCAGGGCCCGGGCACGTATCGGGTCAAGATCGTGGTGACCGATGCGGGGTCCTTGAGCGACGAGGAAGAAATCGAGATCGCAGTCACTGAGGTCAACCTCCCGCCAGTGCTCGGGGCCATCGGACCCAAGACGGTGGACGAAATGACGGCGCTGACATTCACCGCGACAGCTACCGACCCCGACATCCTCGCGGGCGGAGCAAAGAACGGTCTAACGTTCAGCCTGGTCAACGGCACCGATGCGGTACCGACTGGCGCCATTATCAACGGCTTGTCGGGCGCCTTCTCCTGGACGCCCACGGAAGCACAAGGTCCGGGGGTCTACGAGTTCAAGGTCAGAGTGACTGACGACGGCACCAATCCGGCCGCTCTCTTCGACGAGGAGGAGATTACGGTCACGGTCAACGAGGTGAACAGGCCGCCGGTGCTGGGCTCGATTGGGAACAAGACCGTGAACGAAGGATCGCTGCTGACCTTCACGGCCACCGCGACCGACCCGGATATTCCGGCCAACACGCTCACCTTCAGCCTTGAGACCGGCGGGAATGCGGATCTGGCATCGGCAAGCATCAATCCGGCGACGGGTGCTTTCACGTGGACCCCGGCGGACGACAACCCGACGGGCACGCCGTCCGACAACTACGACCTCAAGGTAGTAGTGACCGACAACGGGGTGAATCCAGACAACCTCACCGACGATGAACAGATCACCGTCACGGTCAACAACGTCGCACCCACCATCACCGGCATCAACCTAGATCCGAATACCGCTGGCTACGTGTATCCGGTCACGTCCCAGCCGAAGGTGATGGCGGTTTGGAGTGATCCCGGTGCGGACTCCCATACCTGCACCTACAGCATCAAGGACATGGTGTTGAACAGTATTGTCTCCACCGGGCTCACGTGCGGCACGGCCATGGACGCGCCAGGCGCCGGCCTCTACACAGTGCAGGTCACGGTGACCGACGACGACACCGGCCAGGACGTCGCGATCTTCCCTACCGACGGCCTGCTGATCGTGATCTACGACCCCACCGCAGGCTTCGTGACCGGTGGCGGCTGGATCAACTCGCCTGCGGGCGCGTGCAACTATGCTGCCTGCACGCCTTCGACGATTGGCAAGGCGACATTCGGCTTCGTCTCCAAGTATCTGAAGGGCGCCACCGTGCCGACCGGGAACACCGAGTTCCAGTTTCACGCCGGGGGCTTGAATTTCAAGAGCAGCAGCTACGAATGGCTGGTGGTGAACGGGAACAGCGGGCGGGCTCAATACAAGGGTGTCGGCACCGTCAATGGCGGCGGGTCGTTCGGCTTTATCCTGACTGCGTACGACGGCTCGACCGATCGATTCCGGATCAAAATCTGGGATGTGGGCACCAGCGACATCATCTACGACAATCAGATGGGTCAGCTGGACTCCGGTTTCCAGGCCACGGATCTTGGCGGCGGCAGCATCATCATCCACGTGCCGAAGAAGTAGCTGACCAGTGACTCTGGTTTGTGCAGAGGGCCCGGCTCCCGCCGGGCCCTCTGCATTTTCGGGCCTCCTGACCACCGCCGCCGCTCCGTTACAACCCCCGGCGTGGGGGGCGGCCGGCGGAGCAGAACCGTCCCAGTCGGGTTCCGCATCTTCGGCCCGGAAGCCCCGCAACCGCTTGAAGTGCCGAGGAAAGGAAGACCCAGGCCAGGCTCGCTATTGTGGCCCGATGAGAGATTACTTAACTTGCTGGACAGCTAGCAAGTTAAGGAGCACTATGGCGGGTGTCACATCAACAACCGATCGGACGCGGGATCCGGTGCGCACGCGGGAGGCCATCCTCGATGCCGCCGAGCAGCTGTTTGCCGCGCGAGGATATGAGTCGACCAGCCTGCAGGAGGTCGGGGCGATGGCCGGCGTGTCCAGAGCCACGCCGGGCTACTTCTTCGGTTCGAAGGCCGATCTGTACCGCGCGGTGCTCGAACGATGTTTCGCCGCCGTCCGCGAAGCCGTGCGTGAGGGCCGGCGCCGTACCCTATCGAGCGGCAAGAGAGCGGAAGTCGTGCTGGCGGGCGTGGTCTCGGACTATTTCGACTTCATCACGGCCAACCCCAATCTCGTTCGCCTAATCGAGTGGGAGGCCTTGAGCGGCGGCAAGCACCTCCAAGAGCTCCCGCCGCATTTGGAAGCCGCCCAGGAGGCGCTAGGCGCTCTGCGCGAGGAGCTGGACTTGGAGGACGGCTGGGGCGTGGATGCGAGTCAGCTCCTGCTGAGCGTGATCGGGCTCTGTTGGTTCCCGTTGGTCCACTCCGAAACCATCATGCGGGCCCTCGGCATCGATCCCGGCAACCAGGAATTTCTCGACGCCCGCAAGCGGCATGTTGTGGACCTCGTCATGCACGGTATGCGACGTCGCGCATCGGCGCCCCTTTCGATTTCCTGACAATGGCACAACGACCCCCTACCAGGACCAACCCATGACCGACGTCATCACCGCACCTGAACCGCGCACGAGCCCCGAGGGCCGGTTGGCCACCGAGCAGGAAGCTCGCGACGTTGCCGAGGCGGCGCGGGAAAAGGAATGGCAGGCTCCGAGCTTCGTCCGGCAGTTGTTCGAAGGCTCGTTCCTCCTGCACCTGGTCCACCCGTTCCCGGAGATCGATCCGGAGGAGGAGGCGCGGGCGCGGCCCTTCATGGAGCGGCTCGAACGGTTCATGCGGGAGGAGGTCGACAGCGATCGGATCGACCGTGAGGGTCAGATCCCGCCTGAAGTAATCAAGGGGCTTCAGGAGATGGGCGCCTTTGGTATCAAGATCAGCGAGGAATACGGCGGACTCGGCCTGAGTCAGACCATGTATACCCACGCGATCGGGTTGGTCACCAGCCAGGACGGCAATCTGACCGCACTGCTCTCGGCCGCGCAGTCGATTGGAGTCCCCACGCCGCTCAAGCTGTTCGGCACCCCGGAACAGAAGAAGCGCCTGTTGCCGCGCTGTGCCAAAGGTGCCATCTCGGCCTTCGCGCTCACCGAAACCAACGTCGGGTCCGATCCCGCCGCGATGACCACGACCGCAACACTGTCCGAGGACGGGACCCACTACATCCTGAACGGCGAAAAACTGTGGTGCACCAACGGTACGATCGCCGAGCTCCTTGTGGTGATGGCTCGGACCGGCAAGCGGGACATCTCGGCATTTATCGTCGAGAGCAGCTGGCCGGGGGTCGAGGTGGTGCAACGGCTTCACTTCATGGGCCTCAAGGCCATCGAGAACGGGGTCCTTCGGTTTACCAACGTGAAGGTCCCGGTCGAGAACCTCCTGTGGGGCGAGGGCAAGGGACTCAAGCTCGCCCTGATCACCCTTAACACCGGTCGTCTCACCCTACCCGCGTCGGCGGTGGCCGGCGCCAAGCGGTGTCTCGAGATCTCGCGCCAATGGGGTGCCGAGCGGGTCCAATGGGGCCAGGCGATCGGGAAACACGACGCCATCGCCCAGAAGATTGGCCGGATGGCCGCTGACATCTTCGCCATGGAGTCGGTGAGCGACCTTGCATCCCTCCTGGCCGATCGGGGCACCCACGACATCCGCCTCGAGGCGGCGATGGCCAAGATGTGGAACACCGAGATCGGTTGGCGCATCGTCGATGATACGATGCAGATCAAGGGCGGTCGCGGCTATGAGACCGTGGAAAGCCTACGGAGCCGGGGTGACAGGCCGGACCCGGTCGAACGCATGATGCGCGACTACCGGATCAACCTCGTGTTCGAAGGGTCGAGCGAGATCATGCGGTTGTTCATTGCCCGCGAGGCCGTCGATACCCATCTCGACGTGGCGGGGGACATCATCAATCCCAAGGCATCGCTCGGCACCAAGCTCAAGGCACTCGTCCGGGCGGGCTTCTTCTACGCCCGCTGGTATCCAAGCATGTGGCTGGGGTGGGGTCGATGGCCCCGGTATGGAGAATTCGGCCCGCTAGCGACCCACGTCCGGTTCGTGAACCGGGCATCCCGCCGGCTGGGGCGGACCCTCTTTCACGCGATGGTCCGGTTCGGGGCGAAGCTGGAGAAGCGGCAGGCAGTTCTGGGGCGGCTCGTCGAAATCGGCGCCGAACTCTTAGCCATCACGGCGGCGTGTTCCCGCGCTCAGGCCCTGGTGAAGAAGGATCCCTCAAATCGGGGGCCGGTCGAACTGGCCGACCTGTTCTCGCGCCATGCCAGGCGTCGGGTCGAGGACCGGTTCAGCTCAGTCTTCCGGAATGACGACGTCCGGACCTACGCCACGGCGCGCAAGGTACTGGACGACGCCTATCTCTGGCTCGAGGAGGGGATGGTTCGCTCCGACGCCTGACGTCGGGCCCGCATCCCGGAGCCCCCGCCGGCCCCCGCCGGCGGGGGCTCTTTCTTCACGCGACGGCGGGTGCGGGCAGGATCGGAAGCGACTAGTTTTCAGCCGAGGCGGAGGGCCGTCCGGTGACGGAAGCGAGTTTCCTCCGACCTTCAGGCTTTTTTCCAACTTTCCATGCTATCTCTTGACCCGGAACCCTAGGAGGGTGCCCAAGAGCTTCGAGCTTTTCACTCCGGCAAGGATGCGCAGCATGGGACAAGACACGCTGACCACCGACGAGCGGACTCCCGATGTTTATGAGTCCGCGAGGAAACCCGAAATGGCAGAAGAGACGCTGACCGTCAAGGACAACAGGACCGGAAAAGTTTATACGCTGCCCATCACGGACGGCACGGTCCGAGGAATGGATCTCCGGCAAATCAAAGTCTCGGAAGACGACTTTGGGCTGATGTCCTACGACCCGGCCTACATGAACACGGCGTCCTGCCGGAGCGCCATTACGTTCATCGACGGCGACAAAGGGATCCTCCGTTACCGGGGATACCCCATCGAGCAAGTGGCGGAGCATTGCTCCTTCCTCGAGGTCGCCTACCTCGTGGCCGAAGGGGAGCTTCCGAACCAAGCCCAGCTCGATAAGTGGGTTCATGATGTGACCTACCATACCTACGTCCACACCAACCTCACCAAGTTTTTGGAGGGCTTTCGGTACGACGCCCACCCCATGGGAGTCTTCTTGGGAACGGTCGGGGCGCTCTCCACGTTCTACCCCGATGCGAAGAACATCCACGATCCGGCCAACCGCTACACCCAGCGCGTCCGGCTGATCGCCAAGCTACCCACGATTGCGGCCTACGCGTTCAGACAGGCGCACGGCCTTCCCATCGTGCTGCCGGACAACGACCTCGATTACATCGCCAACTTCGTGAACATGACCTTCAGCATCGGCGGGAAACACAAACCCAACAAGGTGCTGCAGCGCGCACTCGAGATCCTGCTGATTCTCCATGCCGATCACGAGCAGAACTGCTCGACCAGCTCGGTCCGCGCGGTCGGGTCGTCGCACGTCGATCCGTTCTCCGCCATCGCAGCCGGCATCGGCGCCCTATATGGACCGCTGCACGGTGGCGCCAACGAGGCCGTGCTCCGCATGCTCGACGAGATTCCGGACAAAGCCGCCGTGCCGAAATTCATGGAACGGGTCAAGGCCGGCGAGATGAGGCTCATGGGCTTCGGGCACCGGGTCTACAAGTCCTACGATCCGCGCGCCAAGCTGATCAAGCGAGTGGCCGATGAGGTCTTCGAGCAAACCGGCTTGAATCCGAAGCTGGAGATCGCGCTCGAGCTGGAACGGATTGCATTGCAGGACGACTATTTCGTCTCTCGAAAGCTCTATCCCAATGTGGACTTCTACTCCGGCCTGATCTATCAGGCGATGGGCTACCCGAGGGACTTCTTTACGGTCCTGTTTGCTCTCGGGCGGCTCCCCGGATGGTTGGCGCAGTGGGAAGAGATGTTGCTGGATAAGGAGCAGAAGATCGCTCGGCCGCGGCAAGTCTACGTGGGCAAGGACGAGCGCCAGTTCGTGCCGATGAAGAATCGCCGCTAGCAACCGCGGCCGCGAGCGCGGACAGCCCGGCGGGCCCTATGGGTCCCGCCGGGCTTCTCCTTCCAGGTAGGTATACCCCTCCAGCCCGGCCACGTAATCGGCAATGAAGGTATTCGCTTCCGCACGGGTCAGGTCGGCTGCGCGGCCCACCTTCCGGCGGAACGTGGCCAGCAAATCGGCTGCATGGAACTGGACGAAGGTGAGTACCTCGGTGACCGTGTCGCCATGAACCATGTCGGTGATCTCATAGCCCGCCTTGGTCATGCGCACATGGACGGCGTTGGTGTCCCCAAAAAGGTTGTGGAGGTCGCCCAGGATCTCCTGGTAGGCGCCGACGAGGAAGACGCCTAGGACATACGGCTCGTCTTCACGCAGCGGGTGGAGCAGGAGACTGTGTTGGGGCTCGCCGCCACCGACGAAGAGATCGATGACGCCATCGGAGTCGCAGGTAATGTCGTGGAGTGTGGCCCGCCGTGTCGGTTCCTCGTCGAGTCGATGAATCGGCATGATCGGGAAGACCTGGTCGATAGCCCAACTGTCAGGCAGCGACTGAAAGACCGAAAAGTTGCAAAAGTACCGGTCCACCAGCGCCGACTCGATATGGCCTCCGAGTTCCGGATGCGCGGCGCGACCCTCTCCCATCACGCCTGCCACCGCGTTCATGGTGCGAAGATAGAGCTGCTCCGCCTGGGCGCGCTGCCGGAGCGACAGCACGCCGCTGGCAAAGAGATCCTGCGCACGCTGTTTGGCGAACACGGCGTCGTGGAAGACTTCCATCGTGCGGTCTGAGGCAACCAAGTCCAGGTTCTCCACCATCTCGTGCAACAACGTTGGCGCATTGGGCTCCAATTGCGGCACGTCGGGACTCTCCTGAGACTCGACGTCGGTGACGTCGACCAGCAAAATTGCGTGGTGCGCCGTGATGGCGCGACCCGATTCCGATACGACATGCGGCATCGGCAGCTTTTCCTGCCGGCAGATGCTGGCCATGCTATGCACCACGTCGTTGGCGTACTCCGCCAGGGTGTAGTTGGTGCTGGTGGGTCGATTGGACCGGGTGCCGTCGTAGTCCACGCCGAGGCCGCCGCCGACGTCGACATGCGAGATGGCAAAGCCCAGACGGTGGAGTTCGACATAGAACCGTCCGATCTCCTGAAGCCCAACCTTGATCTGTCGAATGTCGGTGATCTGGCTCCCCAAGTGGAAGTGGATCATCTTGAGCAGGTCTTGCCGCCCCTCCGCAACGAGCCGGTCGAGCAGTGACACGAGCTGGGCCGCGCCAAGCCCGAACTTCGACCGCTCACCCCCGCTCTTTGCCCACCGGCCAGCTCCTTCAGCCGCCAGCTTGATCCGCACACCGATCTGGGGGGCCGTACCGAGCTCCTCCGCGGCCTCGAGCAACGTATCCAACTCACTCAGTTGCTCGAGAACCACGAACACCCGGTGTCCCAGCCGCTGGCCCATGAGGGCCAGCCGCATGAACTCCGCGTCCTTGTAGCCGTTGCAGACAATCAGATGGTCGGTGTTCTCGCTCAGCCCGAGAATGGCCTGCAGCTCCCCCTTGCTGCCGCACTCGAGTCCGACACCGTATCGCTCGCCGAATTCGACCACTTCTTGTACCACATGGCGCTGCTGGTTGACCTTGATGGGATAGACTGTGGTATACCCGCCGGCGTAGTTCGCTTCCTGGATGGCGTTCGCGAAGGCCGCCCCCAGGGCTTCGATCCGCGCCTGGAGGACATCCGAGAATCGGAGCAGCAAGGGAAGGTGGATGCCTTGCGCCCGGAGGTCTCCGGCCAATTCAAAGAGATCGAGACCCCGGCGTCGACCATCGGCGCTGGGGTTCACCGTCACGTGTCCCTTGGAGTTGATCCGGAAAAAGCCGAGCCCCCACCGACGCATCCGGTAGAGCTTCTCGGAATCCTTGCTGGTCCAGCCGGCGTCGGCTGTAGCTTCAGGCGTGGTGGTGGTGGTGATCGCGCTCCTCCGGTCCCGGGGCAGG
>Ga0224512_10001862_pt1 | contig 19739 bp, 22 predicted proteins | sample SF_May12_sed_USG_4_FD_169103 | JGI IMG/M metagenome (GOLD analysis project Ga0224512, IMG submission 169103) | Sediment microbial communities from San Francisco Bay, California, United States - SF_May12_sed_USGS_13 | ecosystem: Environmental > Aquatic > Marine > Sediment | place: USA... | reverse complement strand
TCCTGCATGACGAGGATGATGCGAGCGTGCCCTGGCAGCAAGGTCAGCGGGTCGCTACTGCCTGGGCAGGCGCCCGCTTCATCAAAACGCAGGGCCTGGGCCACGGACGCATCCTGCGCGACCCCCAGACACTCGAGGCGGTTGTCGAATTCATCAAGGGCTGAACCGCTGGCATCCTGAGCTTGGACTCCGTGTGCCCGCGCGTTATCCTGACAAGCCCATGAAGCTTTATCTTGCACAACACGGTGAAGCAGAGACCAGTGAGGTCGCTCCCGAACGCCCCCTGAGCAAACAGGGCCGGGAGGATGTGCAGGCCATGGCTGCCTTGCTGGCCTCTTCCGGCGTGCGGGTTGAGCGTGTCTGGCATAGTGGCAAACTGCGCGCGCAGCAGACTGCACTGATACTGGCCGGCGAACTGCTGACTGCTGGTAAGGCGGAGCCGATCGACGGGATTCGTCCGAATGACCCGGTCGAGGCCTTTGTTGCGGATGCCGATGTCTGGGAGCAGGATACCCTGATAGTCGGCCACCTGCCGTTCATGTCACGCCTGGTGTCGCTGCTGGTGCGCGGTGATGCGCAGCGGGAGATTGTGGACTACCGGCCCGGCAGTGTGGCTTGCCTGGAACGTCGGGATGCCGAGCGCTGGGTGCTGGCCTGGATGGTGCGCCCGGGTCTGCTGGCCAGGGGTGCCGAAGACCTGTGAAGCGGAAACCACGCCCATGAGTCTGCGCGGCATCGTCCCCCCCGACCCGGAGACCGGCGTTTCCCAGGAACGCTTCGCGGTGATCTTCACCCCGCGCCAGAACCGCAAGCGCTATCCGGCCGGCTGTGTCGAGATCTTCGAGACCGGGGCGGCAGCGCTGGCCGCGGCCGATCCGGACAACAAGCGCCACGCGGCGCGCGTGGTCGGGCCGTCCAAGTCATCCGAGGGGCAGTTCCTGTATTACCTGCTGGAGTGGCTGGCGTAAGTGGCTGTATTACTGAATATTACGGCGTCTGCCGAGCCTTCTGGTACGTTTAGTAAACGATAATAAATAATGATTTAATGCATGTGTTGCGTCGATCGATTGAAACCGCAACCTAAAAAAGATCTTTGCAGTCAGGATATGGAGACAAATCTGATTCTGGTGTAGGAATTGACCTGCATCAACTCCAGCAACAAATATTCACCCATCATGTGTAAATGATAACAATATGGTGCGCAATGCCGAGTTGGGCTCTAACGACTGCTATACTATTGTATGCTCAATCATGGTGAATCGATCATGATCAATTCACATCAACGGGGTGCTGTGTGTCGTTTTGTTTACCCTTTTCATCATGACAGCCAATACAACATTTACCGGCTGCCTGCCAACAACCCCAGGCGGTAGTGACTGCCAGGCATATTACGATGACCAGCTGTAGATTACTTGGTCGGCCAATGCCAATATCAACCCGCATGAATCCGCGTAGCCCCGATATTTCACACAAGTACTGTGAACAATACGGGAAAAAAGTAATTATTCGACTGGTTACTTTCTGGGTTGCTTTCGTATGGGCTGTTAATTGTGCGGCCTCTCCTCCACCTTTATTGATTGCGGGATTCCTGTCGAATCCGCTCGACGGCACCCCGGTGGAGAATGCAAACCAGGCGGGCGAGGCCATCTTGCTGGTGAACACCACGGATACTGTGCTTGCCCTGGATAACTACGCCCTCACTGACTTTGATCCCGGTTTCACAAACCAGGCTGTCTTTCCGGCGGGTTCAGTGCTGGGGCCATATGGGCGGCTGTGGATCGCCCGGGATGCCGCTGTATTTTTCCGCGACATGGGTTTTACACCCGACTATGAGAGCGGGGCCCTGGATGGTGACCCCAATGTACCCAATCTGGATATTCCCCTAGATCTACTGTCGCTGGACCACACGGGGGATGAGGTGGCGATCACTGCCGCGGGGGATTCCACCAACGTGGTTGATCTGGTGCTGATCTCTGCCGGTGACAGTTACGACGATGCCGCAGCCCTGATCAATGCCAACTGGTCGGGTGCCGGTGTCGAACCGTATATTCCTCCAGTAATGGGTACACGGGGAACGCTCGAAATGCGCAAGATTGTGGACAACCAGTTTGTCGATACGGATTCGGCTGTTGATTGGATTTCCGAGACAGTGACTGATGTCTACCCTGTGCTCGGCCGGCGTACCTTTCGTACAGGCTGGTTGGTCGATGCCTATCTTGACGGCCCACTGGAGGTGACGGTACCCAGTACCTTCTCAGCCTATTTGTCACCGGATAATGCGTATGAAGGGATACGAGATCTTATCCAGAGCGCTCAGGAGTCGATCCTGCTCAAGACCTATCTGTTCGATAGTCAAAAAATAACTAACCTGCTCGTCGAGAGACTCCAGGCGAATGTTTCCGTCACGGTTCTCATGGATTTCGGGGATGAAAATCCTCGCAGCGCAAAAGACACCCCGCTCAATCAAAGGGCCAGGCATGTGGCTGAACAATTGACCAACGCGGGTGGGCAGTTCTTCTACAAGCGCGCCCCCAGCACTACACGTGAAAGTCGCTTCTACCTGTTGCACGAAAAAGCCATAATCGTCGATGGAGAGCGTGTGATGTGGGGTTCAGGGAATCCCTCACCGGCTTCATTCCCACCGGATGACAAGTCCGATGGTGTCACCTTCGCTAACCGCGATGGTTGGGCCATGACTGACGCACCCCCGATCATTTCGTACCTGACCGACGTGTTCTATCAGGACCTGTCGGGATACGATATTTTTGAGTACCCGGCAGGACCAGGGGGGGCAGAGGAGTTCCGCTGGCTGCCGGGCATGAAAACTGCCTTCAATGCGCTCCCTGACAAGACCAGTTATGAGATACGCCACCCTGCGCCGCTCGAGGTTCAGGGAGATATTGGCTACGAGGTTGTGCTTGGGCCTGAGAATGTCCTGATGCAGGGGCGTGGAAACCTCGACCTGGTTAATCGGGCCGGTGTCGGGGATGTTATCCTGGCGCAGGTAAACATAACCAGCACCTGGGACGGTGAAGCTGCACTCAATACACGGCTACAGTCCTACGTCGAGGCGGCCCGTCGTGGTGCCAGGGTACGCCTACTGATCGATGGCTACCATGTTGTTACAGACCGCAATCTGCCTATCTATAATTACCTGCTTGGTGTTATAGCCGCCGAAGATATTGACCTAGAGACCCAGATGGGTCTTGCAGGCACAAACCGTATGCACAACAAGTTGATATTGGCCGAGATTAATGGTGAGAAATTTGCTTCAATCGGATCGCTCAATGAGAGCGAGAAAGCCTACAAGCTTACTCGCGAACTCCAGATTATTGTGAAATCCGATGCAGTCCATACATACCTGAGGAACATGTTCGATCTCGACTGGGCCTGCAATGCAGACCCGGCCGAGTGCGTTGCGCCTGCACTGCCCGATGCGGATCTCGATGGAATATTGGATTCTGTAGATAACTGTCCCTGGATTGCCAACAGCAACCAGCTGGATGCCGACAATGATGGAGTTGGTGACGCATGTGATAATGGCGATAGCGATAGCGATGGTCTGAATGATGCAGATGAGGTTGCTGCGGGCACCGACCCGCTGGATCCCGATACCGACGACGACAGTTATCTGGACGGTGAGGAGGTTGCAGCGGGTTCGGATCCGCTGGATCCAGCCTCGGTTCCCGCGACTGCTGATGGCGACCTGAATGTCGACGGCGTGGTCAACGGCGCGGACGTTCTGATCGCCACTCGCATTATATTTGGGTTTATTACAGCCACACCAGTCCAGCAGTTACACATGGACGTTGCGCCTTTAGTTGGCGGGGTGCCGATGCCGGATGCTACACTCAACACGGCTGACCTTCTCCTTATCCTGCGCAAGGCTCTTGGCCAGATTGATTTCTAGTCTGCATGTCTACGAGCCGAATTGTTTCGCAAGCCAAGGCGGCAGGGTCTTGCTGTTAACACGTATTGGCAGTCAACCGACCTTGGCGGTTAAGCGCCAACGATACAGTTTCTGGGGAGGACGTTATCCAGCTGCTTCAGTAGGTGACCTTCCTTGTGCACACCGGTATTGACAAACCCGGTTAGATAACCAATTAAGCTGCGACGGTTTGGTTGCGTCCCCGATGCTTGGCCTCGTATAGTGCCCGGTCCGCCCGGGCGACGATTTCGTCGAAGCACTCGCTGCTGACCATCTCTGCGCAACCAATCGACACCGTAACGTGAAGTCCGGTGGCCAATTCATCAAAATGTCCAACATCGATACGATGCCGAATCTTCTCCGCTACCAGTAGCGCCCCATTCAAGTCAGTAGCCGGCAACAATACAACGAATTCCTCACCACCCCACCGCGCAACGGCATCACTGTTACGAAGACAGTCACGCGTAAGACGAATGATTCGTTTCAGTACCTGATCACCTGTATCGTGTCCGTAAGTGTCGTTGATGCGCTTGAAATGATCTACGTCGATAAAAAGCAAGGACACATTGCTCTTAATCATCCGGTTCTTGTCAATCTCTTGCTGGGAATGATTGGTGAAGCTGGCACGATTCATTGCTCCGGTCAGAACGTCGCGTCTGGCTCGCATCTCGGCACGCCGTCGCAGTATATTGCTGCGGCGTTCCAGGCTGCAGAAGGACAACGCAAGAAAGGCTACGACGAGCCCGACTGACTGGCTGCTGGCGACTATCAATATCACAAACGAAATTTCAGCGGCGTCCGGATTAATGTCGATAATGCTTATGCCCAGCAAATACGGTGCCATCATGACCAGTGCGATGTGGCGTCTAGCGAGCGCGCTGATGCGGGTTGGACCGAGCAATGACCGAAGGAAGCCTTGATAGACGGTACTCAGAGCCGTAGCTGCACATAGGGGGATCAACATCAGGACGGTGGTTAGCGACATCATGGCATTGGCCTCCTGCACGCTGAGCACGAATCCGACCAGCGCCAGTGCCGGCGCGCTGTACGCGAGTACCGACATCATCTGCGAGATTGCCGCGTTCCCGTGCTGGCGCAACAGTAATGAGGCGGCCAGCATCAGCAGACAGAGCGCAGTGCTCGCCGATATGGCGGTTTCCGGTCCCGCAGATAACGAATTGAATTGCTGGAGCCAGTGGCTGGCCTCGTCTGGGAAGGCCAACCGAGCCAGTGCGCCGATCAGTATCACTGCGCAAACTCCATCAATGAACGGACGGGCGCTCTTCATCGTGAGTACAACACAAACCGCCAGCAGCATCACGCTCAGCGCGGTAACAGGGTGTAGCGCCGGACCATCTGCCACCGGTTGAATGATGTCGGCAAGGCCCAGACGATATGCAACGAGAGCGACTACCGCAATTAGAAAACTGCACAGGGCAAACAGGGAGGCCAGGCCAAGCGAAGTCCTGATCGGCCTTTTTACATGCGCCGTAGATACTCTGCCTATGTTTCTATGACATCGTCCCAAAAACATGTCTCTTCTCTCAAGGCATCTGAGGACTGGTGAGCCCTCGTTCAGACGCCTCAGCAAGAGCCTAGACACACTCTCGTCGGAATACGTTGCAGAACATCACAAGATCACCCTTCGTCTGATAATGTCCGTTATCCCAAGAGCGGAAGCCTGTAGTACAGGTTTCCTGGAATCTGCTGCAAGATTTGATGCCAGAAGGAATTTGTCAAATATTTCCAGAAATATTGGGGGATAATGTCCAAGCATCGGGGCTCAGAACATAGCCGAGAAAAAGGTTCGGTTTGTCAGGCACATCACGCCTGAAACCCGGTTATGCCAGAGGATTCTGTGTTACCCGCAAGCGTTGTGGTTATTATTCGCAACCTGTGCAGTGGTCACGACTGGAGTGCTCGAAATCACATAATCCAAGACATCGCCGTCAAGGAGGTGAGGCAGGTCCGATACACACAATAGCGTTGCCTACGCCGGCACGATGATCCTCACTAAATACTTTGGTAGTGCACTAAATTTCATCATCTCATTCGCAAGCTGTTTGTAGAATGTCGTGCATGCTTTTATAAGAAGCCTGCCCCTGGATAATGGTGACTGACTGGTTCTGGCTAATTTACGCCTATTAGGGACCCCGCAAACGCGGGGTTTTCTTTGTTCGGGAACGACAACTGATTCCCGATAGTTGCCCTTCACGAGCCTTGCACCAGAGAGGTTTTCTGTTTGTAAAGCTGTCAGAGCTCCTTTCTTTCGACATAGAACGAGTAATGTGCCCTGCACCCTTTTACTTAATCGTCCGGCCCCCGGTCGGTGGGCGGTCCACTCAGTACCTTCCTGCCGGTGAACATGGCGGAGACCAGGTTGCCGCCCTCGCGCAGCTCGGTGATGACCACGGCCAGGATATGGATCACACCGAGGCCCAGCAGCAGGTAGAAGCCATAGTAATGCACCGTGATGAAGGGTTTGCGGAAGGCGCGCATGGCATCAAAGGCCGCCGCGTCATACATCTCCTTGGCATAGGGCACCAGCGTCCCCGGGTCGATGCCCGGCGCGGCAATCCATCGGGCGACCAGGGCACCGATGGGCGGGTAGAACAGGTCCGTGCCCGCCAGCACCAGCCCGGTGATGGCCTGCACCAGCAACAGCAGGAGCAGCAGGCTGACCGCGATGCGGCCGAGCGGGTTGTGGCCCAGGTACTGACGCGGCCTGCCGGACCTGAAATCGGTCAGATAGCCGCGCAACTCGTCTCCGTAGCCCCGTCCACCGGGCAGGAGGGCCCGCCAGCGCGCCCGGGGCGTGCCGATAAAGGCCCAGACCAGGCGCCACAGGAGATTGAGCGCAAACACATAACCGATCCAGACGTGCACGGTCTTCAGCAGGATCTTGCCCTCATTGGGAATGCCGAGTGTCTTGGCGTTGAGAATCACGACACCCACGGCGATCAGGCCGAGCAGGCACAGCAGGTTGATCCAGTGGAACCAGCGCACGCCGGCGTCCCAGGCAGGGTAGGCCTTGAGTTCGTTCATGGTGGTGCTCCGTTAACGGCTTTCTGAGCAGGTTCGGGTGAAGCAAGCCTGTGCAGGAACGCCAGGTAGGGGGCGGTGTCCCACGCGCGCCCGCCCAGGGCGAGGTAGCGCAGGCGCCCGTCGGGGTCGACCAGGAAGGTGGCCGGCAGCCCGCGCGGTTGCCAGCGCTCCGTGACCAGGCCGTCCGTGTCCATCAGCGGCACGGCGTCCGGTGCCACCACGGCGAGGAAGGTGAACACCTCGTCTTCGGTCTCGGCGGTGTTCACCATGACGACTTCCAGCGGGCCGTCGCCCAGTGTGGACATCATGCGCGCAATGGTCGGCATCTCGCGACGGCAGGGACCGCACCAGCTGGCCCAGAAGTGCACAAACACCCAGTGGCCCCTGGCATTAGCGAGGTCATAGCTCTCGCCATCGATGTTTTCCAGCCTGAGTGCCGGGGCGGGTCTGCCGTCCATGACCATGACGCCGGGGGGCAGGGCGGGTTCGGTAGCCTGCAACACAGTGCTGAGCATGACGAGCAACAGGCCTGAAATTATCCGCGGGTATGTCATGGCGCGGGTATGTCCCGGGCGCAGCGCAGGTCCGTGAAACGCACCCGGATCATGCCTTTGCGCTTGTCCCTGCCGGTGTGAAAGTCGGCCTCCAGGGTGAAGGTTTCCGCGGTCGCAGGCAGGATCATGTTGCCGCCGACCGGTTCATCGGGCTGCAGGTCGCGGACCTCCGGCAGCTGGGTCCAGCCGAAGGTCGAACGGCTGGCCTGCGGTAGTCTGATTTCATCCCACACGCCGTCCCAGTGCTGCCGGTCGAGGCGGCGAATCTCGCCCGATGCCCCAATAAAGCGCCAGTTTTCCAGTTCCAGCCACACGGTCTCCCGGCCCCGGTTCTCGATATGCGCCATAACGAAGCAGGTCCGGCGCAGGCGTTCGATCGCCTCCCTGGAGAAACCGCGCGCCTCGTAGAAGGCGGCGATCTGCTCGGGGCTGTTGAGGCGCAGGAACATGTAGAGCTGTTCGTTCTCGATGGAAGGTTGTGGCCGTGCCTCCTGCGCGGCGGGGCCCGGCATGTGCCATGCCAGGCCGGCACCCAGCACGGCTGCGAGGGTGCCCGTCGTTAGAATTCGCTGCAGGATTCGCATACCATCAAGTCCGGCCCGTGGCTGTATGCCATTGCATGTTACCCGTACAGATTCGGCCTGCCGGGAACGTGCATCGTTTATAACAGGAGAACGACCCATGCCCAAGGTATTGTTGATCATCCTGGCGTTGACCGGCGCAGCATTGCCCGCTGCATTCGGGGTGGTGGCACCGGGTCAGTTGCGGCCTGTTCACACCTATTCCATTGTAGCGCGCGATCCCGACACCGGGCAGCTGGGTGTTGCGGTGCAGTCGCACTGGTTTGCCGTCGGCAGCCTGGTGCCCTGGGCGCAGGCCGGCGTTGGTGCAGTGGCGACCCAGTCATTCATCGACGTGCGTTACGGCGTCGAGGGAGTGCAGCTGATGGCGCAGGGCCTGCCGGCCGAAACCGCCCTGAAGCGCCTGCTGGCGGCCGATCCCAATCCGGCGGTGCGCCAGATCGGCATGATCGATGCCGGGGGGCGGATCGCCCAGCATACCGGCGACAACTGTATCCAGCATGCCGGCCACCTCGCCGGTAAGGGCTTCGCGGTACAGGCCAACCTGATGGCAGTGGAGGGTGTGCCGCAGGCGATGGCGCAGGCCTATGAAGGTGCGCAGGGACCGCTGGCGGAACGCCTGCTGGCAGCACTGGAGGCGGCGCAGGCGCTGGGCGGGGACCTGCGCGGCAAGCAGTCCGCGGCAATCCGGGTGGTGCGCGGCAGTCCCGGCAAACATTCCTGGGAGGACACGCTGGTCGACCTGCATGTCGAGGACCATCCAACACCCCTGCTGGAGTTGCGGCGCCTGCTGCGGCTGCATACCGCCTATCGCCTGATGAACCTCGGCGACCACGCCCTGGAGGCAGACGACATTGAGGGTGCCCTGGCCCACTACGGGCAGGCCGAGGCGCTGGTGCCGGACAACCTGGAGATGAAATTCTGGCATGCCGTCTCGCTGGTCAACGCCGGCCGGGTCGATGCTGCCATGCCGCTGTTCGCAACCATCTTCCGGCAGGACCGGGACTGGCAGACGCTGTTGCCGCGCCTGGCCGAGGAGGAATTGATTCATGTTGACGGTGCCACCCTGTCGCGCCTCGTCAACGTGCTGCCGCGCGAGGCCGTGCACTGAATCGAGCCGGGAGCGATAATCAAACTGTCAACGAAGTGGAGGGAAATGCCAATGAAAAGGCTGAACGCGAAGTGTTTGGGTGCAATGCTGCTGGTGTCGTGGCTGGTGCCGCTACCTGCGCTGGCTGCAGAGGATGTCCTGCCGGCACGGCTGATGACGCTGGGACTGGCACGGGATATTGCCCAGGGCGCCGTCGATGCCTGTCGGGAGATGGGCTACCAGGTTTCCGTGGTGGTGGTCGATCGCAGTGGCCGCACCATGGTGCTGTTGCGCGATGTGTTTGCGAACCAGTACACCAATGAGCTGGCCCGGGGCAAGGCCAATGCCGTGGTGCTCGGCAGTGTCAGTACCGCCGAGCTGAAGGCCAACCGTGGCGATATTGCCGCCGAACTGAACCTGCTGGACGGGATCATCATCCTGGAGGGTGGGCTGCCCATCCAGGTGGCCGGTTCCATGATCGGTGCCGTGGGCGTGAGCGGCGCGCCGGGTGGTGACAAGGACGCGGCCTGTGCGCAGAAGGGTCTCGATGCCGTGCAGGAGCGCCTGGAGTTCGCCGACTAAAAAATGGGGACATTCTGCGTTCTTCCACTTAAGGAAGCTCTGATTAATTGAAGAACCACGTCATTGCGAGCGCGATGTACAGGGATGTACAAGTGCCGTGGGAGGCAGGAGGCCGGGAACGGCCAGCGCGGCAATCTAAGGATTTAGAATCAATCGTTTGGAGATTGCTTCGTCACTTTGTTCCTCGCAATGACGAATTAATCAGGGTTTCCTTAAGGATGACCTGATCAACTCATCTTTCGTCATTCCGGCGAAAGCCGGAATCCAGCAACTGTTTGATCAGCAACGACTGGATTCCGGATCTTGGCTCAGCTGCGCCCGGAATGACGACCTGATAAGACTTTCCTTAAGAAAATACAGCAAAGTGAAAAAGCAGAATGTCCCCATTGTTTCTCAGGTGCAGGTCAGCACCAGCTTGCCGACGGTCTGTCCCGATTCCAGGTCGGTGTGTGCCCGGGCCACCTGTTCGAAGGGATAGCAGGTCACGGCCGGCATCCCGAGTCGGCCCTCATCCAGCCAGTGCAGCAGCTGCTGCAGGCCATCGGTCATCAGTGCGGTCCTGTCGAACAGGAAACTCAGGTTGAATCCCAGCACGCTGCGGTTGCGTGTGGTCAGGCTGAAGGGGCTGAAGCGCGGCGTGCGCAGGTAGTTCCAGGCCAGTTTGAGCCGGCCGGGCATACCGCCCGTCTTGGGCAGCATGCTATGAAACCCGTAGACGACCAGCCGGCCGACCGGTGCCAGGTGGTTGTAGCTCTGTCCCAGGGTCGCGATGCCGTTGGCATCCAGGATGATGTCATATCCGCCCGGGGCGAGGCGCTCGGCCTCGGCCCACAGGTCCCGGGTCGACTTGTCGATGACGGCGTCGGCTCCCAGCGCCTGGACCGCGCCGACCTTGTGCGCGGCACCGACCACACCGATCACCCGGCAGCCGGCGATCTTGCCGAGCTGCACCAGCATGCTGCCGACACCGCCGGCCGCGGAATGCACCAGGATGGTCTCACGGGCACGCGGGTGGGCCAGTTCGAACAGGGCGAACCAGGCGGTCAGGGCAATCCCGGAAAAGCCGGCGGCCTGTTCCAGTGTCAGTGGCCCCGGCAAGGCAAAGACCTGATTGCGCGGGACCAGGAGCTGGGTGGCATAGGCGTTGAACCGGGTGATGGCCATCACCCGGGTACCGGGGGCCAGGTCGGTGACGCTGTCACCACAGGCCCTGACGGCGCCGGCGACCTCGAAGCCGGGGGTGACAGGGTAGCCGACGTAGTGTTTTGCGGAGGCGTAAAGGCCCATGCGGGTCACGCAGTCCGCATAGTTCACGCCGATGGCGGCGACGTCGATGAGCACTTCACCGGGACCGGGCGACAGGTCCGGATGTTCCTCGATGGTCAAGCGGTCATAGCCGCCGGGTTTGTGAATGACGACCTTGCGCATGTTTTGCCAGAGGGGATGTGCAGGTACAGGCGGGCCACTGTGCCCGGTCGATCAGCTGTCGTCGCTGCGCTTGTCTTTCCTGCCGCCCGTGTCGAGCTTGACCACCACGGAGGTCTGGGGTTCGTCGACAAACCGCGGCCGCATGGTCATTGGCCGCCCGGCCTCTTCCGCCAGTTCGGCTTCGCGGGCGGTGATCAGGCCCAGGCACTCGCGGATGCCCTTGACGGTATCGTCCGACAGCGGGTGTCGATAGCCGGGCCGGGTGTAGGTGTCCTTGGCGATGTCGGTCAGGACGCGCTTCATGACGCGCAGGATGCGTTCTTCCTTGCCGGGTTCCTGTTCTGCCATGTCGGTACCTCGTCGAGTGTCGCCTGATGCACGGGTGGATATTGTCGCATAGTTCCAGTATGAAACAGAGGGCGCCTTAGTCCTTGATATACATATAGCTCCAGGTACAGCCACCGAGTTGCCGCAGTGCCGCCAGCAGGGTCTCCACCGGCACGGCCTCGGATGGGAAGATCCCCCAGATCTCGATGAAGGTGCGGGCGAAGCCACCGTGCCTGCGGAAATTGAGGTCATAGAGGCGTCCCCGGTGGCCGCATTCCGTGCAGATCCATTGCGTATTACGGGGTTCCGTTTCCCAGCCTTGCAACAGGTCCGGCCAGCGCGACTCTACCTGCCGGCAGTGCGGGCACCTGGGGGGCGGCGCCTGGGTGCCGGCGCGAAAGCGAATGCGGTTCCGGTGCGCCACCAGGTGTACATGGCAGAAGCGGCCCCCGGCACAGGCGGCTTCGCGTGCCGCGGCATCGGCCGGGGGTTCCAGTTCGATCAGGGGTGAACAGCCCAGGAAGGTCACCAGTTGCAGAAAGCGCTCTCCGACCAGGTGGTGTGTCCGGCCCTGGCACCGGAATGCCGCGCCGATCAGGCCAATGGATTCCAGTCCCTGCACCAGCTCATCGGTATCGATCGCCGGAGCGTCAGCCTGCGAGGGATACAGGATCAGTTTGTCGGTGGCCATGCGCATTAATGGTGAATTGGCTCAATTGTCTTGCCTGAGGCGGCGGGAACCACGGCTGTTCCTGCGTGTCTGCATACATCATAATAAGTGCCAGCCGTGCTGGCTGCTACCCGAGGCCGACAAGATGACATCTGGCGATACGTTTTCTATCCATGCCCTGGAACTGGGGCCCATGGAAAACTTCGTCTACCTGATCCACGACCATGCCACTGATCGGGCGGCCGTGGTGGATCCCGCCTGGGAGGTGCCCGAGGTGCTGGCCCTGGCGCAGCGCCGGGGCGTCACCATCACCGACATCCTGTTGACCCACAGCCACCACGACCACATCAACGGCATCGAGGCGGTGCTGGAGACGTTCGATGCCCAGCTGCACTTGCTGAAGGACGAGGCGCGTTTCTGGGGCAACTACCTGGACCTGCCGACCCTGCATCACGGCGGCGACCGCATCGAGCTGGGCGAGACCGCCATCCAGGTGTTGCACACCCCCGGGCACACCCCCGGCTCGGCCTGTTACCACATCGGTGACAGCCTGATCACCGGGGACACCCTGTTCGTCTTCGGTTGCGGCCGCTGCGACCTGCGCGGCGGTGATCCCGAACAGATGTATGTCACTTTGAAGGACATGGCGGAACGGCTGCCTTCATCGACCCGGATCCACCCGGGCCACAATTACGCAGAGAAGGGCACCTCGACCCTGGAGGAACAGGTCGCGGGCAACCCCTTCATGCACTTCGATACCCGCGAGCAGTTCATCCAGTACCGCATGCACTATCATGACCGGCATCGCGATTCGCCCTACGGCCCGGTACGCAAGGGCGAGGAAATGAAGTAATCCACCCGGGACAAGGGAGTCCGCCATGCACAACCGTTACCGCCAGTTCTTCCGCTACCCCGTACTGGCCCTGCTGATTGCACTGCTGGGCGCCTGCGCCACCCTGGGCCCCTACAAGGAGCCGCCGCGCGTTTCCCTGGCGAGTATCCAGCCGAAGCAGATGGGCCTGCTGGAGCAGCGCTATGGCCTGCAACTCAGGATTCTGAATCCCAATGACACGGCGATTCCTCTCGAGGGTCTCAGCTACACCCTGGAGATCAATGGCCGCGAATTCGCCTACGGGGTCAGCCGGCAGTCGGTCTCGATCCCGGCCTACGGCGAGGCCCTGCTGGACGTCGATGTGGTGAGCAATCTGCTGAACGTGCTGCAACAGGTGCAGGAGATGGGCACCGAAAAGCGCGGCAGTCTCAACTACCGCCTGTCGGGGAAGATGAACCTGTCCAGCCGGGTCGCTTCGCTGCCGTTCGACTACCAGGGTGAACTGAACTACCTGCCGGCGGATGCGGCCGCGCCCTGATGCCGCTGGCGTGAGCGGTTTCCGCGCCTATCGGGTTCATGAACACCAGGGTGCCCTCAGTGCGCGCCTGGAAACCCTCGAGGTCGATGAGCTCACGCCGGGTGATGTCACCCTGCGTGCCCGTTATTCCAGTGTGAACTACAAGGATGCCCTTGCCGTGACCGGGAAGGGCAGGATCATCAGGCGCTTCCCCCTGGTTGCCGGGATTGACGTTGCCGGGGTGGTGACTGATTCAGGCGATGCCCGCTTCAGGCCCGGGGATGAGGTGCTGGTGACGGGTTGCGGGCTGGGTGAAGACCACGACGGCGGTTTCTCCGAGGTGGTGCGGGTGCCGGCCGACTGGGTGGTACCCCTGCCCGACGGCCTGTCGCTGTTCGAGGCCATGGCTATCGGGACGGCCGGGTTTACCGCGGCCCTGGCCATCGACCGCATGGAGCAGGCCGGTCAACAGCCGGACCACGGTTCCATCGTGGTCACGGGTGCCAGCGGCGGGGTGGGCAGTTTCGCGGTCGACCTGCTGAATGCCCGTGGCTACCCGGTGACTGCAGTGACCGGCAAAGCCGATGCCGCTGACTATCTCCGGCAACTGGGTGCGGGCACGGTACTTGACCGCCGCACCCTTGCCCTGGGTGAGCGGCCCCTGGAAAAGGCCCGCTGGGGCGGAGCCATCGATACCCTGGGCGGCGCGGTGCTGGGCTGGCTGACGCGCACGGTCGGTCCCTGGGGGACAATTGCCAGCATCGGCATGGCCGGCGGGACCGAGCTCAATACCACCGTCATGCCCTTCATCCTGCGGGGTGTCAGTCTGCTGGGGATTACCTCGGCCAACTGTCCCATGGCGCGCCGGCGCCGGGTCTGGCAGCGCCTGGCCGGCGATCTGCGGCCGCCGCACCTGCAGGAGATCGTCACCGGGGTGGTGACCCTGGAGGAGTTGCCGGAGGTGTTCGAGCGGCTGCTTGCCGACCGGCACCGGGGCAGGACCATCCTGCGGATTGCCGGCAGCGCCGGCTGAATTGATGCCCGGGCTACGGCGGCCGGCCGATGAATATGGCAGCTTTCGGCGCGCGGTCCTCGCCGTCGCGCTGTTCATTGGCGCGCTCTGGGTCATCGAACTGGCCGATAATGCCTTCCACCTGCACCTTGCCCATTTCGGCATCTATCCGCGCGAGCCGGCCGGCCTCCGGGGGGTGTTGTTCGCCCCCCTGATACACGGCAGCTGGGGGCACCTGATCTCGAACAGTGTCTCGTTTGCAGTGCTGGGGGTGGCGCTGCTGTATGGCTACCCGCGCTCCCGGGGCTACGTGCTGCTGCTGATCTACCTGGGATCGGGTCTGGGTGTATGGCTGTTTGCCCGCAGCAGTTTTCATTTCGGTTCCAGCGGGCTGACGCACGGCATGATGTTCTTCATCTTTGTCAGCGGGATCCTGCGCCGCGACAAGCTGTCCATTGCCCTGGCGATGATCGTTTTCTTTCTCTACGGGGGCATGATCTGGAGTATCTTCCCCAACGAGCCGGGCGTGTCCTACGAGAGCCATTTTTTCGGTGCGCTGATGGGGCTGATCGCGGCCTTCCTGTTCAGGGGCATGGACCCGGTGCTGCCGGTCAAGTCCTATGAATGGGAGGGTGAGGATCTCGAATGGTTCGATGAATCCGATGCCGATCAATGGCCTAGCGGCGAGGGCGACGACAGGTAGTAGCGGGAGGCGTGCCCGGAGCGGCAGCTGCTAAACTGGGCAACAGACAATCGATTTCAGACCCGGGCCCGCTGGCTGCCCGGGGCAGGCGAGGTACATGACGATGAGACAATCCACTTTGATACTGCTGCTGACGGGGCTTGCGCTGGGGGGCGGTGCCTGCACATCCACCCTGACGGGCGACGTCTATTCCAGGTCCGAGGCCCGCCAGGAGCAGCGGGTTGAATTCGGCCAGGTCGAATACGTCCGGCCGGTGGTCATCGAGGGCACCCGGACGCCGATCGGCGCGGCCAGTGGTGCCGCCGTCGGGGGTATCGCCGGCAGCTCGGTGGGTGGCGGCAAGGGTTCGGATATCGCCACCGTGGTGGGTGCCGTTGCCGGTGGCCTGGCCGGTGCAGCGGTCGAGGACTCGGTGACCCGGCGCCAGGGTGTCGAGGTGACGGTGCGCCTTTCCAGCAATGACGTGATCGCGGTGGTCCAGGAGGCCTCGCCGCATGCGACCTTTCGTGTCGGTGACCGTGTCCGAATATTGTCCCGGAATGGCGTGACCCGTATCACGCATTAATCCGCCTATTGCACCGGTCCGCGCAATTCCAGAACGCGCAGGACGGTGTGCAGCGCTGTCTGTGACAGCTGCAGTCCGTAATCGGACTGCAGGCGCCGGGCGGTCTCCTCCGGGCCCCGGGGGCGGGGCTGCATGCGTTCGATGAACCCGGTGACATCCTCGATCAGTGCCCACGGGTAGATCATCCAGCGCCACTTGATCACCCTGCGTCCGATGTAGTCGGGTTGATAGCTGGCAGTGGTCTTGTGCAGCAGGACCGCGGTCCTGATCTCCAGGGGTTCGTGGCCGGCCAGGTGGCTGATGGCCGCCGCGTAGGTGTCGCCGGTGTCGGAGACATCATCGACGATCAGTACCCGCTTGCCGGTGATGTCCGTGCACAGCGAGTCCGTCACCTCGGCCAGCGGTTTTTTGCGTGCGCCACTGGCATAGTGCACCACGCGTATGCTGGTCAGGGCATAGACATCGAGGAAGTCGCACAGGATTCGGGCCGGCACATAGCCGCCGCGTGCGACGCCGACGATGACCTCGGGCTGGAAACCGGATTCCAGGATGGTGAAGGCGAGGCGGCCCGCAAGCCGGTACACGCGGCCCCAGGAGATCAGTTCACATCGCAGTGTCTCAGCCGGCATGGCCGTTGTCAGGCGCCTTTGATGCCCTGAAGGTGGCACCTGCGGTTGTGCTGGCGGTCCGGTAATGCGTCCATGCAAGGAACTCGGGCTCATGAAAACCGCATGCTTGCATGATCTCCAGCAGTTCCCGTTTATCCAGGGTGCCAGCCACGCAATCGGCCCATGATCCCTGTTCGCCGCTGCAGGCCTGTGCGCATGCATCGTCCCGGATCATGTCGGCAATATACAGATGGCCGCCCGGGCGGAGTACGCGCCAGGCCTCCCTGAATACCTTTTGCTTGGAGCCGGCCAGGTTGATGGAGCCGTTTGAAATGACGATGTCGACGCTGGCGTCGGGCAGGGGCAACTGTTCGATGGAGGCCTCGTGGACCACGATGTTCGCCAGATTGGCCTGGTCTGCATGCCGTCTGGCCAGCCGGACCATTGCCGGGGTGATGTCCACGCCGATGGCAGTTCCCTGCGCGCCAACCAGCAGCGCGGCCACGCACAGATCGACACCGGCTCCGCACCCCAGGTCCAGGACGCTGGCGCCGGCCTTGAATTCGCCTGCGCTGAAGGGATTGCCGACCGCTGCGCAGTAAGCCCACAACGCTGCGGGCAGGCGCTCGATCCATTCATCTTTGTAGCCATGGTTGAGGGCGTTCAGCCGGCCCTTGTCCCAGCCAAAGTCCCTGTCGGGATGCCGGGCGAGTGCGGTATACAGCTCGATGATCTGCTGGTTGTGGTTACAGGAGGGCTGGTTCATGCTCAGGGTCTGTCATTCCGGGTCCGCAATGAAGGCTGCCGGGTAGTGCCTGTGTCGCCGGTTCCGGGCCCGGTTCCATCTTTAATCCCCGCTACTTATGGTCAGGACGGTACCCTCAAGACAGTAGACGTATCAGCGGTTATTATCAACACGGCGCCGGCCGCCGATCACCCCCGCATTCCCATGACTCTCATCCAGCAACAGGAAACCCTGCCCGATTACCTGCGTCCCGGCCTGGCCATCGTCTCCATCGGCCTCAATCCCTCGCTGCCCTCGGTACGCGCGGGTTTTTATTTCGCCAATCCACGCAATCGTTTCTGGCGGGCCCTGGATGGCAGTGGCCTGGTGCCGGAGTCGCTGGTTCCCGGCGTGGAGGCCATGGCCCGCCTGTTCGAGGAATACGCCATCGGCTTCACCGACGTGGTGAAGCGCCCGACCGCCGGTGGCAGGGAACTGCGGGCAGCCGACTTCAGGGCGGCTGCGCCCGTGCTGCGGGCAAAGCTCGAGGACAGCGGGCCGCGTATCGCCTGGTTCCACGGCAAGCAGGCCTACACCAGCTACCTGCGCTACACCGGCGGACCGCGGGGCCCGGTTGCGTGGGGTGAGCAGGAGATTCGAATCGGTGTCAGCCGGGTATTCGTAACGCCCAACCCCAGTCCGGCCAACGCGGTGTTCTCGGTGCAGGACCTGGTCGGACATTACCGGCGGCTGAAGCACTGGTGCGACCGGCTGGCGCCCCTGGACGCGGATTGCTAGCGGCGGCAGGTTTTTCCCGGTGATCTATACTTTGTAATTGAACCTGTCAATGGAGGGATTGATGATGACTATTGCGTCTACTGTGTCAAACCGCCTGGCCGAATATGATGTAGCCTATGACGTACTGACGCACCCACATACCAGCTCAAGCGGGGAAAGCGCGCAGGCCTCCCATATCCCCGGTAATCGCCTTGCGAAGTCCGTTATCCTGGAAGACGATCAGGGCTACGTCATGGTGGTTGTGCCTTCCAGTCAGCGCGTTGACCTCGGGGAGTTGCACCGGCAACTCAACAGGAACCTGGGGCTGGCGAGTGAAGGTGAGATTGGGCAGTTGTTCAGGGATTGTGAAATCGGTGCGCTGCCGGCAATCGGGACCGCCTACGGCATCGAAACCATCATCGACGACAGCCTCGCGGAGCAGCCGGATATCTATTTCGAGGCCGGTGACCACGAACAGCTGATTCATGTCAGTGCCGAGGCGTTTGAGGCCCTGCTGGGCGACAGCATCCGGCACGGCCGGTTCAGTCATTAATCACCACTGACCTGCACACCCGCGCCATGCGCGGGTGTGCAGGCCGTCCAGAAAGCTGCCAGCATCACGCCCAGCGGCAGCCAGGCATCGGGCCTGCCGACCACCAGCAAGGTGACCGGGACGCCGCCCAGTGCCAGTCCGAAAACCGCCGGGTTGCCGTCCCAGACGACAGTCTCAATGCGCCGCGAAGTGTCGTGAATTTGACGGTCGGATATCCCTGGCAGTTCGCCCAGGGAGGTCCCGGAGTCCGCCAGGGCATGAATCTGCTCCGGGTCCGCGCCGGCCTGGACCAGTTCATTGACCACGGCCAGGGCGTGATCCATGTCCGGCAGCAGGAAATGGAGTCGTCGGTCCATGGGTCCAACTCCATTGCCGTCAGGTGTAACCCGGCCTGTTGATCATTCTTGTTTCGGGTCCTGTCAACTCCTGTATAGTCCGCCCCCCGGAAACGGCACGACCGGGTTTAGTGGGGTATCGTGCGCGCCGCGGTGTGCCCTGCCGGCTGCAGCGGGTGACCGCGGATTGCCTGTGCCTAATGACATATAAAACAGGAAGTTAATATCCGGGCAGTCCTGCGCCTACGGGTATGAGGCTGTCCCGGGTCGGCTTGCCGGGAAGGTGACCATTTCTGTTGACAGCCATAGGCGCCTGCAACACAATAGCGGGCTTGCATTTTTGGAGGGGTTCCCGAGTGGTCAAAGGGATCAGACTGTAAATCTGACGGCTCAGCCTTCGGAGGTTCAAATCCTCCCCCCTCCACCAAAATGGACAAGGGATGCCGTTGGCCAGAGCGGTGATTCCGGGGTTGTGATCTTGGCTTGCGGGTGTAGTTCAACGGTAGAACCTCAGCCTTCCAAGCTGATGACGTGGGTTCGATTCCCATCACCCGCTCCAAATCAAATGGGGACAGGCCCCGATTTTTGCCGGTTCGTGTTGAAACAGGGGTAATGATTGGGGCCTGTCCCCATTTGATTTTGCCCATATAGCTCAGTCGGTAGAGCACTTCCTTGGTAAGGAAGAGGTCACCGGTTCAAATCCGGTTATGGGCTCCAGAGTCTGGTTTGATAGTTATTAATTAGAGTAAACGCATATCCACGCAAGGGGAGACTGGCGCAATGTCCAAGGAAAAATTTGAGCGAACGAAGCCGCATGTAAACGTGGGAACGATAGGTCACGTGGACCATGGGAAGACGACGTTGACGGCGGCGATCACGAAGGTGATGGCCGAGCAGCAGGGCGGTGA
>Ga0224512_10001861_pt1 | contig 19741 bp, 20 predicted proteins | sample SF_May12_sed_USG_4_FD_169103 | JGI IMG/M metagenome (GOLD analysis project Ga0224512, IMG submission 169103) | Sediment microbial communities from San Francisco Bay, California, United States - SF_May12_sed_USGS_13 | ecosystem: Environmental > Aquatic > Marine > Sediment | place: USA... | reverse complement strand
TACCAGGTCTCCCGCAAACTGACCGCCCTCGAGGCCCAGGATCTGGTGGCCGTCCGCAACGTCGTCGAAGTGTTGCAGCGGATCGAGATGGTCACTCGGATCGCCACCGAGATCGAACACAATCTGGTCGAGTTGGGAACCGACGGCCGCCTGGTGCGCCTCCAACTCGAGGAGTTGATGGAGGGGGTCGATGACGACCGCCGCCTGATCCTGACCGATTACCTGCAGCCCAGCAGTGACATGTCTCCGGAGGAGGCGATGAAGGCGCTGACCGAGTTGAACGACGAGGCGCTCTTCGACGATCTCCGGATGTCGCGGTCGCTGCATCTGATCGGCCCGGCCAACGATCTCGACGAAACCGTGGAGCCTCGTGGTTTCCGGTTGCTGTCGAAACTGCCCCACATCAATGAGGCCCACGTTGTCCGGGTGGTCGACCACTTCGGCAGCCTGCGTAAGATACTCGGGGCGACCGTCGAGGAACTGGAGGCGGTCGAAGGGATCGGAGCCTCCCGCGCCCGCGCCCTCAAGGATGGGGCGGCCCGTTTGGCGGGCGACTCGATAATCGACCAGTATTAGGGCTTGGTCGGTGGGCGCAACGCGCCGTTCAAACCCCCGACGACGCCGACCCTACAATCTGCTGATCCAACCCTCGACAAAGCCGCCAACCGCACGACGCCCGTGGAAATAGAACTCGCATCGGGCACTCCCGCCGACCTGCACCCCACAATTGGAGCGAAACGTGGGGTTGTCGTCGTGCCCGATCTGCTCGGGCGGCGACCGCTCTTCGATCAGCTGGCGGCATCGCTGGCGGTTACCCACAACTGGCACGTGATCGTGGTCGACCTCTACCGGGATCATCGCTTCGAAACCGAATCGGTCGACGAACGGCACAAGGCCATCGCCGAACTCGACGACGACGACGTGGTCGCCGACCTGGTCGATGCCGCCAACCGCCTCGAAGTGGAACCGGTGGCGCTGATGGGCTTCGATCTCGGAGGAACGTACGCTTACAAGGCCGCGGCCTCGCTGCGATTCGACAAGCTCGTGAGCTTCTACGGCATGGTCCGTCTGCCGTCGCAGTGGCGGGGCCCGTTCCAGCGTGAGCCGCTCGATCTGATCTCACATGTCGAGGACCCGACGACGATTCTCGCCGTGGTCGGCACCGAAGATCTGTTCGTGTCGTCGTCGGACATCGACCAGCTCGTCGACCTTCGGGTGAAAGTGGCGCGCTATCCCGGCGCCCGTCACGGCTTTGTTCACGACGCGTCGGCTCCGGAACACCGTCCCAAGGACGCGGCCGACGCCTGGGCTCAGGTTCTCGACCATCTCAAAGTCTGATCGGTCCCGGCGCCGCCGGCGTCAACGGGAGCGGAGTTCGAGCTGATCCCGCTTGAGAATGTGGTAGCGGCGGTCCCGCTGTTCGATCCATCCGAGCTTGATGAAGGAGGCGATGGCCTTGTTGACCCGCTCGCGGCTGGCGCCGACGATGCCGGCCAGCTCCTCCTGGGTGACGGGCAGTGAGAAGTCGTCGGAGTCGCCGGCGATCTCGAGTAGCCGCTTGGCCGTTCTCCCGGTGACGTCGAGGAAGACGGAGTCGGCGAGAACCCCGTCCATCTGCCGCACCCGATGGGCCAGCAGCTCCACGACCCGCCAGAGGAGTCGCGGCCGTTCGGCGTAGAGCGTCTTGACCGGCTCGTAGGGGATGGCCAGGACCTCGGACTGTTCGAGCACTCGGGCGTCGGTGGAACGGGGAAGGCCGTCGAACATCGGCATCTCCCCGAACAGGTCACCGGGCTCCATGAGGGCGACCACGGATTCCCGGCCGTCGATGGAGCGGTTGACCATGGCGACCCGGCCCGACACGACCACGAACAGCTCGTGCGGCTCGTCGTTCTCGCTGAAGATCACATCGCCCCTGGCCAAACGCCGCCGCTCGGTGTGGGTGGCCAGCTCGGCCATCGTGGCGTCGTCGAGATCTCGGAAGAGTTCGACGGATCTCAGCGTTTCGGTGCCGTTCATGACAAGAACCCGTGTGTCAGGGGGCGAGCCCGACCCTTGTCGGCCAGTACCCGGACCCTCTCTGCGATCATAATGTGTTCGAAAGGTTGGGCTCGGTGCTCGAACACGTTCTCAAGCCCACACCATCAATCAGTCTACGCGATAGCAGCGTGTGTCGTGTCTGTTTCATAGATTCGGCGTTCGGGGCCGGTCGCACGGCGCGGGGACGACGGCGCCGATGCCGCTACGATCGGGTAATCGGTCCGTGGAGGCCAAAAGCCAGTGGGTCGAAGGTCGAGGGTTGAGGGGACCGAAGGTGTTGTCTGAGACATCAGGATCGGCGAAACCGCAGATTCGCATCGGGCAGGGCTTCGACGTACATCCATACGACGACGACCCCGCCAGGCCGCTTGTTCTCGCCGGCGTTCGGTTCGACGGTGAGCCCGGATTGCGGGGCCACAGTGACGCCGACGTGATCGCCCACGCCTGTGTCGACGCTCTCCTCGGCGCCGCCGGGCTCGGTGACATCGGCGGGCTCTTTCCCGACACCGACGAGCGGTGGGCAGGGAGTGACAGCATGTCGTTGCTGGCGGCGGCTGCAGCCCGAGTGGCCGAAGCCGGATGGGCGGTCGTGAACATGGATTGCACGGTGATCCTCGACCGGCCGAAGATCGCTCCGCATCGCGATACCATGGCCGGGAATCTGGCCGTATTGGTTGATGCGCCTGTGTCGGTCAAGGGAAAACGGACCGAGGGTGTTGCCGGTCTGGCCGGCGGCGTTCAGTGTCACGCCGTGGCACTGCTGCAACAACGCGGGACGGAGCGACAGCGGGGGACGCAATCCAGGGCGGGAGCCGAGATGGAGCGTGACCGATGAGTCGACGATCACCCAAGAAGTCGTCGGGCCGCAGTCCGTCGGCCCGGGGCGGGCCCGGTCGAGGTGGGCCGCGTTCCAGCGGTGGAGGGCCCGGCGGCCGGAAGAGGTCGTCGGTTGATGGTCCCGTTCGCGGCGACGGTCGTGACGATCGCAGCGGTGGCCGGGGTGGCCGGCGCCGGGGCAAAGGCCTCGGCGGTGATCAGGTCGAGGGCCGTCAGGCCGTTCGGGAGCTGCTGTTGGCGGGCAAGCGTCCGGTCCGGGAGGTCTTGATGATCGAGGATCTGGCGCCCGCGGACATCCTTGTCGACATCGAGGGGTTGGCCAACGAACTCGGCGTCGGATTCCGTAAGGTCAGCCGTCGCCACCTTGCTGCGGAGGCGGTCACCGACTCCCACCAGGGCGTCATCGCAAGGGCCGCTCCGCTCTCCGAGGCCGACTTCGATCGATTGATCGCCGATCCGAAGGCGTTCCTCGTCGTGCTCGACGGCGTGACCGACCCACAGAATCTCGGTGCTATTCTCCGAACCGCCGAATGTGCTGGAGTCACCGGCATCGTTCTGGGCCGTCATCGTTCGGCTCATGTCAGCCCGGCGGCCACAAAAACAGCGGCCGGTGCTGTCGAACACGTTCCAATCAGCCTCGTCGGTGGAATTCCCGCTTCTCTAGCGGCTATGAAGGATGCGGGAGTGCTGACCGTGGGCCTCGACGAGGCCGGGGAACGCTCGATCTTCGATCTCTCATTGAGTGATCATGGGCAAATTGCTCTAGTTTTGGGTGCTGAAGGAAGAGGATTGTCGCAGCTTGTAAGAAAGCGGGTTGACGTGTTGGCATCGATTCCTCTTGCCGGACGCCTCAACAGCCTCAACGTTGCGATGGCCGCCGCCGTCTCGTGTTTCGAAGTACTGCGGACTCGTCAGGGTAGGTGACAGTGACCGAATTGAGTTATACCGCATGGGACGACAACAAGTACCAGTGGCCTCCGCCTGACGGTTGGTATCAGGCGTCGGACGGCAAGTGGTGGCCGGAGGGCTACGGTCCGGTGGCCACCCAGGCGTCCACCGACACCACTGCCGAGGCGACCGGATCCGACGTGGCCTCGACCGACGACCAGACCCTCGACGCATCAGTCGATGAAGGCTCCGCCATGCCGGAGTCCGACGTCGACGGCTCGGGTCACCATGAGACGTTCACCGATGCGGTCGCCGTCGAGGAGGGCCTCTCCGGTGAGCAGACGCCCGGCGAGTTCGAGTCCGGCTACAACGCAGCCATAGCCGAGGTAGGCGAGTCGCCCCAAGCGGCAGCCGCCGAAGCAGCGGCGGCGGTCGACGCCGATGTCGAGTCCGTGTCCGAGGTCGCGGCCGGCGCAACCTCGGAGTACCAGGTCGCCGAAGCCGGCCATTCCGTCGATCTCGATGACGTCGCGTCCGGGTTCGCCGAATCGACCGAAACGGCCTACCCCTCCGAATCCCAGTACGACTCGGACTCCCGGTACTCGACGTCATCGGCCGGCATGGCGGCCTCCGGATTCGCCTCCCGCTCCGACAGCGGGTCGTCCTCGCTCGGTCTGGCCGGCTGGGCCCAGCCCGGGGCGTCGGAGGTTCGCAACCGGGTCGACGTCAGCCACGAATACGACTACTCGGCCGACGACGGCGAGCCCGACGATCTGCTCGATCCGATCGAGGTGTCCGACGAAGCTCATGATCTTGATCTCGACGCCTCGAGGGTGGAGACGGGGGACCTCGACACGGCGAACCTCGATCCATCCAGGCTCGAAACCGCGGATTCGCCCATCGACGCGCCGAGCGAGCCGGTCGACAGCACCCTCAGCCGCCTTGATGACCTGAAACGGCAGGTCGAGGAGCAGAGTTTCGCGACCAATGTCGGGGGCGACGACGCCACCACGCCGGTATCGGATTTCGAAAGCGGCTTCGACCCGACCGAGACCCTCGACATCGACCCCAACGATCTGAAGCTCGAGTCCAATCCGTTTTACGGCGGCGCAAACGAAACCGACGCCTACGCGGCGACGCCCGCGGTGAGCACCGACGAGCCCGCCGAAACCAGCGCCTACAATGGCGACTACGGCGCCGCCGCTGACACCACGGTCGACGGCGGCTACGGCGATCGGGTCGAGGCCGCCTCCGAGAGCTACGGCTACAACCCGGTCGGTGACGCCACGATCGCGGCACCCCCCGCCGCCGAGACCCACCAGTACGGCTACGAGGGCGAAGCGCCGGCACCGACCGCTGATCCCACCATGCCGATGGGCGACGGGTATGTCGCGCCGCAAAACGACTATTCGAGCGTCTCCACACTCACGCCGACGTCGACGCCCACGCCGAGGCCCGGCCCGGGCCGGATCGTGCTCTACGGTGTCATTCTCCTGCTCGCACTGGCTGTCGCCGGCGTCGCCGGCTACCTGCTGTTCCAACTGCAGAGCGACGAAGGTGACGGATCCGGTGGCGAATCGGCGACGGCGACCGTCGATGGTAGCGACGCCGGTCCGTCGGATCTCTCGGGCCAGGAGCCGGGTTCGTTCTCGAACCCCCACGAGCTGGCCGGTGGTGTCCGTTTGACGGTCCCGGTCGGCGACGATGACACCGAGGTGTGGATGCTGCAGGTCCGTGAACCGGCAACCGCTTCCGACATGGGTGACGAGCTCGTCGAGGTGACAAGCCGCATCCGCGTTCGCAATGACAGCTCAAGCGGCGATCTGTCGGCGTCCGGCCTGCGGTTCGTCCTGGTCTCGGCCGATGGTTCGACGGGCACGACGGCTGCTGCGAGCTGCTCGTCGGGAGACGACCTGAACCGGCAGGCGGCGATCGAGCCCGGCAAGGACATCGAGGGCAACGTCTGCTGGACGGTGCCCGCCGCTCAGGCTTCCGGTGCGCTGCTCGGCGTCGAGAGCGTCCATGCCGGTGGCCGGGTCCACGTCCAGCTGAGCTGACATTGCAGCCCGAACCGTCCTTCCGCGGGGGTCCTCGGCCGTTGTCCGCCAACCGAAGTCGCCGATCAGGAGTCCCATGGAAGACGTTGACGGTGCCAGGAGTTTCGATGCAACCGGCGAATCGTACGACAGCTTCATGGGTCGATACTCCAAACCCCTGGCAGAGTGTTTCGCCGACGCGGCCGGCGTGCGACCCGGCCAGTCTGCACTCGACGTGGGGTGCGGCCCGGGGGCTCTGACGGGCATTCTGACCGCCCGTCTCGGGAGTGGCTCCGTTGCCGCGTGCGACCCGTCACCGGCCTTCGCGGAGGCATGCCGCTCACGGTACACGGGCGTCGACGTCCGATCAGGGCGAGCCGAGAACCTTCCTTTCGAAACGGATCGCTTCGATCAGGTGCTGGCTCAGCTCGTCATGCACTTCGTCTCCGATCCGGCCGCGGCGATCGAGGAATTCGTGCGCGTCGCCCGCCCTGGTGGAACGATCGGTGCCTGCGTCTGGGACTTCGATCACGGCATGGAAATGCTGCGGCGATTCTGGGACGCTGCTCTGGCCATCGACCCCGCCGCTCCTGACGAAGCCCGCACCATGAAGTTCGGGCGGGAAGGCGAACTGGTCGATCTCTTCGAGAAGGCGGGCTTGCGTCACCCGAAGGAAACGACCCTTCGCGTCGTCTCGACCTACGGGGATTTCGATGAACTCTGGTCCGGGCTGTGCGCCGGAATCGGGCCGGCGGGCACCTACTGCGTTTCGCTCTCCGCCCCCATGCGCAACCTGCTCCGATCCCGCCTCTTTCACGATCTCGGTCAGCCGACCGCGGCCTTCAGCCTGTCCGCCGTCGCCCGGTGCGCCGTCGCCACCGCTCCCTGATATCGCGGATGTGACGGCTGACGCGCCGGGAATTCGAACGGCCCAAAACGGCGGACACCGCCGGCACGAGGCCGACGGTGTCTTCCAGGGTCCAGCGAGGTTGTGCTAGACCACGCGAACGTTCTTGGCTTCTTCTCCCTTGCGGCCGGGAGCGACGTCGAACTCCACGGTCTGGCCTTCGTCGAGTGACTTGTAGCCATCTCCGGCGATATTGGAGTAGTGAACGAAAACGTCATCCCCCTGCTCGCGAGAGATGAAGCCGAAGCCCTTCTCAGCATTAAAAAATTTCACGGTGCCTTGCATTGCATACTCTTTTCCATACGAGCCCGCCACTTGGCGAGCCCCTATGACGCTACGGCCATACCGGCGGGATTCCTCCCGTCGGGTATCAGATCGGTGGTTTAGTGGCTGCCCGCTCCGGCGGCAAGGGATTTCTTGGGATCGAAGAAAGGGCGTTCGACCACCGTCGCCGGCCGGGATGTGGATGAGGTCATAACGTCGACCTCGGTGCCGAGCGCTGCGGCATCCGTGGAGACCATCGCCAAAGCGATGTTCTTCTCGAGGCGGGGTGAGTAGATGGCCGACGTGACCTTGCCGACGGCTGCGCCGGCGTGGTTGACCGGCCAGAACGTGGTGTTCGGGCCGCTGAGCGGGTCGCCCTCGATTTCGAGTCCGACCTGTTTCCGGCTGACGCCTTCGTCGCGGATTCGCCGGAGCGCTTCCTGGCCGATGAAGTCGGCGGCCATGTCGAGGTCGACCAGGCGGTCAAGCCCCAGCTCGTAGGGGTTGGTGTTGATGTCGGCGTCGGCATGGTACGACAGCATCGCACCCTCGATCCGGCGAATCGACGAGGTGTGACCGGGCTTCAGCCCGAGCGGTTCGCCTGCGGCCATGATCGTCTCCCACAGCTCGTCGCCACGCGAGCCGTCCCGCAGGTAGAGCTCATAGCCCAGCTCGCTGGACCAGCCCGTTCTCGACACGACGAGCGGAATCCCGTCCAGCTCGACTTCACGAAGCCAGTAGTACTTGAGATCGTTCAGGCGGTCGCCGAACAGTGCCTCCATGACCTTGCCGGATTTCGGACCCTGCAGTTGGAGTGGTGAGACGTCGGGTTCGGCGATCGTGATGTCCAGGTCCGAATGCACTGCGACGCCCTGGGCCCACAGCAGCACGTCGCTGTCGGCCAGGGAGATCCAGAAGTGGTTCTCGGCCAGCCTGAGCAGCACCGGGTCGTTGATGATGCCGCCCTCGGCGTTGGTGATGAGGACGTACTTGCACTGCCCGACGGCCATTTCGGACAGGTTGCGTGGCGTGAGCATCTGCATGAACGCCGAGGCGTCGGGGCCGCTGATCTCGACCTGGCGCTCGACGGCGACGTCGCAGAGGATCGCATCGTTCACCAGGTTCCAGAAGTTTTCCTCGGGGTCACCGAAGTCGCGTGGGATGTACATGTGGTTGTAGACCGAGAAGCCTTGCGCCCCCCATCGGACAGTTGCGTCGAAATACGGCGATTTGCGGATCTGGGTTCCAAACCCGAATCCTTCAGACGGGCTCAAGTGTCGACTCTCCGAGGTCATGCCGACACCTCAATCCGTTCGACTTCGGCCCATCCCAGGCGTCCCGAGAGCTCGTCGGCCATACGCAGAAGTTCTGCTCCCATTCGCGTTCGGAATGAAGACGTGAAAACCCGAACCGAGCCGGTCGCGCCGACCGACAGCGTCGGTGGCTGGCCGGACGGCCCGAGGGGAACGGCAACCGAGCACATGCCGAGTTCGATCTCCTCGACGCACTCGGCGTAGCCACGCCGTCGAATCTCGCTGAACTCGGCCTCGAGGTCGCGGGGGTCGGTGAGAGTGAAATCGGTGTAGGCCTTCAGGCGGCCGCTGATGGATTCGGCCAGATCGGGGGAGAACGCGGCGACCGCCTTCGAGCAGGAGCACGCGTGCAGGGGACGCTTGCCGAGGCCGGGGTGCAGGAATGAGACGCCGGTACCGGGAGTCTCGACGTGGATGATCTCGACGGCCCGGCCACGGAGACGGGACAGGAAGAACGCCGCCCCGTGGGCGTCCGCTGCCTGGCGAAGCACGGGGGCTATGGCATCCAGGAGGACCTGGTCGGATTGGGAGGGCTCGGTGATCCGCTTGAGGCGGGTGCCGATGGCGTAGTGACCACGGCCGACCGGATCGAGGAGGCCGCCGTCGACGAGGTCCTGCACCAACCGGTAGGCCGATGCCTTCGGCAGATCGGAGTGGCTACAGATGTCGGGGACGGTCGCCTCACCCTTCTGGCCGACGATCTCCAGAATCAACGTCATGCGTTCGAGGTGCACGAAGGTTCTTCTCCGATGAGTTTGGTCCGTGGGAGCTGTGAGTCTCATCCTTGGAGTCTCACCTTGCAAGAATGAGAGTCTCACTCTACGATAACTTTCTGGTCGTGCGCAAAGGGGTCTCGAGAAAAATGAGTACAGCGTCGGAGACGGACAGTCATTGTTGCGGGCCGGGGTACGCGAGCCCGGCCGAGGCCGTCAAGGCGCCGCGAGAGGAGCTTCTCTACACCGTTGCGCTCTACACGGGGACGGGGCTCCAGAAACCCGACTACCTCGCCACGATCGACGCCGACCCCGACAGCCCGACCTACTCCCAGGTCATCCATCGCCTCGAAATGCCCGGCATCGGCGACGAACTCCACCACACCGGATGGAACGCCTGCTCGTCCTGCCACGACGATGCCTCGATGAGCCGCCAGTACCTTCTGCTGCCGGGTGTGCGGTCCAACAACATTCACATCGTTGACACCGCCACCGATCCGCGGGCCCCTCGTCTGCACAAGGTGATCGACGGGGATGAGATCAAGGAGAAGACGAACCTTTCGGGACCCCACACGGTCCACTGTCTCGGGTCGGAGATCATCATCTCGTTCCTCGGCGACGCCATGGGCGAAGCCCCGGGCGGGTACCTTCACCTCGACAAGAACTTCGAGATCGTGGGGCGATGGGAGAACTCGATGGGTGACATCCCGTTCGGCTACGACTTCTGGTATCAGCCTCGCCACAACGTGATGATCAGCTCCGAGTGGGCGGCCCCGAACACGTTCATGCCCGGGTTCGATCTCGAAGAGGTCGGTCACCTCAAGTACGGTCGCCGCCTGCACGTCTGGGACTTCGAGAAAAGGGAGCCGGTTCAGACGATGTATCTCGGTGAGGACGGTCTGATCCCACTCGAGGTCAAGTTCCTGCACGATCCCGATAGCACCCACGGCTACTGCTGCGCCGCGCTGAGCTCCAACATCATCCACTTCTGGAAGGGCGCCGACGAGTCGTGGGAGTGGGAGAAGGTCGTCGACATCGACAACGAGATGCACCCCGAATGGCCCATCCCGCTTCCTGGCGTGATGTCGGCCCTGCTGGTGTCGATGGACGACCGGTACCTGTACATCAACAACTGGTTGCACGGTGACATGCGCCAGTACGACATCACCGATCCCCACAAGCCGAAACTCACCGGTCAGGTGTGGATGGGCGGTCTGCTCGGCCGGGCCCCGGAGGTCAACGGCGTGAAGATCGCCGGCGGCCCCCAGATGTTCCAGCTCTCCCTCGACGGCAAACGCCTGTATGTCACGACATCGCTGTTCTCGACCTGGGACAACCAGTTCTATCCCGAGATCCGCACCCAGGGCGGCGTGATGGTGATGATCGACTGCGATGTCGAGAACGGCGGCATGGAGATCAACCCCGACTTCATGGTCGACTTCGGCTCCGAACCCAACGGACCCAGTCGTTGTCACGAGACCCGGTATCCGGGCGGCGACTGCACCAGCGACATCTGGCTGTGAGGTACACGGCCGTGACCGCCACCCGCACCATCACCCTCGCCAATCGGGCCGGGGCGACCTATGAGGTCGAGGCCGACCGTCCGCTGCTCGATACGTTGACCGAACACGGTGTCGACCTGCCCTACGGTTGCCGATACGGCGGCTGCATCACCTGTGCCGCCAGGGTGACCGCCGGTGAGGTCGACCAGCACGAGCAGGTGGCCTTGAACAACCGCCAGATCAACAACGGCTACGCCGTGCTCTGCGTGGCCCGCCCCCTTTCGGACTGCACGCTCGAGGTCGGCGTCGACAGCCACGACAAGCTCTACCGCAACCCGTTCCTCGATCCGCTCGCACCGCACGAGCTGAAGGCCGACATCGCAACGCCGAAGGAGCTCTGAAAAGAAGACCCATGCCTGAAGCCGACATCGACCGCCGCTACGACTACACGCCTGAGTACCTCGCCGGCATCCTGCGGTCGGTCAAGACCATCGCCATGGTGGGCGCCAGCGCCGACAAGACCAAGTTCAGCTACGGCGTCCTGCGGGTCCTGCACGAGATCGGCTACGACATGCTGCCGGTCAACCCGAGCCCCGACGTCACCAAGATCCGCGGTATCAAGGTGTGGCGCTCCCTCGAGGAGATCGACCGCCCCGTCGACATGGTCGAGGTGTTCCGCCCGTCCGAGGAGCTCTACGGCATCGCCGAACAGGCGATCGCCGTCGGGGCCAAGGTGCTCTGGGGTCAGATCGGCGTCTACGACGACCGGGCCGCCGCCCTGGCCGAGGACGCCGGCCTGAAGGTCGTCATGGACCGCTGCCCGAAGATCGAACTGTTCCGCCCGTTCTGGAAACCCAGGCTCGATCTGCCGATCTGAATTCCGCCAGGACCGGGCTGGTCGCAGCGGTGGTCAGTCGATCGTCGAGTACGACGTGGAACGATCGTCGGCCTCGCTGCCTCGAATCTTGGCGACGGCCCGGCCGATGGCGCCGACGTAGTCGTCGATGACGCCGGAGTTCGAGTTGGAGACCGTGGCGTGGAGTGAGTCGGGAGGACCTTGGCGGTCGTGGAACCACCCGTCGGTGGCCAGCTCGTCGCCGAGTGCGAACACATCGATCGGCTCGTCCGCCTCGGGATCAGCGGCGATCGCCAGCAAGTGGAAGCGAGGATCGCCCAACACCCGAATGCCGTCAACGTCCTCGATGCCGGCCCGCATGCGATCGGCGTTCTCCAGCACCGTACGAGTCAGGTCAACGTAGCCGTCGACTCCGAGATGCTGCATCACGGCCCATGCGGCGGCCATCGGCAGGCCCGAGCGCGATCCCTGGAGATTCGGTGACGCATAGAAGCCGCCGAGCCAATCGTCGAACACGAAGGTCTGATATCGCCTCAGCTCCCTGGTGCGGTGCAGGATCACCGAGACCCCCTTCGGGGCATAGCCGAGCTTGTGCACGTCGGCCGAGATCGTGGTCACACCGTCGACCCGGAAATCCCAGGGCGGCACCTCACGCCCCAGCATCTCGGCGAACGGCAGCACGAACCCGCCCATGCAGGCATCGACATGGCAGCTGAACCCGCCGTCGGCGGCCAGCGCGGCGATGGCCTGGATGTCGTCGATCACACCCTGCGGATACTGAGGCGCCGAGCCGACCACGAGCACGGTGTTGCCCGTGACGGCCTCGGCCATCGCCGCAACGTCGGCGGTCCAGTCGCCGAGTACCGGGGTCTTGTGCAGCGTGATCCCGAAGAGATGGGCCGCCTTGTGGAAGGCGGCGTGTGCGCTTTCGGCCACGATCATCTCCGGTGCGGTCACACCCCGTTTGTATGCCGCTCGCTCCCGAGCCGCCAGCACCGCGCACAGGATCGATTCGGTGCCACCGCTGGTGAGGAATCCCGATGCCGTCGATGGTCCGTTCAGCAGGTCGGCGGTCCACCCCACGACCTCCGACTGGATCTCGCCCAGCGAGGGAAAAGCCCGCGTGTTCAGCGCATTCTCGTGCAGGTAGAGCAGTGCCGCCTGCTCGGCCACCTCGTCCACGCCCGGACCGCCGTGGTAGATCATGCCGAACGCCCGGCCGTCGGCCCACCGAACGTCGGCGTTCCGCTTGGTCGCCAGGTCGGCGATGACGTCAGCGGACGGGCGTCCGGACCGGGGGAGCGTGGGGCGGGAAGCTTCGGTCATGAACCGACTGTACGTCCGCCCACTCGACCGGGCCACTGCAGGGCCGGTGTTCGGCCGACCAATTCGCTGCAACGGTTGAACGATGGGTACCCGAATGCGCACCCGGGCGGATGCCCGTGGAAATCGTCCTCACGCAGCCGGGTCCATGCCCGGTTGCTTCGCTGCTCGCTGCCGGCGGATGGTGACGGCGACACCGATGACCATCAGCGCCACGAGTGTGCCGTCACTGTCGTAGGATCTGGATGGCGGTCCGAAGGCTGTCTCGAGGTCATCGACCGAACCCCGATGGAAGCAGAAGGAGACGATGGCCTTGTCGCCGATGGTGCTGCCGACAACGGCAACTTCTCCTCGCCCGCCGTAGTTGACACCACACATCGGTGGGTCCGTCCAGACCTCGGTCAGCGAGGAAACCTCGCCTTTGAACACCTGGTGGACGTCGAACGTCAGCCTGACCGGGTGGAAGCTGGCGGAATACGTGACCTCTCGTCTGACCTGGATTCCTGAGAACGCAATGTCATAGTCATCGACTCGTTCGGCGAGCGGGAGCGGACCCTGACCGTATTGACACGCAGCGGCCGGCTTCGCGTGGGCCAGGACCATGACGCCGTTGATCAGGAGCACGACGAGGATCACGAAGGAGGGACGGAGGCCGAACCCACGTCGGCGATTGCCAGGCAGCCCGGGAGTCATGGGTAGCGGAGCGTTTCCGAGCGGTGATACCGGGCGACCCCAACTACTGGGACCCGGCGTGCTCAGGCCGCTCGGAGGTGCTGTCTCGGGTGGGGTGCCGACGTCTCGGGTCGGCCGATAGCGAGCGCTTACTCCTCACGCTAGGAGGGCGAGGTCCCGTCGGATGTAGCGCAGGTGTGCCCACTCCTCCTCGAGGATCACGCGCACGCAGTCACCGACAGTGGGGTGCCAATCCCCGCCGCCCCAGGGGTTGTTGCGTTCCTCGACGAGCAACTCCGGCGTGGCGCCGACAAGGAAGTCGGTCACCATCTGCTGTCGCTCGGCCCGCACCTCGAGTATCTCCTCGAAGGTCGGCGCGTCGGTTCGGAAGATCGACATGTCGAAGCCCATCTCCGGAGCGCTGGTGAAGATCTGGCCGATCTCGTGGAACGGCTGTTCGATCCCCATGATCCCGCCGCGGAGCCATGCGTCGGTCGCCAGCACGAGGTGGCGCAGGGTCTGGGCCAGCGACAACTCGTCGTCGACATGGGCGTCGACCATCTCCGGCGGCGTGTCGGCCACCGTCGTCGCCCACGCAGCCTGTACGGCGACCCAACCGTCACGCAGGCCCTCGGGTGTCTGCGCGTTCTGGAGCTCGCGGCCGGGGAACTGTCGGTTGAGCTCGGCGTCGACCAACGGCACCACGTCGACGCCGTTGACGAGGAGGCTGCCGAACAATAGGTCATGGCCGTCGATGTCGAGCCCGTCGACCTCAGCGCCGCGCATAGTTACCCCGCTGAGGTCGCACGCTCTCATCGTGGCCCGCTTGAAACTCGTCTTGAAGAAGGTCGCCCCCTCGAAGTCCTGCGGATCGGAATCGGTCGCCATCGACCCATTCTGCCCGTTTTTAAAGAGCAGTTCTTCTGTCATGGACCAGTTCGCAATCCGCCACGCGAGCGAATGGTCCAGAGCTGACTTGGAAGGCACCGTGACCCAACATGTCTCCGCTCACAACGCCCCAAGCTCGACGTGCCGCTCGTGGATGGTGCGAGCCCGGCTCGTGGCTTGGCAATGGCCGATGGAACCGAGCCGTTCGACGAGGAACGTCACATCGGCGTGACACCGTTCTTCTTCGGTGACGATGACATATGGGGTCCGGTCCCATTCCGATCACACGTGGTTGATACCGAGGCGCTGCGGGTTCCGCTGCTTGAGCCCTGAGGCATCCATCGGTCGCTGGCGACACGATCTGCCCGAAGCCGAGGCGAAGGCCGTAGCCGGCGGCTTGCAAGAGCTTGCTGCGCCATTTGGCTACGACCTCTGACCGGCTTTGGGATGTCGGCGGGAAGTTCTCTGGTGAGTTTCCTGGTTTTCTCCTGGTTTTGGGCCCGCTGAACAGAGGCCGAACCGTCCGACAATCGAGTTTTTCCCCTGGTGGGAGCGTTGAGCCCGGGAGGAGGATCGAACTCCTGACCTACGCTTTACAAGAGCGTTGCTCTGCCAGCTGAGCTACCCGGGCGACGAAGAATGATTGTGGAAGTGCGAGATCGAGTTTAGGGCCAAATTCGCCGTGGCGGTCTTGGATTGGCCTGCTCCTCAGCGGTCCAATGGCGTCATTGACCACACGATCCGCCCGTCGGCCGCTACCGTTCAGGGGTGACGGTGCCGCGGAACCAGTTCGCCCCCGGATCGAATCGCAGGAGGCCACTGCATCATGAACACTCAACTGGCGGCCGAGGAAGAAATCGAAGAGTTCGACGACTTCGAGTCGGGAGGCCGATTCTCCGGTCTCAGCCTGCGTGATGGCGGGACCGACCTGTTTCGCGGCGTGCTCGTTGCGTTGATCGCTCTCGGCGTCGGAGCGTTGGTGCTGACGCAGGGCTACGCCGACGACACCGCCGATTCGGCGGCCGACGACTCGTCGTTCACGAGCGGCGAGCTCACGGCGGCCGACCCGGACGGCACGTTGACCAGCGACGAGGCCGAGGCCGCAGGCGCCGATCCGGCAGCCCCGGACGCCGACGCGACCGACGCCGCCATGGCCGACGCCACCACAACGCCGACCTCGGACCCGACGGCGACCACCGCCCCCACGACCACCTCCACGCTGGCCGACACCGCCCGGCCCGCCGGCGACGTCGAGGTCGTCGTCCTCAATGCCACGGACCGGAAGGGCATCGCCGGTCAGGGAACCGAGCTGGTACAAGCCGCCGGCTACGCCATCGTCCCTGCCGGCAACGCCACCAACGCCGTCGGTTCGGTCATCTACTACCTGGAGGGCTACCGGGCCGACGCCCTCGCCGTCTCCCAGGTCTTCAGTGATGGCCTGGACGGTCTCGTTCAGCCCTATGACCCCGCAGCGCCGCCCGCGGCCGCCGAGGACATCGGCGACGCGAAGGTCATCGTGGTCCTCGGAATCGATGACGCAATCCCCATTGGTTGACCTTCTTCGATGACGCCAAGCAGCTCCTCCGACCGCGCCTCGGACCCCGACGGCGACAGCGGTCGGCCGGTCGTGGTGCTGGCCTTCGACAAGTTTCGGGGGACGGCCACCAGCGCCGATCTCGGAGAGGCGGCAGCCGAAGCGGCGCGAAACGCCGGTTGGGATCCCCGTGTCGTCCCGCTGGCCGACGGCGGGGAGGGCACGCTCGACGTTTTGGGCGGACCGAACAAGGTCACCCGGGTGACCGGTCCGCTCGGCAGGCCGGTCGACGCGCCATGGCGGCTCGACGGTCGCGAGGCTTTCATCGAGATGGCGGCCGCCTCCGGGCTCCAACTGGCCGGTGGCGCCGACGGCAACGATCCACTCGAAGCGTCGACCGTCGGGACCGGCCAACTGATCGCCACCGCCGTGGAACTCGGCGCCAAAACGGTGTATGTGTTCGTGGGCGGCTCGGCCACCACCGACGGTGGCCTTGGTGCCATCCGGGCGCTGGGTAACCGGGCCCGGATGCGGGAGATCTCGCTCATCGTCGGCTGTGACGTCGACACCCGATTCACCGAGGCCGCCAGGGTCTTCGGGCCGCAGAAGGGTGCAACCAGAGCCCACGTTGAGCTGCTCACCCGCCGGTTGGAGCGGCTCGTCCAGCTCTACCGGGAGGAGTTCGAGGTCGACGTGTCGGAGATCCCCGGCGGGGGAGCGGCCGGCGGTCTGGCCGGCGGACTCTGCGCGGTGGGCGCCCGCCTGCAGTCGGGTTTCGAGATCCTGGCCGAGAAGGCCGATCTCGATCTGCATCTGGCCGAGGCGTCGATGTGTGTGACCGGCGAAGGCAAGCTCGACCAACAGTCGTTCGACGGCAAGGTCGTTGGCGGCATCTTCAACTGGTGTCGCGACCTCGGCGTGCCGACCGCGGCCGTCGTCGGGATGGTCGCCGAGGGCACCGAGCCGCCCGACGAACTCACCGTCCGCGCGCTGGTCGACCGATACGGCACCGAGCGGGCGATGGGCGAGACGGTCGATCTCGTGGCCGACGAGGTGGCGCAGATCCTCGCCGAACGCAGCCGCATCTAGGGCGTCCGCCCGGCCTCAGCTCGAACGGCCCCGCTGCCACAGATAGCGACCGACCCACACCATCACCGTGAGGGCGACCACCACGAAGATCAGCTCGACCAGCAGCGTCAGCACCCGGAATGCGGCGTTGGCGGCGAGAAACACCAACAGCACGATCGCAACGACAACCAGCCCTGAGGGAAGCAGTGGTGGTCGCGTCGGCCGGTTGTCGGTCATCCGATCCAGGATAGATCACCCCTTTCGCCGGCCTGACGCGACGGCTGGGCCGTAGGGCTTATTCGGCTTACGAACCGGTCTGCCGGACCGACGGATACTCATCACGGCCACCGGATCCAGCCGACGGTGGCCCAATGTCTGTCCGGGAGCCGACTCGGTTACCGGTATCTCAGGTCGTGCGGGAACCTGAGCGGCCCGGTGCCACCCACGCCGAAATCGGGGTGAGGAGAGCACCGGGCCGCTCGCATTCCCGGGTGCACCAACGGTCCACGGATCGTGGCTCTGGAATTTCCGCACCGAGGTCGCACCTAGCACTCTCGACGCTAGAGTGCTAACCGATCAGTCCATCGCTTCTTCGAAGCCTTTGTACTCAGCCTGGAGGACGCCACGAACATGGCGAAAGACATTTCCTTTAACGCCGAAGCCCGCCGCAAGCTTGAGGCGGGAATGAACACCCTGGCTCACGCGGTCAGGGTCACGTTAGGCCCCAAGGGCCGCAATGTCGTTCTCGACAAGAAGTGGGGAGCGCCCACCATCACCAACGACGGCGTTTCGATCGCCAAGGAGATCGAGCTGGAGGACCCGCTCGAGAGGATCGGGGCCGAGCTGGTCAAGGAAGTGGCCAAGAAAACCGACGACGTCGCCGGCGACGGCACCACAACCGCCACGGTGCTGGCCCACGCCATGGTCACCGAGGGCCTGAAGAACGTTGCCGCCGGCGCCAACCCGATGTCGCTCAAGCGGGGCATCGAGATCGCCACTCAGGCCGCGGCCGAGGCGATCGCCGACATGTCGGTCGAGGTCGACTCGAAGGAGCAGATCGCCCAGGTGGCCGCCATCTCGGCCAACGACCGCCAGATCGGCGAGCTGATCGCCGATGCGATCGACAAGGTCGGCAAGGACGGCGTCGTCACCGTCGAGGAATCCAACACCTTCGGGATGGACCTCGAGTTCACCGAGGGCATGCGTTTCGACAAGGGCTACATCTCCCCGTACTTCGTGACCGACACCGATCGGATGGAGGCCTCGCTGGAGGAAGCCTACGTGCTGCTCGTCAGCTCGAAGATCTCGGCCGTTCGCGATCTGGTGCCGGTCCTCGAGAAGGTCATGCAGACCGGCAAGCCGCTGGTCATCATCGCCGAGGACGTCGAAGGTGAGGCCCTGGCCACACTCGTCGTCAACCGTATTCGGGGCACGATCAACGTCGCCGCGGTGAAGGCCCCCGGGTTCGGCGATCGTCGCAAGGCGATGCTCCAGGACATGGCCATCCTCACCGGTGGTCAGGTCATCTCCGAGGAGGTCGGTCTCAAGCTGGAGAACACCAGCCTCGACCTGCTCGGTAAGGCCCGCAAGGTCACCATCACCAAGGATGAGACCACCATCGTCGAGGGCGGCGGCGACAAAGCCGACGTCGACGGTCGGGTGGCGCAGATCCGGGCTGAGATCGAGAACACCGACTCCGACTACGACCGCGAGAAGCTGCAGGAGCGTCTGGCCAAGCTGGCCGGCGGTGTGGCCGTGCTCAGGGTTGGCGCCGCCACCGAGGTGGAGCTCAAGGAGAAGAAGCACCGAATCGAAGACGCGGTCAGCACCACCAAAGCCGCCATCGAGGAAGGCATCGTGTGTGGTGGCGGTGTCACGCTGCTCCGTGCCCAGGACAAGGTGAAGGCCGCGGCTGCCGAGCTGAGCGGTGACGAGGCGACCGGTGCCATCATCGTGGCCCGGGCCCTGCAGGCTCCGCTCAGCCAGATCGCCGTCAACGCCGGGGAGGAAGGCGGCATTGTCGTCAACCGGGTGCGTGAGCTCGAGGGCTGGCACGGTTACAACGCCGCCACCGGTGAATACGGCGACCTGAAGGCCGCAGGCGTGGTCGACGCCGCCAAGGTGACCCGGTCCGGCGTCCAGAACGCAGCTTCGATTGCGGCGCTGTTCCTGACGACCGAGGCGGTCATCACCGAGCACGTCGAGATCGACGACGCCGCCTGATCAGTCCACCTCGATGCGGGCCCCGGCCCCGACTGCGAGAATCAGATGACGAGTCCGCCCCTCCATCCCGACACTGCTCCCTTCGCCTTCATGCTGGGCACGTGGCGGGGGAGGGGCGACGGCTCGTATCCAACGATCGACGATTTCGGCTACACGGAGGAAATCACCATCGGCCACGTCGGCAAACCGTTCCTTGCCTACAGCCAGAAGACCAAGCACGCGGAAACCGGGCAGCCGCTGCACGCGGAGTCGGGATACTGGCGGTTCCCTGCGCCAGGCCGCGTCGAGCTGGTGATCGCACACCCCACCGGCCTGCTGGAGTCGCTCTCCGGTACGGTCCAACTGATAGACGACGGTGCCAACATCGAGCTGACCTGCCCGGACGTCGTCACCACCGCCACTGCGGTCGACGTGGAACGCACGGTACGCCGATTCCGATTCGACGGCGACAGCGTCTCATACGACCTGGCCATGGCCGCCGTCGGTCAGCCACTCACCCATCACCTGGCCGCCACCCTCCACCGGGTGGGCGACTGAACGCTCCGCCGCCCGGGAGCGGGCGGGAGTCGGGGGTCGGCGTGGCCGACGCCCGTAGACTTGACGGTGTGGTTCGTTCTCGCTCCCAGTCGGTCTTCACCCGGGCGTTCGACGGGGATCTCGGTGGACGGCAACCCGAC
>Ga0224512_10001860_pt1 | contig 19744 bp, 29 predicted proteins | sample SF_May12_sed_USG_4_FD_169103 | JGI IMG/M metagenome (GOLD analysis project Ga0224512, IMG submission 169103) | Sediment microbial communities from San Francisco Bay, California, United States - SF_May12_sed_USGS_13 | ecosystem: Environmental > Aquatic > Marine > Sediment | place: USA... | reverse complement strand
TCTTACTTAAGTCAATTACTTTTAAGATTGGGTGAAGATGCTTCTAATTATTTTCAGTTCCAATATGACGATGCGAATAATAAGGGGATAATAAAACTTAATAGTGGCTCTCAAGCGGATTTTGAAGCTAATGAAATAATATTAAACAAACCGACAACGGTTAGTCAAATAAACACTAACGACATAATTTACCCATCCATCGTGGTTAATGACGAGGATGGCTCCGCGGTCACCATAACAATCACAATAGCAAAGCTTGATGATGGCCAACCGGACAATCTAAGAGCAAGTGTTAAATGGTGGCTTTCACAAACTCAATACGGGACACCTGAAGAAATGGGTGTTCAGCAATCTATTTCTTATAACAATGGTACACAAATAAGACCTACGGGTAGTGATCCGGTTGATGGAGAGGAAAACAAAAGCCAAACAGATGATTCAGGACTAATTGAGATATTAATTGAAAATTTGAGATCGACTCCGGCGGATACCTGGTATATTATGGTTGAAATTCAGGGAATAGTTTATACTGAAACATTTGACATTAATAATTATGTGATTCCATAAAAGATGTGACTTTTAAAAATGAAAGAAAAACTTCAATGGCTCGAAAAAAAGCCTTTTGATTTTAGCTGGATTAAATCTCTGATTGTGTTATCAATATTTATGATATTTCATGCCAATTCACAAATCAGAGAACACGACATTGAGACCTGGTTGCCATTTTGGGTTAACACTGCTAAAAATTGGTTTGGACTTCCTGAAGCATATCCTTTTAAGATTATCGACGGTTATCATATTTTTAAGGGATTGGGATTTATTATTATAGGATATTATTTTAAATCGACTTCAAACTGGAAATATGAAATTGTTAAATGGGTTATCGCATGGTTAGTATTTGATTTATTCTATCATGTAATATTTATTAAATTTTAAAACGACTTAATAAAAAGGAGAAGCCATGAAAAAATTATTAGTTTTAATTTTAATCATGTTTTTAAGTTTTACTGCTTTTGGCGGTAAATTTGGTTTGGGCGTTGCATTATCCCCTTTTCAATTTCGATTGAATGAGGACTGGTCGGCTGGTATTAATCCTATTTGTTTTGGAATTACCTATGAGGTTGTAAATAAATTTCCTTTAGGATTGTATATACAGCCGATTATTAGAAAAGTAAGCGATGAAAATGAAAGCTCTTTTGCGGCGCTTCTGCATATTCCTTTATTTTATAAATTTGGAATGGCTTGCGGTGCTGAGTTATGGAATGGAGAAAAGCAGGGCGGTTTAGTTTTTCCTTTTAGAAAGGACAGAGAATTCATATCATTGACTTATCGAATATGGGAAAATAATTAAAGGAAATACATGGGAGAAAACCAGGGATTAAATCACAAGCAATATGTATCTCTTTGGCATTACATAGAAAGACTGATTGATGAACGTCAAAAGCAGATTGACAATAAATTTATTGAACTTGAAAAAGCCTCAAATATAGCTTCAAAAGAAATGGAACGCAGGCTTGAGGGATTAAATGAATTAAGAAGTGATGTAATAAGTGACAGAGCTGAATTTGTTAAGACTGAATCTTTTCGCTTACAAATATCAGGAATTGAAAAAGCCATTAATGAATTTGAAAAACGCATAACAATTATTGAAACCCGATCAATAACCTGGTCGGCAGCTATTTTAATCTTTTTAGTGATTTTGCAAATTATACTTAAATTTTTTGTTTAAATTTCCTCCCAAATAAATACCCCAAATCAATGGCTGGAGGCTGCTACGACACTGGCAGCCTCTTTTATTTTTAAAAAACTGATTTCCGATTCTGTGACTTACGTCACATTTTTATTCTTATTAATGTCGATATTAATAGCGAGATGAAGATAGAAACCAAACATAAGGAGAAAGACAAGGGATTGATAATGAAAGAGACAGATTATAAAAAAGCTCAGTTAAAACATAGATCGGGTCATTACTATTTTTGGAGAATCGATAGAAGCGTCTGGTTATTATCAATCGGCACAGTTGTAATCAGGGAGGGTAACGAAAAAGACATAAAAGATTATTATAACAAACTGATCAACAATGAGCATCACTAATATTAACCCAAATGCATCTGTAACCATCGGTTACATTGATTGTAAGCGGTTTGAAAGTAAAACATGAAATATCACTCAAAGACAGAGGTTAAGCGTTTATATCGCAAATTTGAATCATGGAGAAAAGTAGCAGAAGAAATAGGATTTGGAACTGGTGCTTATTGGAATCTTATCGCATCCGGCAAACGGCAAATTTCAAACGATGCAAAGAAAACCTTGAAACAATATTTAGGAATTAAATCAAAGAGCAATCTGATAATGATCTCTGCAAGAATTGACAAAGGGCTTTACAAAAAACTAAACGATTTAAAGGGCAATCGCTCAAAACATATTCAGAAAGCATTGGAGGATTGGTTATCAATCAAATGAATTACCCACACGTAACAGAAATCATCCGCTCCAACTTTGGCGAAAATCCTTTCTGGACCTCAAAAGATAGAGACAAAGGAACGGCACTTCATAAGTGTATTAACTTAATAGCACAAGACAAATTGAATTGGAATACGGTAGATTCACAAATCTACAACAAAGTAATTGCCTTCCAGAAATTTCTTGCTGAAACCGGATTATGGATTTCAAGGACATTCACAGAAGGGTTGATTTCTAAAAGATATGGATTTGTTGGGACTCCCGATGCTTTGTTATTGCCTTCCGGGAATGGTGTTTATACTTTGGTTGATTGGAAATCCAGCATTGAGAAATATGTTGATTTTCAATTAGGCGGTTATCTAATACTTTTGGAAGAGGTTTTGAGGATTAGACCGGATATAGCTTGTGCAGTTGAATTAAAAGATACAGGATATTATAATATCCGTTGGGTTGAGGATTTAAAAAGAAAAAAACGGCAATTTTTACATTTATTGGCAGTTCACAATATTAAAAAGGAGTATGGCTATGAATAAAGATTTAGCTGTAAATACAGAGAAATTAGAAGTTGAAATTTCTCCAGTCTTAGACAAGGCGAATCAAATTCAGGTTGCAAGTCCGCAACAATATGAATTTGCTGGTGATTTTCTTAAAGAGATTAAATCGGCTCAACAGAAAATTAAAAATTTCTTTGGGGATATAAAAGCGAAAGCATACGCAACATGGAAGGCTATCAGTTCTCAAGAGCAGAATACCCTCCAGCCTTTTGTTCACGCTGAGGCGACCATTAAAAACAAAATGGTAATATTCAGGCGAGAAGAAGAGCGAAAGCGGATAGAAGAACAAAGGCGATTACAGGCGATTGAAGATGCTAGTGCAGAAAAGGAACGACAGCGAAAACTCAAAGAAGCAGAGAAACTTAAAACATCGGAACTTAAAGAACAGAGGATGCAGGAAGCCGAAGAAATTGTAGCTCCGGTTATGACGGTCCAATCAAATGTACCGGAGATTAAAGGTCAAAGTCTCAGGGATCATTGGGTAGGAATAATAAAAGACCCGCTTGAATTTATTAAAACGATTGCCAACGAGAAACCGGATTTGATTTACATGATTGAAATTAAACAAGGGAAGTTAAATCAATTCGCACAGAACACAAAAGGCGAGATTCCCTTAAAAGGTATTGAATTTAAAAACGAGCCGATACTGGCTTCAGGAGGTAAATAATGACTGAACATAAAGCATCCAATCCGTTAGTAGTAATTAAAAAGAATCTGCATTCTTTACTAAAAGATAAAGCGGAGGCGTTACCGCGGGGTTTTAATGAAACCCGCTTTATTCAAAATGCCTTAGTTGTGCTTCAGAAAACACCTAAGATACAGAAGATGGAACCTTGGTCAGTTGCGTTGACTTTATTAAAGGGTGCTTTTCTTGATCTTGATTTTGCTATGAAAGAATGCTATGCAATTCCCTATGGCAATGAACTGGTTTTCCAGACGGATTATAAAGGCGAGGTTAAACTTGCTAAGAAATATTCAATTCGTCCGGTCAAAGACATTTATGCCAAAGTTGCTCAGGAAGGGGATGTTTTCGATTTGATTATTGAGCATGGGCGGCCTTCTTTTACCTTCCATCCCAAACCTTTTAATGATGGGCAAATTATAGGTGCTTTTGCTGTTTGTCAATTTGAAGATTACGGGATGATTTACGAAACGATGAGCAAGAAAGATATTGAAAATATCCGCTACAAATTTTCAAAGTATCCAAAGAGCAAAGCATGGGTTGAGGTTTTTGGAGAAATGTGCAAAAAGACAGTAATTAGAAGATTGCGAAAACATATTACGCTTGAGTTTGAAAATCCCGAACAGATAGAAGCAGATGAAATCGGATCTGGAGTGGAATTCAAAGAAGAGCCAGAAGATGCTATAATGATGCCGGAAGCTATCGATGAAGAGGAACATCAAGAAGAACAACCATCGAAAAGAGAGCAGTTAATAATTGAATTTAAAACATTGATTGATAAAGCCTGGCAAAATTTAGATGGATTTAGAAAGGGCAAGCTGAAAAATTGGAAGCCAGAAGAGCATATAGATGAAGAAATAGAAAAATGGATTGACGATTTCAAAAAGGTTTTAGAAAAATAAACAAATACAAAACAAGCCAATTGCGCGGGCAGTGACTGGATCAATTTGGGACCCATAAGAAAATGAAAAAATACAAATCACTTAGGAGGATAAATGAAAAAGCATAAACAACAAAGATTTTATCCAAAAAGTAATAAAGAAGAACAATTATGGGTAGCATGGATCTTCATAATAACTGCAATAATAGTAGGTTGCATGTTATTTCTATATAATACGACTTAGGGAATTTTGTGAGCGAAAACCTCTTGACAAAAATACAAGGGATGATTAATTTTGAAATGTTCATACTACCTCCAAGAAGTATTGAACAAAACCGGCTGGGAAAAGTTTGAGAGTGCTCTATCAACCCCTGATTGGCTTCCAGCCGGTGCCTTTCAGGGTTTTTTATTTTTAAAAGGTTAATATGGAAGTCAAAGATTATTCTGAGAACTATGGAGAAGGATGGATAAGTATATATCGGTCATTAAAAAAAAAATCATGGTACAATAAACCCGATTATTTAGCTATGTGGATACATCTTCTTTTAAAGGCAAATCACAAAGAGCAACAAATAATGTTTGCGGGGGGAATAATAAATTTAAAACCAGGCGAATTTGTCACCGGAAGAAAGGTTTTAAGTGAAGAAACCGGAATTAATGAAGCGAAAGTGCAGCGACTACTTTCGTACTTTGAAACGAAAGAGCAACAAATCGAACAGCGAACAGACCGACAGAAACGAATAATAACAATAAAAAATTGGGATATATACCAACAAAGTGAACAACGAGTGAACAACGAGCGAACAACGAGTGAACAACGAGTGAACAACGAGCGAACAACGAGTGAACAACGAGTGAACACAGACAATAATATTAATAATATTAATAATATTAATAAAAATACTATTAAGCCGAAGCGAAAAGCTTCGTTTTTGAAGATTTCTTTTAATTTTGAAAAACAAAGCTGGATTAATTTAAACGGTACTCATAAATCTATTTGGATTGAAGCATATCCTGCATTGAGTATTGATGCAGAGTTAAATAAAATGAAAGCCTGGTTATTGGCTAATCCTAAAAACAGAAAATCAAACTATGAACGGTTTATAAATAATTGGTTGAGCAGGGCACAGGACGGAGCATCTAAAAGAGGAGGCGGGAATTTACCGGAGGGATTTGAAGGTGAATATGATTCTAAAACAGGGAAATGGTCATGAGAGATATGATTAAATGGGAGCTTGAAGATTCAATTATTGGGCTTGCTGTAAATTACAAAGAATTCCAGGATTTATTTTTTAATAAACTATACAAAGAATTATTCCATTCAGAGATTAATCAAAAATGTTTCGAGATGTTAAAACAACTCAACAGAAAAAGCAATATACAGCAGGCAATTTGGAATGATGGAATTCGGCAAAAATACTCTGAAGAAATCCAGCATTTAATTTATTGTATTAGCCAATTTGATTATCGCAAAACACAATGGGAGATTCTCGTTAAAGAATTAATTCAAAATGATTACAGAAGAAAACATGAACAGATTCTTATTGAAGCAAATCAAATGAGCCTCCGGGGAGAAAATACAGAGACGGTAAATTTTTTTATAACTGAATCATTAAAACAAAACCAGGATTTATTCGACCACAATATTTTTAGTCTTACTGAGTTATCCGATATTTACGGGACCGAAGAAAAATATAAAGAGATAAACGAAAGTGTTGTAAAATTTGGATTCATAGATTTTGACAACAAAGTGATAATAAAAAACGGGGATTTGATTATTATTGCCGGACGCCCTTCTTCCGGTAAAACAGATATAGCGCTGGCAATGTCAAAAAATATAGCAAAGAATTTTATTCCGGTCGGTTTTATATCTCTTGAAATGAAAGCACAATATTTAATGAATCGGCTTGCATTGGGAGAATCAAATAAGTCCGACAAACCAAAGAGATTTATTGAGGGCGTTGAAAAAATATCAAGACTACCGATTTATATTGACGAGTCTCCAAAACATGATTTAATAACACTCAAAAAATCGATATTGAAAATGGTTGATTATTATAACTGCAAAATTATTTTTATTGACTATCTAACATTATTGAATTCTCCAGAAGATTCAGAAAACAGGACCCAAGAAGTAACGAAATTAATCGGCACATTAAAAATATATGCCCGTGAGTTTAATATCCCGATTGTTGTATTGTCGCAATTATCAAGAAATGTTGAAAAGAGAAAAGACAAAAAACCAATATTAGCAGACCTGAGGGAATCAGGTGCGATTGAACAAGATGCCGATTTAATAATCTTTACTTATAAACCATATATTTATGGGGTTAAAACCGATAAAACCGGAACTTCACTAAAGAATCACTTATTACTTTGTATTCAAAAACAAAGAGATGGTATGATTGCGGATGTTCCGATTTATTATGATGCAGAGAACAAGATATTTGGTAATTGGCAAACAAAAGGAGACCTATAATGCCAAAAGGTTTATCACCGGTACAGAGAACAATCAGAGAACTAAACAGCCAGGGCATTGTTTGTGGAATTGTTGAGCGATGGATTCCCTATGCTAAAAAACCAGGCTTTGATGGTCCGCCCGGAGTCCGCAAGGATTTATTTGACATTATTGACATTATAGCATTATCAGAAAGAGGGGTTATCGGTGTTCAATGTTGTGGATCTGATTTCAGTTCTCATATTCAGAAAATAACAATCGAAAAAGCACAAGAAACTTATGAATGGCTGAGGACACCGGGGACACAAATGGAGCTTTGGGCATGGCGAAAAGTCAAGCTCGAAAGAGGTGGCAAGGCTATGCGCTGGCGTCCGCGGTTAGCTCAGTTTAGACTTGAGAATGGCAAAATAATTTATAATGAATATCAACCAGAAGGAATAGCAAAGGCAGAGAGTAAACTATTTTGAATGACTCAAACAAAAGGCGAGTTAGTCATGAACATAAGTAAAATTAAATATTTCAAAGAAAAGGTAATGATTGACTATGAGAATAATGGGGATGAGTTTAGCCTTATTTCAAAACAAACTCCATTAAAATCATTATCCAGTGCTTTATCAGCTTTTCAGAAATACACGGCAGATTTATTGAATGTTAAAGCCGGTTTCACAATTAAGGGTATTCATTTTAAAGAAGGCAATGAGGATGTTGAGCATCGGATTCGGGTTGTCGGTTCATATCCGGTCAAAGATGGAAAGGTTTTTAACTTTGTGACTCCGCTTGATGAAAGCTATGACAATGAAACGGCAAAAAATATTGAACTTCTCATTGAAGAGACGAAAAGGTTTGTCAATGGAGAACGACTTCAAACAAACATGAATTTTAAAAAAAATCCTAAAAAATCTAAAAAATAGTTATATTTAACTAATTCTTAATCAAAAGAAAGGAGAGTTCTATGGATTGGAAAGCATTCTTTAAATCACTGTTAGGCTTTGCGATTCCATTTATTTATTCATGGTTCACAAGTCACAATCCCGGATTTCCATTAGTAGAAACGGACTTCGTGGCGCTTGTAATATGGATTGTCGGGTCTGCATTCGGCGGATGGGAAGCACTCAAGATTAGGATGAAGCTAAAAACAGGGAAAAGTTATGAGGCTTTTCTTAAATCTTAGATGCATTATTATTGTCGCAATGTGTATTGTCGCAATCCGGTGCATCGAAAAGGGAGTTTTTGCCCGGATTGCAAACAATATTTAGGCGAGAAGAGACCGTATAATAATTTCTATAATTCAAAGGCATGGAAAAGATTAAGGATTTATAAGTTGACCAAAAACCCACTTTGTGAAATCTGTTTAGAAATGAATATCAAAACATTGGCTATTGAGGTAGATCATATAACCCCAATAGAGCAAGGCGGGAATAAATATAAAGAATCTAATTTGCAGTCTATTTGTAAACAGCATCACAGTCAGAAAACTATTGGGGAGCGAAATGGCAATAAAGGAATTTAAAGTTAAGGTGAATCGTAAGGGCTTCAGAATACTAAAGAAAACCAATTCATTCTGGAGGCGATGGAAAGTAGTAACGCCGATTCTCAATAGCTGGTCTGAAGTATCTGAGGCATTAAGCATACTCAAACAAGGCAAGGAATTAATTATTAATAAAGAGGGGAGGAAATGAAGCACATAGTCGCTATCCGCTTTGACTATAAACCATCTTACTATTGGCTAAATGAACGAATTGATCTATTCCATAAATTCACAATCAAATCACTGTACAACCAAACCAATAAAGACTTCATTTTTGTTATTATTACGAATGTAGCTCACAGATTAGACCCGGTCATATTTAAAGACTTCGATGTTGTTGCCCTCAATGGTAATGGAGGTAGTATCTTCAACGATGCAGGTATGATATTAAAAGAATATATAAGAAACAATGTAGAGGATAACGAAAGAGTAATAACTTCACGCCTTGATAATGACGATTACTATTTACCAAACTATGTTAATATTATAAAGCTATACGGAGTGAATGAAGGTGATTTCGTTGTTGACCTTCGAGGATATTGGTTTGATACGAGGACAAATGAATATTATACTAATAAGAGATATATAGAATTGAATGTTACTTCTCCATTTCTTTCGATGTATTCAACGAACGACCTGTATTTAAAAACCTGTTATGATTTGTCTCATGATAAGATGGGAAGTAAGCATCTAACAATAAAGCCATTCAGCGATGGATGGGTTCAAATCATTCACAAATATAATTACAAGATGGCTCGCATTAAACCAGGCGGACTTGAAGGTGAGCGAGTAGAAAGGATAGGGGGGTTTGTATTATGAAATCTCCCTTTTATTTGAAACTCAACTTTGATAGAAAGAAACAGCAAATGAAAGTAGGGATAACAAGATTTGGTTTAATTATATTATATATAAAAAGTATAGTAAGGACGCTTAAACAAATCTCTGTAAGGTTGACGAAAAGAGCGAAGTCAAACTTTCACGTGAAATTTTTTGGGGGTTGAAAATTTTCTATATAAAAAAGGGAAGGCAAGAAATGAAAGTTAAGCAAGATGAGTCTATGAAGTTTCACAAATTTTTTAAAGGTCATTATCGCAAGAGAAATGAACTGGTTGTGGATTTATTGCAGATCCACAAACCCAAAAGAATTATCGAATATGCAGCAGGTGATTCCGATATACCGGAGCTATTATTTAAAAGAAAGGGCAATTACAAACCTGAAAAATATTTTTGGTCGGACAGGGAAATTAAATTTGTCAAATTGGCTGCAGCAAGACTTGAAAAATATCAGAAATATTTTGAATTCAAAAAAATTGATGTTGACACGAATGATTTTCTTGACGTTTCATGGAATAGTTTCGACTGTTTGATTGCGAATTCGCCTGAGCACGTGAATAGAGATTTAACAATTTTGGCTTCATTGAAAAAAGAATGTTTAGTGATAATGACGTTGCCGAAGTTTTTAATTCAGAGCGGAGGGCATAAAAGATGTTTTGGAATTGAAGAAGAAGTGAGGATTCGTTATGGGAATTTGATTAGGATTGAGAAAATAATCGATTTAGAAAAAACAATAAATTATAAATCATGGTTTGTGTATGGATTTAAAAGCTAAAATATTCGAAGCGAAGCGGTTAGCCATTGAGGAGCCGAATCCAATTCCAGAATTTATAGAGAGAATGATTAGGCGGAAAGAAAACAAATACTATCCGTTTCTTTATCATCTTGCGAAGTTGACAAAGCCGAAATTTGTCGTTGAATTGGGAACTAACAAGGGGACCGGAGCACTTCATTTTAAATTTGGTTATCCTGAAGCGATTGTAATAACGATTGATAAAGTTCAATTCAATCAGAGGTTTTTATTAAAACAGAATATTTATGCTACTAAAAGCGATACAAGAGATAGTCAGAATTTGTTTTTCGTGCTGAATAAGGTTGATATTTTATTTATTGACTCGCTTCATACTTATGCTCAGGTCGTAGCCGAACTGGAATTGTGGGGTTCCCAAATTAAAGAAAACGGAATTTTGCTTATGGATGATATTCGATTAAATACCGGAATGACCGAAGCATGGAATTTAATAGAACTAAAAGACAAATTTGAATTTAAAGAGTTGCATCCGGCAGTTTCTTTTGGAGTGGCAATATGGAAAAATTAAAATATTTAAAACAATTATTTCCGGAGTGCGATTTATCGGCATTGAGTGAAATCGGAATTAATGAAGCGTACCGATTAACCAAATATCTGAATGAACAATTAGAATTGTCTGAAATGGATTTTGGTTTGATTGTCGGTTATTCGCTGGCATACCAGAGATGGAGCGAATTGAGTAAAGAGGTTAGTGAGTTAAAAAGCAAGTCGAGACAGACAAGGAAAGGCGATCTTGACATTCATCCGTTGGTAATAGCCGAACAAAAGCACTCAATTATTTACCGGCACTGGTGTAAAGCATTAAGCGAAGAGTTCAAAGGCGATCAGTTCCCAACACCATTTCCGCTTGGTCGTGGCTTGCCAAATAAAGACGATGATGAATTAGATGATTTTATTACTCAAAAACAGCAAACGAAAGATGGGGATTAAATGGCTTCGGCTGGTAGAAAAGACAAGCTAACGGAAGCGACTAAAAAAAAACTATTGAATGCAATCAAAGAGGGGATGCCGATTTCCCATGCACCGGCTTACGCAGGTATTTCATTTAGAACTTATTATAACTGGAAGCAGAAAGGGGAGGCGACCGCGGGAATACTTCTTAAATATAATTCTCTTTCTGAAGAGAAAATTAATGAACTTGAAAACGACAAATACTTTTTATTTGTTCAATCTTTAAAAAAAGCTGAATCTGAATTTATAATGACAAACTTAAAAAGAATAAAGACAGCAAAGGCAGGTTGGCAATCCTCCGGCTGGTTATTAGAAAGAAGATTCCCTGATTTATTTGGAAAATAATGATCTATTATGACGAACTTAAATACGTTATCGAAAAACTACCTATTCCCAATGGAGCGGGAGCAGGCAATCCAATTAAATTAATTCCCTGGCAAGATAAAATCCTTCAGGAGTGCTTTGGAGAAAAACGCTATGATACAATTTACATCGAAATCCCTAAAAAGAACGGCAAGACTTCACTAAGTTCCGGTCTATTGGTTGCTGAATTTGCTATTGATAATGAACCCGGACCCGAATTCTATTGCTGTGCAGGCGACAAAAATCAGGCTGGTATTGTATTTAGTATTGCAAGCTATATGATCAGAGCAACACCGGCGCTTAAAAAACGAATTCAAATCGTTCCATCACAAAAAAGATTCTTTTGGAAAACAGATCACACCCGATTATTTCACGCATTAAGTTCAGACGTTGACAAAAAACATGGATTCAATCCATATTTTACTATTTTCGATGAACTCCATACCTTCAAAAAGCGTGACCTTTACGATGTTATGAATGCCGGTGATATTGCAAGAGAAAATTCATTCAAAGTAGTAATTACGACCGCGGGCAATGATATGAGTACAATTTGTGGTGAGCTTCACGAAAGGGCAGAGAAAACAATCAGGGGAGAATTACCAGAGACCGATTTTAAGGGTTATATTTTTACGGTTGAGGATAAAGAAAAATGGAGGGATGAGGAGCAATGGTATATTGCCAATCCATCTTTAGGCGATTTATTCCCAATATCAAAATTGAGAAAAAAATACAATGATGCTTTTCAAAAGCCGATAGCGGAGGCGATGTTTAAAAGACTGCATCTCAATATTTGGCAGGAGAATAAATATCAATGGGTGCCGGTTGAGTGGTTTGATCGTTCAATTGTGGAAAAAATAGAAAGGTCAAAATTTGCTCAAGGCTTTGCAGGACTTGATTTAGGCTTTGGAGGCGATACTACTTCTTTAAGTATTTTAAAAAAAATTGACGATTTTTTCATTTTTGATACTTATATTTGGATAACAGACGCCGAAGCTATAAGGCAGGAGAAAATGTATGGTGTTTCCTATCCCGATTGGATTCGTAAAAAATACGTTAGGCGTTATGGGAATGAAATCCCCGATTATGACATTCTTGAAACAGAAATCACTCAAATACTTAGAGACAATGGAATTAAAATCTGTGGTTATGACCGCTGGAAAAGTCATAATTTGGTCGGTAAGTTATCGAGGTATTTTGAAATGATCGGAGTTGCGCAGGGACCAAAGACAATGACGATGCCAATAAAAATCTTAGAGTCATTATTGAGCAGCGAAAAAATAAATCACTTAGAAAATCCAGCAGTCAGGCAAGCCTTCAAAGATATTTATATCAAAGAAGATATAAATGGTAATGTTCAAACCGATAAGCAAAAATCCTTTCATAAAATTGATCCGGTAGTTAGTTTATTAATGGCTTTACAGATTGAAGAAACGCAACCGGAAAAGAAACCGTCTATTTACGAGAAAAGGGGAATGTTATAATGAACCCTATTCTAAAAAATGCTCCTATTGATTTATCGGTTATTTATTTTTGGAAGTGAAATGAATGCGCTTATAGATTTTATTGTACTTTTTATTTGTTTACTGTTTATTTTATATTTGTTCATAGAATTTTTGAACGGCTTGCTGAAATATGATGGGAATTTAAGACAAATGTTTATTGACCTGAAACAAGAATTTAAGAGAATATTAAAATGAAATTTAGAAACCTTTATACCGGAGTTAAAGGGAGTGTTCTCCAGCTTCTATTGTCAGAGCAAGATGAAACCAAAATAGCCGTAACTGAAAACAATGCCTTAACAATCTCGCCTTTTTTTGCCGGTGTTAATGCACTGGCTCAATCAATAGCTCAACTTCCATTAATTACTTACAAAAGAGGCGATAATGATTCCAGGGAAAGAGCAACAGGCATACCGGAATTTGATTTATTGAAATCTCAGGTTGGGGAGTTTACGACTTCTTATGAATGGCGCTTTGCCATGATGGTCAAATTGCTGATTAAAGGTAATGCTTTTAGTCAAATATTTAGAAATACCAAAAAAGAAGTAATTGCATTAAAATTTATAGATCACTCACAATTTAAAATTGATAACGGGCAAATAAAATTTCAGTTAAAACCGAATGAAGATAAAACGGAGCGGGAATTTAATGATTTAACATTGAAAAGGTCGGACGTACTTCATTTAAAATATTTTATTAAGAATGGAGTAAACGGGACGGGTATCCTTGAATATGCAACTGGAGCATTAGGGTTTTTACTTGCTGCAGAAAGGTTTGGTACTGATTTTTTTACGAATTCAGCTATACCTCGTGTTTTATTAATTCATCCAGGGGAGTTGGGAGAGACAGCAGAAAAGAATTTAATCCAAAGTTGGGTTGAGAAATTTAAAAAGCGTTCCAAATGGGAGCCAGGGGTTCTTTCCGAGGGCATGGATATGAAGCTGCTTACAATTCCAAATGATCAGGCACAATTTTTAGAATTAAGGCAATTCCAAATTACAGAGATAGCGAGATTTTTAAGAATCACTCCTCATAAGCTTCAGGATTTAACCAGAGCAACATTTTCAAACGTGGTCGAGCTTAATCAAGAATTTATTATTGATTCATTAATGCCGATTACAATAAACTGGCAGCAGGCAATCCAAAGGGATATTTTCAGAAAGAGACCGGAGTATTTTTGCGAGTTTCAATTCAATGATTTGATTAGAGGAAACCTGTTAGACAGGTTTAATGCTTACCGATTGGCTATCCAAAGTCGGTTTATGACAATCGAACAGGTGAGGAAGTTGGAGAATTGGAACGAGTTATCTGATGAAGAAATTAAAAGGAATTTGCAGCAGCTTGAGAAAGTTAATCAGGGGGGGAATCTTAATTCAACAAATCCAAATGAACCAGTTGGCAGAGAATCGATGACAATGGGAGTATAAAAAATGAAAACCCAATTAGAACTTTTAAAAGGCGTAAAGGAACTTTTTGAATGTGACTTTGAAGTCACAAAAGAAACTCAAACCGAATTAGAGTTTACCGGCTATGCCTCTGTTTATGATGTTGTGGATCTACAAAAAGAAGTTGTAAAACAAGGCGCTTTCGATGATTTTTTAGAAAACCTAAAAGACCCCGGACAAATCCCTATTCGTTTCAGACATACTTTTGATGTTGGATATCACAAGGAATTGATTTCCGATGAACATGGACTGTGGATTAAGGCAGCTATTGATAAAACTATCCCGGAGGGTGCTTTTGTGGCAGGGTTAATCAAAGAAGGCGGATATTCCGGCTTGAGCATCCGGTACAATCGTGGAATCGGTTATCGTGATGGGGATATTGTATATTTAACAAAATTAAATTTGGTTGAGAACTCAATAACATCGGACCCGGCTAATCAATTCGCATTGATTGATGGGATCAAAGAAAACAAAGAGCTTTATTTACTTTGGAAGAACTTTATGCTGGAGCAATTAAGATTATCGGGATTAAGCAAAAAAGATTCAAAGGAAGTTTTTACTTGCGGAGTTAATGGTTTCGAGTGTTCGATTGAAAAACGGCTTTTAAATGAGGTGCTTAAAATATGGGATTAAAAATACTTCATCAAATTCATATAACAATTTTGTCTTGAAATCAAAACAAAAAAAATATTGCATTTGTAATATTACAATCGTTATATTGCGATAGTTGTGCTCGTATGAGGCTGAGACTGAGCGTCCAGGCAAGGTCAAGGCGATTCGTCTAAGAATCCAATCATACCTAAAAAAATTTAATCATAAGAAAATTGTCTCAATTAGGAGAATACTAAAATGAAAAATATAATTTACACCGCAAATGGCAGTGCTTACTTCCCTGGTAATTTACTGACAAATCTTGAAGGCAAAAAGGATGCTGCATCTGAAATCAAGGAAGAATCCAAAAAATTATTCGAAAAATTCAAAGAAGCGAATGAAGCGCTCAAGTCGGAACTGAAAAAGGATTTAGAAGATCAACAGAAAGAAAAGTTGAGTAACATCCATACTACCTTGAATGAATTGTCCGCTAAAATGAAGGAGAATACCAATAAATTTGATCAGGTTGAGAAGGAAAGAAAGGAATTGGAGCAGAAAATCGAAGATCAGGAGAAGGAATTTGCTCAGAAGTTAGCGGATATGCGTCCTGCCTCTATTGAGGATGCTGAAAAAGAAGTTAAGAAAATGGAATTGGAAGCGACCAAGGAATTCATGAGAACCGGAATCCTTGAGCAAACGAAAGAAGTTTATAAGGATTTAAACCTCGTTTCTCCCAAAGTGATGATCGAAAAGTGGGGTCAAAAAGCTACCCTTGGGCTTTCCGGTAATGAATTTATCATCCCCGCCGAAATCGACTCCATGATTCAACGTCTTGTTTCTCAGGAATCAGAGATACTTGATCTGGTTAATGTAGTTAGAACCACAACCAGGGATTATCGCAAATTAATCAATCAAAGAGGCGCCGGTATTGCGAAAGCAGCCGAAACCACTTCCCGGAGTGCTCAAACAGCACCGACATTATCTGAAGTTGAGCCATCTTATGGTGAGTATTATACTCTGTTTGGTATTTACAACCATACGCTTGATGATGCCGGATTTGATATTGAGCAGGAATTGCTCGATGCCACTTCCATTGATTTTGCGGAAAGTATTGATACTGATTTTGTCAGCGGGTCGGGTACGAATACCATAAAAGGACTAAATGCTTATTCCGCGGTAGCTTCTCCATCTTTTGGTCAACTGTTAAAAATAGTTTCAGAGACCGCCGGTGGAGCAGCTATTACCTATAATGATTTGATGAAAGTCATTTACGGTATCAATAAGCGTTACCGAAGAAACGGAGCGATTCTCACAAATAGGGCAACTGTTGCCACTATCCGACAAATCGAAGATACCAATGGAAATCTGGTAATGAGACCTTCTTTTAACGAAGGTCGTTTTGAAGAGAACTTCTTAGGTTATCCGGTTAAAGAATCCGAAGAAGTTTCGACCATTTCAGGCGGGAACCGGGCGCTTTACTTCGGTGATTTCTATCGTGGCTATCTATTGCATATTCTTAGGGGTATGCGAATGATTCGTGATCCATACACAACCAAAGGAACGGTTCTGTTTTACGTATGGGAAAGAGTCGGTGGCGGATTAGCGGATTCGACTGCTCTTTGCACCTTGCAGATGACAACTGCTTCATAAACAACCCAAACCTATTCAGTATGGCTGGTTCTATTGCCGGGAGCCAGCCATATATATAAAAACAGGCGAAAAGGGGAAAAGAATGAAGCTAAAGAGAGTCAAATCCGATTCAGCGGTAGAAGTTTTTGTAAGTGGCAAAGGGATTAAATCGGTTATAATCATACCTGGAGGCAGGCGTATTGTTGGGAGCGTTTATAAATACGCTAAACTCATATCAAAATTTTCAGATGTTTATATTCACTGGGCCATTGGTTTCAATCGTTTCAAAAGAGAAATGGAGCGGATTGAACCCGATTTTGTTTTTGTCTGGGGAGATGGTCAAACTAATTATGCCTTTGCTCAAAGATTGGGTTTGAGTTATGTATTAGTTGAAATGGATGTTTTCTCTTTGCGATGGGGAGACATGAAAGCTCATTGGTTTGAACCGGATATGGTTAAGGGTGCTGAGAAAATCATCTGCACAAGTAAGCTTCACGCAGAATATTTAAAAAAGAAATACAAAGTAGAAAGCCTGATTATTCCATTGAAGCCTTTCTCAGAGGATTTGGAATTTTCTCCGAAACCAAAAATACCTGGCGGTAATAATTTAGTTTATGCCGGTAGTTTGGTCGGATCAAAGGATAGGCATGCTCCCTATGGTTATCGTTATTATATCCCATATTTCAAAAAACTAAAGGCTTTGGGCTGGAATATTCATTTATACCCGGGCTATGAACTTTCAAATGATCGAATTGATGAATATGACAATGCCGGATTTACGATTCATAATCATATTGCTCAAAATGAACTTTATAGAGAACTATCTCAATATGACGTTGGTTTTCATGGTTACAATAAAGAAGGCGTTCCCGAAGTCAGTTTTAATTATTCTCAAATGTGTTTGCCAAATAAAACATGGGAATACCTTGCAGCCGGAATTCCGACAATTAGCTACAATGGCGGGTTCAGTTCTGATTTCATCAAAGAGGGCGGATGGGGTAAAAAATTAAGGACATTAAATAAAGAATTCAGTATTGATAATATAAAAATTACCTATAAAATGAGACATGAGAATATAATTGATCCTTATGTCGAAGATTTAAAAAAACTTTTGGGGATTGTTCAAAATGCAAATATCTCATAGAGCATTAACAAGTGGATTAGCAACCATTACCTTAGAAAAGCTCAAAGAGCATCTAAGGATTACTCACGATCAACAGGATGATTATATTACTGCTTTAGGAAAGGCAGCAGAGAATCTGATTACCGATTTGACGGATATTCAACTAAGATATTCGGAGCTTGAAATATATTTCAATGAATTGTTGATTGACATCCCTATTCAGCCGATAAAAACTCCGATCACAAACGAATTGGAATATTGGGATGAAGATGACTACACCGCTTTTGATTCCGATGATTACGATTTTATTATGACAAAGAATAATTTGAGAATTTATATTGCGGTAGATCAATTTGATATTACCGATTTGCCGGTTAAATACAAATATCACATCAAGTTGAATGCAGGATTTGAAAATGGAATAACTGATGGCAGGATAGAATTAGCGGTTTTTATGCTGGTCGCACTCTGGTACAATAACAATGTGCCGATAAACCAGGCGAGATATTATAAGATTCCGTATTCATTGCAGTCTATTATTTGGAATTTAAAAGGGATTATTTTTCATGAGGCTTCGTAATGGTTTTTAATTATCCGGTTGCATATTATGAATTGACTTTCAGCAATGATACAATGGGCGGACAGACAACCTCCCAAACAGAGGTGATTGAAACATTATGGACAAAGAAAGAAGAGCTTGACGGCAGGGAATTATTTGATGCTCAAAGACTGAAATATGAAGAGCCTCGAAAATATACCTGCCACAAAAGAACGGATATTAATATCGGTGGTTTGATTTATGATGATTCAAAGTATTATATAATTAAATCGGTAAAAGAAATTGACAATTATCTTTATGAATTATTGGCTTCAAGATACACAGAATTGGATGCTTAGGATGATAAAAGGCGCTGATAAAATAAGAAAGAATCTTAAATATTTTGGCTCTCGTGAACAGAAGAAAATATTTGATACCGGAGTCAGGAAAGGCGCCACTGTTATTTTGAAAAGAGCAAAAGAATTAGTGCCGGTGAGAAGCGGTGAACTAAAAAGATCATTGGGGGTAGTTAAAAACAAGCAATTAAGCAGAGGTGAGAATTCAGGTTATTCAATTACTACCCGAAGAGGGAAAAAATTTAGAGGTTGGTACGGGCATATAGTTGAATTTGGCTATGGAAGGCAGAGACCGCAACCATTTTTAAGACCGGCTATAAATGAAACAAAAGCCGAAGTAGTAAAAACAGTCGGCGATGAAATTTGGAACGATATGGAAAAGAGGTTAAATAGATAATGCCAATACCTCTTTTAAATCAATGGGTAAGTCAGGGGCTTAAAATCCTAAAAGGCTCCAATGGCACATGGGATGATACTTTGACTGAATCAATAACGCCTTGCTGTATCCTGAAATTAGGCAGCACTTATTTCTTATATTATACCGGCTCGACCGCAACGTCGGTGAATAGAAAGTTAGGAGTGGCAACTTCAACCGATGGAGTTAACTGGACAAAGTATGGCAGTAATCCCATTATAGATTTTAGACCAACACCGGACGATGAAGAGGGTATTTTTACTGCCGTTGGGGTTGTTGATGGTGGGACTATCTATTTATATGTTGGAGAAATGACCAAAGGAATAACCGCCAATACGACCCTTTACACCTCAACCGATGGATTTAATTTCACAAGAGGAAATATCGTTCTTGATCACACTGATAGTTCTATTTTGGGATATGGGGACGAAATGTATCCTTTAGGGATTCATAAAGGGAGTACTTATTGGTTCCTGAGATATACCGGTGGTGGGTCGACTAATTGGGGATTGTATATTGCAAGATTATCCGATCCCGATACGGTTTTTGATACTTATGATACTGGCACAGATTGGGCGATTGGAAGTTCTAATCCAAATATTTATGATATTTCTACACCTTATT
>Ga0224512_10001859_pt1 | contig 19747 bp, 15 predicted proteins | sample SF_May12_sed_USG_4_FD_169103 | JGI IMG/M metagenome (GOLD analysis project Ga0224512, IMG submission 169103) | Sediment microbial communities from San Francisco Bay, California, United States - SF_May12_sed_USGS_13 | ecosystem: Environmental > Aquatic > Marine > Sediment | place: USA... | reverse complement strand
GAAACGCGCACTCAAGGACGACGCTGGGTTATGTCAACTTTCGAGGAATCCCGTGAGGCCGCAATCCAGGTGGCCAGGGTTGCGCAGCGCCGACTATCCATTTTTACGCAGGACATGGATCCTGGTATCTACGATCACGACGATTTTCTAAGCGCGGCGAAGCGGCTGGTGCTGGCCAAGAGCTACGCCAGAATCGAGGTGCTGATCGCCGATCCGGCGCGGGTGGTGCGCGGCGGTAACCGTTTGGTTGCGCTGGGACGCCGGCTGAATACGTATATTGAATTTCGAAATGTGCACGAAAATTATCGCGAGCATCGCGAAGCATTCATGATTGCGGATGAAACCGCCGTACTTTATCGCGTCGATGCAAGTCGGTGGGAAGGAATTGCCGATACCTATGAACCCGCGGTCGCGAAACGCTATCTCGGATTATTCCATGAAATCTGGAATGCCTCGGTGGTTGAACAGGAACTCCGCGAACTGCACGTCTGATGCGAAAATCAGCCGGCCGGGTTCGATCGGCTGCTGAGCGGACCTATAAGAAGCAATAAACGCTAAAATGGTCGGCATGACGGCGGCCTCTGACAGCAAAATTATTGTCGCGCTCTCCGGCGGCGTAGATTCCGCGGTGGCGGCGCTGCGCCTGTTGCGCGCCGGATACGATGTGCAAGGTCTGCACATGACAAATTGGGAAGATGACGACGGGTATTGTGATGCTGCGCGCGACTACCAGGATACCCGGCTCGTCTGCGAGGATCTGGGTATCCCGCTACATCACGTCAATTTTGCCCGCGAATACCAGTCGCAGGTTTTTGCGCACTTCCTGACCGAGTATCAGGCCGGGCGCACGCCGAATCCGGACGTGCTCTGTAACCGCGAAATAAAATTCGGTGTATTGCTCGACTATGCGCGGCGTCTGGGTGGTGCGTTCCTGGCCACCGGGCATTACGCACGAGTCGAGCATGCTGCGAAAGTGAAGCTGCTGAAAGGCGCCGATCAGAACAAGGACCAGAGTTATTTCCTGCATGCGGTCCCGCAAAAAGCCCTGGCATGCGCGCTGTTGCCGCTCGGGGCCATGCAGAAAGACGAAGTTCGACGACTGGCCAACGAGGCCGGACTGTCGGTACATGACAAGCCGGACAGCACGGGAATCTGTTTCATCGGTGAACGGCCGTTCCGCGAGTTCCTGAGTCGATTCTTGCCAGAGAATCCGGGAACGGCTGAAACGCCTGATGGCACGGTCGTCGGCACGCACTTGGGACTGATGTATTACACGCTCGGTCAGCGGCAGGGACTCGGCATTGGTGGGCGTGCAGGTGGCGGATCGGAACCCTGGTTTGTCGCCGGTAAAGACACCTCGCGTAATGTGTTGACGGTCGTTCAGGGTCGCGATCATCCGCTGTTATGGTCGGAAGGCTTGCTCGCCGCTGACCTGCACTGGATTTCCGGTGCGCCGGAAGCGCTGCAAAATAACGGCGAATTGCGTTGCACGGTCAAGACCCGCTATCGCCAAAACGATGTCGGCTGCCAGGTGCGCGGCGCCGATCAGGGACACCTGCAGGTTTGGTTCGACACACCTCAGTGGGCCGTTACCCCGGGCCAATACGCGGTTTTTTACGCCGGTGACGAATGTTTGGGCGGTGGACCGATCGATCAGGTGATCCGAAATTCATTGGCGCAGACCGCACTCAGCATGGCGTGACTTGCGTGCTTATTTCTCACCAGCCTTGCGAGCCGTTATAATTCGGCGCCTCTTGTCCCGGCGATACAACCGCTCTCCCCAAGAGTGCGGATCGTCAGGATACCAACCAGCCCGTGAAGCGAGCTCAATGATTGGAGATATTCCATGGCCCAAGCGCCTGATGCCAAGACTGTTCTGTCCGTAGGCGGCACCGATTATCAGATTTACAGCCTGGGAGCAGTCACCGAGGGACACGTCGAACGTCTGCCCTACTCTTTAAAGATCCTGCTGGAGAATCTGCTGCGCCACGCCGACGGCGATGATGTCAGTGCTGATGACATCAGCGCGATCGCAAATTGGGACCCGCAGTCCGCACCGAGTCATGAAATCTCGTTTACGCCCGCGCGGGTCATATTGCAGGACTTTACGGGCGTACCGGCGGTCGTCGATTTAGCGGCAATGCGTGATGCGGTCGTCAAACTTGGCGGCCAGGCCGATGCGATCAACCCGCTGTCGCCGGCCGAACTGGTCATCGATCATTCCGTCCAGGTCGACAGTTACGGCACAGCATCGGCACTGGCGCAGAATAACGCCATCGAATTCGAGCGCAACAAGGAGCGTTATTCATTTCTGCGCTGGGGCCAGAATGCCTTTAGAAATTTCCGCGTGGTGCCGCCCAATACGGGTATCGTGCACCAGGTCAATCTTGAATACCTGGCACGCGTAATTTTCGATATCGAACGGGACGATGCCCGGCTGGCCTATCCCGACACGGTCGTCGGCACGGACTCCCACACCACGATGATCAACGGTCTCGGTGTGCTCGGTTGGGGGGTCGGCGGCATCGAGGCGGAAGCTGCGATGCTCGGTCAACCGATCACAATGCTGATCCCGCAGGTCATAGGCTTCCGGCTGACCGGCAGCCTGCGCGAGGGAAGCACGGCCACCGACCTCGTGCTGACGGTGACCGACATGCTTCGCGACAAAGGCGTGGTCGGCAAGTTCGTCGAATTCTTTGGCGATGGCCTTGCAGCGCTGCCGTTGGCCGATCGGGCGACCTTGAGCAATATGTCACCGGAGTTCGGCAGTACTTGTGCGATCTTCCCGATTGACCATGAAACCATTCGCTACTTGACCCTGTCGGGCCGCGCACCGGCAGCGGTTGAGCTCGTCGAAGCTTATGCACGAGCGCAGGGAATCTGGCGTGAAGACGGTCAGCCGGATCCTGTCTTCACTGATCTACTCGAACTTGACCTGGGCACGGTTGAGCCCTGTATCGCCGGTCCGAAACGTCCTCATGACCTCATCAAATTATCCGCGGCCGCAGCCACCTATGAGCAGCAGCGCAAACAGGCCACCGCTGACCGAAATGGTGGTGAAGTGCGTTCCGTCGAGGTCAACAAAGACGGCCAAACCTTCACCTTGTCGGATGGCGCAGTCTTACTTGCCGCCATCACCAGTTGCACCAATACCTCGAACCCATCGGTCATGGTCGCGGCCGGCCTGGTGGCTCGAAACGCGCGGCGGCGCGGCCTGAACGCGAAGCCCTGGGTCAAGACCAGCCTGGCGCCCGGATCACGGGTCGTCAGCAACTACCTGCAGAAGTCCGGCCTGATCGCGGATCTTGATGCGATTGGATTCAACATCGTTGCCTTCGGTTGCACGACCTGCATCGGGAATTCCGGACCTCTGCATGAATCGATCGCGGCGGCGGTGCGCGACCACGACCTGCTAGGCTGCGGGGTGTTGTCCGGCAATCGCAATTTCGAGGGCAGAATCCACCCGCTGCTGGAGATGAATTTCCTCGCCTCACCACCACTGGTGGTGGCTTATGCGATCGCCGGATCCATGGACGTCGACATCACGCGAGATTCGCTCGGCGAGGATAACGATGGAATCCCGGTATTTCTGCGTGATCTTTGGCCGAGCCAGGCCGAGATCCAGGAAATCGTCATGGCCAATGTCGACTCCGACATGTTTCATGATAGTTATGCAGGCGTGTTTGACGGCGATGAGAACTGGAACAGTCTCAAGGTGTCGAGCGCGGAACGCTATGAGTGGGCCCCCGACTCGACCTACGTCCGTAATCCGCCGTACTTCGAAAATATGGCGATGCAGCCGGATCAGATAGAGGATGTTCGCGGCGCACGCGTCCTGGCGCTGCTCGGTGACAACGTCACCACCGATCACATTTCCCCGGCCGGTTCGTTCGCTCCAGATAGCCCGGCCGGCCAGTACCTGATGGGGCAGAATGTCGAGCCGAAAGACTTCAATTCCTATGGCTCCCGGCGAGGCAACCATGAGGTCATGATGCGCGGTACATTTGCGAATATCCGCTTGCGGAATCTGCTGGCGCCGGGTACCGAGGGTGGCTGGACCACGCATCAGCCGAGCGATGAACAAATGTCGATTTACGCAGCCTCCGAGCGCTATGCACAGGAAGGCACGCCGCTGTTGGTCATCGCCGGCAAGGAATACGGCATGGGTTCGTCGCGAGACTGGGCGGCCAAGGGCACCAAGCTGCTCGGTGTTGTCGCCGTGCTCGCGGACAGCTTCGAGCGCATTCACCGCTCGAATCTGATCGGCATGGGCGTACTGCCGCTGCAATTTCGCGATGGCGAAACTGCCGGGACTCTTGGGCTCAGCGGCAAAGAGACATTCGATCTGACCGGCCTGGATAAAGGCAACGCCGAAGAAATCAGACTGACGGCAAGGCGCGCGGATGGTTCCAGCATTGACTTCAAGGCGCGGGTGCGTATCGATACACCGAAGGAGCGGGACTACTATCGCAACGGCGGCATTCTGAATTATGTGTTGCGCCAACTGGCTGCCTGACGCTGCAAAGCCATTAAGACCGAGCGGTCGGCGGCTCCGTCCATGTTTGACCTGATCGATATCGGTGCAAACCTGACGCACGACAGCTTTGACCCCGATCGCGATGAAATCATCCGCCGTGCCAACGCCGCCGGCGTCACGCGTTTGATTGTCACCGGAACGACGCTCGAAGCGAGCCGGCAAGCCGCCCATCTCGCGCAGCTCTATCCCCGGCAGTTATTTTCGACGGTCGGCGTCCACCCGCATCACGCCGCGGATATAGATCCGGATACTTTGGCGGCGCTGCGAAAACTGGCCGTTGCAGACGCCGTGGTGGCCATTGGTGAGTGCGGGCTCGATTTTTTCCGCGACTATGCGCCACGCAGCGCACAACTGAAGGGCTTCGAAGAACAGCTGCGCATCGCCACGGAAATCAAGAAACCGGTTTTCTTGCATCAACGCGAAGCACACGACTGCATGGTCAGTTTGCTACGACAATATCTACCCGAAATAGCAGGTGGCGTCGCACATTGTTTCACCGGCAATGCGGCGGAACTCCGCGACTATCTGGACGTTGGGCTGCATATCGGTATCACCGGCTGGATCTGCGATGAGCGCCGCGCCGATGCGTTGCGCGATGCCATCAAATATCTGCCATTAGACAGAATCATGCTCGAGACCGATGCACCTTATTTATTGCCGCGAGATCTGCCGGAAAAGCCGCGCGGGCGACGCAACGAGCCTGCGACGCTGCCGCACATACTGGAACGCGCAGCGCATTATATGAATTGCCCGGTTGCCGAAGTCGCCGCCGCCGCAACCCGGAATACAGAAGAACTTTTCAAGATTTAAGCGGCGGTTAAGTCCGCAGAAGATGTCCCACCTGTGCCGCAACCGCCTCATCCCGCAGGCGGTCCCACTGCAATTGATACGCCTCCATCTCCTCTTCGTGATGATCACCAATCTCGGTCAGTAATTCATCGATCAGTCTATTGAACATGATGACGTTCGACGGCTGACCCTTGCTGAACTTGGCCTTATTGGTGAACACGACAAAACCGGTCACCGGTATATCCGGCAACAGGCGTTTCACTGCGGCCATTCGATCGAACAGGCCGTGTTGAGGATTGGCGAAGGTGAACCGTCGCCGATCAGCCATGACCGTCCAGTCCTCCATAGAATCGCTGGCGAATACGATTCCCTCGACGTGCTCTATATCCAGAACGATGACCCCACGCCCGGTCAACAAGGCATATTCGACATGAATCTCGCCCTCATCACCGTCAGGAATTATGAATTGCTTCAGCAGGTCATAACTTACACGTCGCAGCCGGCTGTCGATGCTGCGCCCGGCGCGCCGCCGATAAATAATCCAGATCGAAATCAGGATCACGATGAGAATCGCCCCGGCCAGCGCCGGCAGAACTGAACTGTTAATGCCTGTTAATTCCATCATCAACCGTCATGCGAGCAAAAACTGCGGCCGGCAGCAAAACTTAAAGGCGACGTGCAATCTCGCCGAGATCCGCGTCTATGGTGTCAAATTTCGCCGGCCACTTCAGCAGTTCAGCCAACTCAGCCGGCGGTTCAATCGTCGTGCCTAGCAGTGGTTCGACGATGGCATCAAACTTTGCGGCATGAGCGGTCGCAACGACAACCCAGTGTCGGGCATCTCGAAGCGAGTCGGGCAAGCCCCGATACACGTGCAAAGCCGTCGCCGTATGCGGGCACCAGGCAACGCCATGACGATCGTATTCATCGCGAAGCGTAGCGCGAATACCTTCATCGTTGACTGAATATGCCGTGACGACTTTACGCATTTCGGCGGCATCGCCACAGAGGGCGCGCAAGCGCTCCATATTGCTCGGATCGCCGACATCCATAGCTGACGCCAGCGTCGCCCTGCTGGCTCTCGGAACCCAACCGCCGGTGTCGAGAAAATCAGGGATCGTGGCGTTGGCATTCGTGGCGAAAATAATCTGGTCGATCGGCAAGCCCATTCTTCTGGCCCAGACACAGGCGAAACCATTGCCGAGATTTCCGGTGGGTATGATGAAATTGCTGCGCTGGCCGGTGGTTCTAAAATGCTCGAGACTTGCCTTGGCATAATAGGCGGCTTGTGGCAACAAGCGGCCGACATTAATGCTGTTGGCGGAGCAAAGATTATGAATGGCGTTGAGTTCCGGGTCAGCAAAGGCCGCCTTCGCCAAGCGCTGGCAATCATCGAACTCGCCACGGACGGCCAGCGAAATAACATTATCCCCCCAGCAAGTCAGCTGATGTTGTTGCCGTGAGGACACGCGACCGTCGGGAAACAGGACCAGGACGCGCGTCCCTGGCCTGCGGTGAAAGGCGGCCGCCACCGCTCCGCCTGTATCGCCGGATGTCGCCACGATGATCGTGACGGGCGGTTCGGCATATTGGCCGGCTTCAATGATCCTGACCATGCATGCCGCCAGAAAGCGCGCCCCCACATCCTTGAAGGCGGCCGTCGGTCCATGAAACATTTCCAGCACGGACAACCCGCTACCATCTTCTGTCTTATCGGATTCCAGGCGCCGCAGCGGGACCGGAAAATTCAAAGCATCACGACAAATCGCCACCAGTGCCTGCGCGAGACTGGACCCGGCAAAAAATAGCTGAAGAAACCGATCGCCCACCTGGCTGAATGCATCAGCGGCCGTCAGATCAATCGAGTCGAAATCCGACAAGGCAAAACTTGGCAACGACTCGGGTACATACAATCCACCGTCCGGGGCCGTGCCACTCATGATGGCCTGTTCGATGCAAACCGCGGGGCTTTGCCTGGTGCTGATGAAGTTCATCATGCCGGGCTCAGCGTGTCGCGCCAAGATATGTCGCAAGCCGCAACAGGTCCGCAAAAACACCGGCAGCAGTGACCGCCGGACCCGCTCCCGGTCCCTGCACGACCAGCGGATTCTCGTTGTAGCGTTGCGAGACAAAACGCACGATATTATCCGTCAAATTCATATGGCCGAACGCATGGTCTGCCGGCAACGCCTCAAGGCGCACGGTGGCACTGCCGTCATTGCTCAAGCGGCCGACATACCGGAGTATCTGCCCGGCATCGTGTGCCGTCTGCCAGCGCTGCGCCATCGCATCGTCGTAGGCCGGCAAGGTGGCAAGAAATTCATCGACCGACCCCGCTGCGAGTTCTGCCGGGACGAGGCTCTCGATCTTGAGATCAGAAATTTCCAGGGGCATCCCCATCTCCCTGGCGAGAATAATAAGTTTTCGCGCCACGTCCATGCCGGACAGATCATCTCGAGGATCCGGTTCTGTATAACCATTATCACGCGCCTCGCTGACGATAGTCGAAAACGGTTTGGTCGCATCAAAAACATTGAAAAGATACGCCAGTGTTCCGGACAGGATACCTTCGATACTCAAAACCTCATCGCCAGTGTGGCGCAGATCGCGCAGTGTTTCGATGATCGGTAAAGCTGCACCCACGGTGGTCTCGTAAAGAAAATGTGCATTATGGTGCCGACGCGTGTCATGCAAGGCATGGTAATAGCTTAGCGGGCCGCTATGCGCTTTCTTGTTCGGCGTCACCACATGTATGCCCTGCTCCAGCCAACCCAGATAACGTTCGGCAACGAACTCACTGGCGGTGCAGTCGACGAAAACGGCATGCGGCAGATGATCGACATTCACGTGCGCAGAAAGAACCTCCCAGTCAAGCGGTTGGCTGTCCGCATCCAGCGCATCTCGCCAAGTCCGCAAATCGACCGTGCGTTCCGCGAGATGCATACGGGATGACGTCGCGATGGCGCGCACGCGAAAATCGAGGCTGAATTCGCTGTACAGGCGTTCGGCCTGTGCGGCAATCTGATCCAGCAGCATCGAACCGACATGGCCGGGCCCGATAAGCCCGACCGATATCGTCTTGGCGGACAGATAAAAACCCGAATGCGCAGCGCGCAATGCCCGGGTGACATCCTCGCGATCAATGACCGCCGAGATATTGCGTTCCGAAGAACCCTGTGCGATCGCTTTAACGCTGATGTCCGCAGATCCAAGCGTACCAAAGAACTTTGCTGCAATACCGGGCAGGCCGGCCATGCCATCGCCGACCACGGCGATAATGCTGCACTCATCTTGCACTTCAACGCTCTGAATCAAGCCCTGCTCGAGCTCTGCCCGAAACGCCCGGCGCACGACAGACTCAACATGCCTGGCATTTTCAACCGGGACCGCGAAACAGATCGAATGCTCGGAACTGGCCTGAGAAATCAGCGTCACGGATATACCGGCATCGCGTAAAGCACTAAACAATCGATCTGCAGTGCCCGGCACACCAATCATCCCCGCACCTTCGAGATTGACGAGTGCCACTTCGTCAATCGAGGTAATCCCCTTTATGCCCTCGTCGAGATCCGTCTGCGCGCCAATCTTCGAGCCGGGAGCGTCCGCATTGAAGGTATTACGAATCCAAATAGGAATTTCATGCTGGATGGCCGGCGACATAGTTTGCGGGTGAATGACCCGCGCGCCAAAATACGCCAGTTCCATTGCTTCGTTATAGGATAGATTCGCGATCACGGCCGCATCGGGTACCCGATTCGGATCGGCACTCATGACGCCGTCAACATCGGTCCAGATCGTAATCGCCTCAGCTCTGAGTAAAGCAGCGAGAATCGAGGCAGAGAAGTCGCTGCCGTTGCGGCCAAGGGTCGTGTGCAGACCGTCGGCATCTGAGGCGATAAATCCGGTGACAACAACAATGCCGGCGGTCTGTGCAGCGAAATGCTGATCCGCATTTCGCTGTGATTGTTCCCAGAGTACTGCGGGGCCCATTTCACCGTGGCTGACCACAATCAGCTCGCGCGCATCCAGCCACTTTACCGGCCCTAAGGCGGCGTCTGCTGCCGACCGCTGTTGCAGGTAGCCGCCCAGTAAACGCGCCGACCAAAGCTCGCCGAAACCGACCACCAGGTCCCGACTTCGATCGGCCGCCGAGCGCACCAGGGACACAGCTTGCAGCACGTCTCGGGCGTCCGCCAGTTCAGCGTTAAACGAGTTCATCAGTTGTTCGGCTACGTCGGGTGATTCGATCAGAGCCCGGACGCAGGCCTCGTAACGGTCTGAGATAGCCGCCAGATCGCTCTTAATGCCGGCCGCAGTGCGCTCGGCCGAAGTGACCATATCCAGCAAGGCATCGGTCATGCCACCCATCGCGGAGACCACCACGGCCTGCCGCTTGCCCGTTTCGGCCAGCAGTATCTCTGCCACTGTGCGGAAACAGTCGGCATCAGCGAGGCTGGTGCCGCCGAATTTGTGAACTTGCCAAGCGTTGTTTGTCATCGCTGCGTCTAGCCCGAATGTTGCAAAAGACCCCCCGATAATCGCGGCAATCGCAGCACGCGAATATCGTTATCATGTTTTCCAAGGGTCTGACTCTGTGGCGGCCTGCAAGTCCAGGCCGCGCAAAACGGTTAATAGTAACCGTTCTCGTCCCTCGAGTGAGAGTTCTGCATTTGCAAAAGCACTGGCGACTATCAATAATTCATTGGCAATTCCGGAGAAACATGCATGGCAACGATCTTTGTCGCCCCCGTAGATTCCGATAATGACCAGACTCAACTGGACCGCTCGATCGTCAATCCGGTGGAACGGCAAGTCATCATTCAGAACTTCAGCGACGCCACCTATCCGGAACTGATTGACATCGAAAGACGCGGACGGGGCTTCTATGCCTGGGGACTGCCGGCCGACGAGAATAATGTCGACCAATGGTTTCATATGGGTGTCGGCGATTTTGTGCTGCTGACTTACCAAGGGGACTATCGGCATTACGGCAAAGTCCTGGGTCGTTATGAAAATAGTCGGGCCGCAACCGCAATATGGGGCGATCCTGATGAACCGGAAGAAGTCCGGGAGCTGCTGTTTTTTCTGTCTGAACCTATATCTTTAAGCTTGCCTCGCCAACAACTGACAGATTACATCGCAGCGAATTACTCGCGCTTCCAGCAGGTCCCCAGTGAGGCCATGGAACGAATCGAGGCGGACTTTGGTTCAATAGAACGATTTTTCAGGCGCCGGCTATTAAACACCAGCGCGGGCGGCCCCGTTCTCGACATGAGTGGCATTATTCGCCTTTCAGAACGCGAGCAGGCTCGCGTAAAGGCATTCGACCCGGGCAGCACCAAGGACGGTCGGGCCATGATTGTCGAGGCGATTACCAAGCGTCGTGGATATCCGACGTTGCGCCAGACCTTGCTGAATGCCTACGAGCACCAGTGTGCGATCACGGGATGCAACGCGGTCGAAGCCCTCGAGGTCACTTACATCATTCCTTACCGGGGCAAATATACGCATAGCCCGTCGAACGGTATCCTGCTCCGCGCGGATCTGCACACGCTTTTCGATCTCGGCAAGATTGCGATCGATACCCGCACCATGACGGTTATCCTTAATGACGAGTTGATGGACTCCAGCTACCGGATTCTGACCGATCGGCCGCTCAATTATCCGAAAGATGAGACCAAGCGACCCAGCAAGGAAGCCCTGGACCTGCATCGTCGTCTGGTTGGTTTGTAGGCGCAAATCGACGGCCCAAGACCCGCGTTGATTCTGTATTGAATTCACTTTACCTTTGCATATTAATTTATTGTTTTATATAACATTAACGTGTCTCATCGAATGCCATCAACAGCGAGGCGACAAACCCGGCTATGCACATGACCGCGGAAGAATTCTTACGTTGGCCGCAGAAGGCCATCACCCTGCTGGGGATGTCCGGTGTTGGCAAGACCCATCTCGCCAACAAGCTGCCTAAGACCAGCTGGTTTCATTACTCGGGCGATTACCGCATTGGAACGAAGTACCTGTCAGAGCCGATTCTCGACAATATCAAGCGCCAGGCGATGCAGGTCGACTTTTTGCGCGACCTGCTGCGCAGTGATTCCATATATATCGCCAACAATATCAGCGTGCATAATCTCTCACCCGTGTCCACATTTCTCGGCAAGGTCGGGCGCGCCGACCTGGGCGGGCAACCTTTGGCGGAGTTCAAGCGACGACAGCGCTTGCACCTGGAGGCGGAAGCCGCAGCAATGAAAGATGTCGCTGCGTTTATTGAAAAGGCCCACGAGATTTATGGCTATGACCATTTCCTGAATGATGCCGGGGGCAGTATTTGCGAACTCACCGATACCGAGTCACTCAAGGTATTACAGGATAAAACCCTGATCCTTTACCTGCGCGCGGGCCCGGACATGGAACAGGAACTGATTCGCCGCGCCATTGAGGATCCGAAGCCCATGTACTACCGGGAGAGCTTCCTCGACCAGAAACTTGCGCAGTATCTTAAACAGGAAGGGCTGCGATCGCCGGATGAAATCGAACCCAACCGGTTCGTTCAGTGGATTTTCCCGGAGTTACTGGAGCACCGACGACCGTTGTACGCGGCCCTTGCGGACCAGCACGGTTACACCGTCGACGCGCGTGAAGTCGAACAGGTCAAAGACGAGGCGGAATTTCTCGAGCTGGTTGCGTCGGCCATCAACGGCAGAAGCTAGCCCCAGGATAGAAAGAAAAAGCATGACGCTTTCGGACTCAATTGCGGGTCAGCCGCCGGGAATCGCCAAGACGAGGCACGTCGAGGTGCTCGGACACCAGGTTGCCTACCGCGCGGTCGGCTCGGGCGACCCAGTCGTCTTTTTGCACGGCAACCCAACGTCTTCGTATTTGTGGCGCAACATCATGCCGCAGGTCGCCGGCCAGGGACGCTGCATTGCGCCGGATCTGATCGGCATGGGTGATTCGGACAAGCTCGCCGGTACCGACCCGGACCGCTATGCCTACGCGGTGCACCGCGAGTTTCTCGACGGCGCATTGGCGGCACTCGATGTCACGGATCGCGTTACGCTGGTCGTGCATGACTGGGGATCGGCACTCGGCTTCGACTGGGCATCGCGGCACCCGGAGCGCGTCAAAGGCATCGTCTACATGGAAGCCCTCGTCCAGCCAATGAGCTGGGATGACTGGCCGGAACCCAGTCGGCCGCTGTTCCAGGCGCTGCGCTCGGATGCCGGAGAGACCCTGATATTCGAGAAAAATGTCTTCATCGAGCGCATTCTTCCGGCCTCTGTGCAACGCGATCTGACCGATGCCGAGATGGCGGCTTATCGCCAGCCTTTTGTGGCAGCGGGTGAATCCCGAAGGCCGATGCTCAGTTGGCCGCGCTGCATCCCGTTCGATGGTGAACCGGCCGACGTGGCCAGCATCGTCCGGAATTATGCGGACTGGATGGCGACCAATGAAATTCCGAAGTTGTTCGTCAACGCCGAGCCTGGCGCGATCCTGGTTGGCGCGCAGCGGGAATTCTGTCGCAGCTGGCGCAATCAAACCGAGGTGACGGTGCCCGGCATACATTTCATCCAGGAAGATTCCCCGCACGAAATTGGCCAGGCTATCGCCGCCTGGCAGCAGGCCTTGGCGTAACGAGGAATTTTGATTTCGAGCCTTGTAGTTCCGCTGGTCGCGGCGTTGGACAAGCAGCGCCGGTATGGATTAACGTCACGATCCCTCACGAAAAGAGATGACCCAATGAGACAAATAGAATCGCTTGCGTTGGCTGCTGTGCTGATCATGGCGCCCAGCTCGGGTTTAATGGCCCAGCAGCAGCGCGATAATATAGAAATCGTAAAATCGCAGGTCAAAACGAACCGTCAGGCCCTGGTTGCGGAAAATCTGATGCTCAGCGAATCGGAGAGCGAGCTATTCTGGCCGGTATATCGAGATTTTCATATGGAGCGTGATCTGCTCGTGGACCGCAGAATCAAAATATTGCGGGAATTTCGCGATAACTTTGACGGGCTCAGGGACGCACAAGCGACGCAAATGCTGGATGACTATTTGGCGCTGCAGGAAGACTTTTTGAAATTACGCAAACAGTATCTGAAAAAATTTCGCCGGGTCTTGTCGGACAAAAAGACCCTGCGTTACTACCAGATCGAGAACAAGCTCGACATGATTATTGAGTACGAGTTATCGCAGGTTGTGCCGCTGGCTCAATAACCACGAGCTCCCGAGCGGTTGACTGTTTGTCTCCGGCCGCGATGACTTCGGGGCGTTCCGGATCAGTCCTGGCCAAAATCTCGGTTGCCGCGTCGGCGCAGCGATCACCGCGCCAACGCCAGCCGATAATCAAGCCGGATTCATCGACCTCGACAGTGCGAGCGCAAATCGGTCGAGCATTTCGCGTATCTGCGCCAGAACCACGAGATTGATCGGCTGCTGCCCTGGTCCAGGTGCAGAATTGGCGCCCGTCCCTTTGGATGCATTCATCCGGTGATCCCCACGCCGATGAAATCTCGTCGATATGACTGCCCTGCCAGGAGGCCATCTTGGTACTCAGACTATTCGTGCTGCAGGCAGCAGCCAGCATAAGAATCGCCATGGCAATAATGATACGCACCCTGTTGCTCCTTGAGTTCCCGGCCTTCCGTCGCAGGCCGGTTAACCGACTGCGGCGCTTCAATATCGTCAGGCACAAAATACTGAAATCTGCTGCACAGGGATGTGACGCCGGTCTTGTTACCCGTGACCGGGTTCACGTTTTAGATCACGCGGGTCGATGTCGAAAATCCATACGGGCATACGCCGATTTCTGTAATCCATGCCGCGCTTGCGCTAGACTTGCTCCGGCAGGTCAGCGAACCAGAACAAACCTGACCCGTCGTATAGATTTGTCAACCTAAACAATGACTTAATTTAAGCAGGGCTCTCCGCCCCCCGGGAAAAACATGAGCAAGGATTCAACGGCACGTCCCCTGGACGGAATTCGCGTATTGGAAGTCGGCCAGTTGCTGGCCGGCCCGTTCGTCGGCAGCATGCTCGGCTACTACGGTGCCGATGTCATTAAGGTCGAAGCACCTGGTGATGGCGACCCGATTCGTAAATGGCGAGAGCTGGATGAAACCGGCACGTCTTTCTGGTGGCGCAGCCTGGGGCGGAACAAGAAATGCATTACCGCGAATCTGCGCACCGACGAAGGTCGCGACATCGTGCGCCGGCTGGCCGAAAAATCCGACGTCATTGTCGAAAATTTCCGGCCTGGCACGATGGAGAAATGGGGCCTCGGACCTGACGTCTTCAAGGAATCAAACCCGGGACTGATCTACGCACGGATTTCCGGCTACGGACAAACTGGCCCGTATGCGGCCCGACCTGGTTTCGCCTCGGTCTGCGAAGGTGTCGGCGGATTTCGCTATGTCAACGGCTTTCCCGGTGGACCCCCGGTGCGCCCGAATCTGAGTATTGGCGATACGCTGGCCGGACTGCACTGCGCGCTCGGCATCCTCATGGCCTGCGTGCATCGTATGAAAGATCCCGAAGGACGCGGTCAGGTCATCGATACGGCTCTCTACGAGGCGGTGTTTAACCTGCTCGAAGGCGTGGTGCCCGAATATGACGGCGCCGGTGTGATTCGGCAGCCGTCGGGTTCCACATTGACCGGCATCGTGCCGACCAATACTTATCGTTGCACCGACGGCAAATACATCATTATTGGTGCGAACGGCGATTCGATCTTCAAGCGGCTGGCCGAAAAAATGGGCCGGCCTGACATCGCCAACGATCCCCGCTACGCTGACAACGCCGGTCGCGTGCAGCACGAACCGGAACTCGACGCAGCGATCGGCGCATGGACCGAGTCGATGGATTCGGCAACCGCGCTGGCCAGACTCGAGGAAGCCCGCGTGCCATCAGGACCCATCTACAGCGTCGCCGACATGTTCGCCGATGAGCATTTTCAGGCGCGAGGACTGTTCGAGGAAGTCAGTATTAACGGCAAGACCCTGAAAATTCCGGGCATGATACCAAAGCTCAGCGAAACGCCGGGGCGCACCGATTGGGCCGGACCTGAAGTCGGCGCGTATAACAAGGAGGTGCTAGGCGGCCTGCTCGGTATGTCGGACGACGAGATGAAAAAACTTCAGGGCGACGGCATTATCTGACTCACGCGGCGCTCGAAAGGCGCCATGGATTCGTCTGCTTGCAACGCAGGCGCAATCGGCGCGTAGATTTGCCCGACACTTACCGCCGTGCCGAAATCGGCCGGGTCGCCCTGTGTACGCCGATGCCGTAGGAATTAGAAGTAAGGCGGGCGGTGTACCTGCCTTATAGGCTTACCAAGCCACGCCCAGAGATCCGCCCTAAGGACCGACTGCGGTATGACAGTTTACGCAGTTTGGAATTTTCGCCCTGATCTTGAGAAGGCGTGTTGCGGTATCGCCGTTTGCATCCATCGCCTGCACAGTGAATGTAGCCGTGAAACCACCGGACGTCAGGTTACCCTCGATAACGCATAGAGAGGTCAATATCAGACTCGAGGGCAGAAAACCGCTAATCAGGGTGCATGTGTTGGGTTGCTGGCCACGCAGGACGGTTAGCTGATGACTGTAAAAATTGCCCACTCTGGCAGCGGGTACGGGCTGCGGCGGAATAACCAAATCACAGGCATTGCCAATGTTATCGCCGTCATCGTCCTGTTGGGGATCCCAGCCTTCGGAATCTGGAAACACGGCAGTGTTCTGTACATTCGGGCAGTTATCGATGTAGTCAGGTCTGCCGTCGGCGTCCGTATCGGGGAGTGTCATCATCCAGGCTTCGCTGTCGCCATCTGGATTCGTCCCGTCACCCACGATGCTGCTGCCATCCGCAGAAATTCCATAAGCGTGCTCCAGCGTCCACCCGGATGCGATCGTGACGCCCTGACTCGCTGCAAGACCACTGACGCTTTGCATACCGCCAGCGCTGGTCCAGACAAAGGCCTCGTCGGGACTGGATAGACTCGTACCAACAACAGCGGAACCATCGCCTGAAACCGCGAAAGCGTCGCTTTGAGAACTACCCGGCAGGACGCCAAGCGGCTGTATGCCGCCGGCGCTGGTCCAAACAAATGCTTCAAAAAGCGGGTTGAACGAACCCGAACTCGTGCCGACTACTGTCGTTCCATCCCCGGATATGGCATTGGCGCGACTGTAGAAACCACCGCCTGAGAGGTCGCCTAAACCCATCAGGCCGCCACCGCTGGTCCAGATAAAGGCCTCAACACCTGAAGCTGACTGGCCGGCTCCTGCGACCGTGGCGCCATCGCTGGACACTCCGGTTGCGACACTGTCATATAGTCCGCCGGCCAGGTCGCCGAGACCCACCATGCCGCCACCGCTGGTCCAGACAAAGGCCTCCGGACCTGACGCGGCGACGCTGCCGCCCACCACCGTGGAACCGTCGCCGGATACTGCGTACGCGTTGCTAGGTAGACTGCCGCCCAAAAGGAAACCGAGACCCACCATGCTGCCACCATTCGTCGAGGTAAACGCCTCAAAATCAATGCCAACGCTGCTTTGGCCAACCACCACCGTGCCGTCGCTGGACGCTGCGTTGGCAAAGCTCGGCGAACCGCCGCCCGGCAAGTAACCGAGGCCTTGCATGCCAGACCCGCTAGTCCAGATAAACGCTTCATCACCCGCTGCGGAATTGGCACGGCCCACCACCGTGGAACCGTCGCTGGAAATGCCTAACGCTCTGCTATTGAAAGTACCGCCGGGCAAATCACCGAGCGGGAAAAATCCAGCCGCAAAAAGATTGCAGTAAGCTAACGAGGCCGCAACAGCAACAGCTGGTCTAACAAATCTATTTGCCATGGAGATCTCTCGTGGCCGGAGGCAGACGCGACGCTGCTCAGACCTTTCTAATATTTCGACTAACCCGAGATGATTGACTCATCGAAAGGATCTTGGACGCCTAGTTTAGCACCCCCGACTGGTGCTAACGAGAACATTGCACATAAAGGAACCGAAAGGATACCATTATGTTAAATCTCATATTTGCCATGCAGCATAGCTTTGCGCTGGCACGACGCAGCGCGGTCTTTTCACCGCAAACTGCAGAAATTTGACAGGCATCAAGGCGCCATTTCGGCCACGGGAAGCCAGCTTCTGATGCAATGTTCGGGCTAGCGCGTTCCGCGTATAACCTGCTCCGTGAACTCAAGCGTCTTTTGTTGCAGGTTCTTGTCATGCGCCAAGGGTGAAGTCTCTTTCTCCTTGCAATGCTCCCAATATTTCCCGGTCACACCTTCGACTTCGGGCGAAGATGCCAGGAATATATAGGTAAGTGCAGCGCGTTCAGGATCCGTAAGAAACGGCCTCGCCAGCTTGACCCCTAATTTCATAATGCCGCGCATATGGCGAAAGATATTGGTGTTAACGAAATAACCGGGTGACACGGCGTTAATAGTCACACCTGATTCCGCTAATTTTTCCGCTAACTCATAGGTTGCATAGACCATAGCCAATTTCGCGCGGTGATAGGCCTGGAATGCCCCGGAATTAGAGTAACGCTTGCCCTTCCAGGTTTTTTCACAATTTATGTCGTCGAAGTCGATGCCTGGCCCGGCTTTATGGGCATCCGAGGAAATCTGAATAATGCGCGCCGGCGTGCTTTCCTTTAAGCGATCCAGCAATAATTGGACCAGCAGGTAATGGCCCAAATGCATGATCGCCATGTGCTGTTCGATCCCGTCTTTATTAACCTTATACGCCGGATCCGTCAGGCCAGCGTTGTTGATCAACACGTCAATTCGCGCATAGTTGCTGAGAACATGTTCGGCAAATGACCTGACTTCACCGAAGTCACCCATGTCGCAGCCGACAAATTCAATTTTTTCGTTACCAGAAGTTTTCATGATGTCGGCACGCGCTTCATGCCCGTCGTCGAGCTCGCGATCGTTCATGATGATCGTTGCGCCTTGCTTCGCTAACTCACGCGCGGCAATTCGACCCATGCCGCTTGCGGCACCGGTAATGATGCAGACCTTGCCTTGCATAGACGTAGAGTCATCGGTCATCTTGTGCCTTGAGGGATGTGCGGCATCAGCTCACTGGCCGGGATGTTACTCTTTTCAAGCGGAAACTTTAGCTGTCATAACTCAGACTTCATTTTACAGGGACTGTAAGGCGGTTATCGCATGGGTTCACCGGTTGCACACGGTCGTGACCTGTCCAGGTCTGGTAACCGGTTTGGGCGGGTGGACATGGTGTTTTGCAGGTACGCGCCAGATCTGGCGGCCTGCCTCAAACGGTGGATTTGCGAAGTCCGTTTTCCGCGTGATCGGACACTCTCTGTCCGATGAGATCTGAGTTTTCGCACCTTAGCGTGAGCGCGGCCGACGAAAGTGGTCTCGTGGATGTGCCGTGCAGGCCGAAAGTCCTTGCCGGCAATGCGGAACCGTTGCAGGCCGCGAAGTAATCTGCCCATCACCTGCTCGATGGATTCTCAGCGCATCAGTCAACGGCTATTATGCGCCTAATAATATGCGTGCCGGGTCACCTCGGCAGCGCTAAAAACATTCACACCGCCCTGGAGAAACAGGTATGAACATTGCGGCAGCATCTTCCACGACGGTCCAGCTGACCGGACCGTTCGATTCCTTGCGGGACTACCTCACCGCGGTCGAAGCGCGCGGCTCGCTGCTGCGCATCCCGGAAATGGATCAGGACCGTTACGAGGCGACCGGCTTTGCATACCGCATGGTCGAAGAGCATGGCTTTGACAATGCACCGCCGTTCCTGATTGAAAGAGTCAAGATCGATGGTCGATGGATCGATGGCCCGGTGATCGGCAATACGTTCGGCGGCTGGTCGAGCGAGGCCCTGGCATTTGGTGTACAGAACATCACGAATGACCAGCGAGACATGTATCGCGCCACCTTCACGCATCTGAAGACGCTGCATGAAAAGCATGCGGGTTGGCCAAAAATTTTACCCAGAACCATCGACGCCGCTGCTGCGCCATGCAAGGAAGTCATCACCCGCGGTGATGACGTCGATATCCTCCAGTTTCCATGGATACAGACGAATCCGGGCGACGCCGGGGCCTACATCACGGCCGGGACTGTGTTCGTCGAAGATCCGGAACTCGGCCGCAACGTCGCCACCTACCGCTGCCAGGTCAAAGGTAAGAACAAAATAGGCGTGAATACGGAAACCGGGCAAAACGCCTGGAATATGCTGATGCGTTTTAAAAAACGCGGTCATACAACCGTGCCAGCCGCAGTCGCCATTGGCGTCGATCCGATTACGTTCGCGGTCGGCACATCCAAGCTCACCGCGCTTGGCGAGGACGAACTCGACCTGTCCGGCGGACTCAGGGGGAAACCTGTAGAACTCGTCAAATGCGAGACCAGCGATGTGCTGGTCCCGGCTCAGGCAGAGATCA
>Ga0224512_10001858_pt1 | contig 19752 bp, 17 predicted proteins | sample SF_May12_sed_USG_4_FD_169103 | JGI IMG/M metagenome (GOLD analysis project Ga0224512, IMG submission 169103) | Sediment microbial communities from San Francisco Bay, California, United States - SF_May12_sed_USGS_13 | ecosystem: Environmental > Aquatic > Marine > Sediment | place: USA... | reverse complement strand
GAGCCTGAATCCGCATGGCGAGGACCTGCACCCGGTGCAGAAGGCGCTGGTCGACTGTCATGGTTCACAGTGCGGCTTTTGTACGCCCGGTTTCGTCATGTCGCTGTTCGCGCTGTACAAGACCAACCCGCAGCCAACGCGCGTTGAAATCGACGATGCGCTGGCAGGCAACCTCTGCCGCTGTACTGGCTATCGACCGATCATTGCGGCGGCGGAAGCGATGTACGGCGCAGAACCCGACGCGCAGGAGTGGCTGCGGCAAGCGGCGGGCGGCGCCGCGCGACCTGAGCGCCGCGTGCGTCGCTTACGGCAACTGGCACGCAGCGGCGGCCTGACAGTCGGAGGTAAGGATCGCAGCTTCCATGCGCCGTCCTGCAGCGACGAACTTGCACAACTTCTGGCCGAACATCCGGAGGCAACGTTGCTTGCGGGAGGTACGGATGTGGGCCTGTGGGTAACGAAACAACAGCGGCAGCTACGGACGATTATCTACACCGGGCGCGTTACCGAGCTGCGGAAGCTCGAGACCACGCGCACGCATATCGAGATCGGTGCTGCCGTAACCCTGAGCGATGCAATGCAGGCCATCGTCGCGCACTACCCGGACCTCGGTGAGCTGTGGCGACGCTTCGCCTCGCCGCCGATTCGCAATGCCGGCACGCTCGGCGGCAATATCGCCAACGGCTCGCCGATCGGCGACTCGATGCCGTCCCTGATCGTTGCCGGCGCGACGCTCGTGCTGCGCTCACGCGCGGGCACGCGCGAGACAGCGCTCGAGGACTTTTATATCGACTATCAGGTCAACGATCTGCGGCCGGGAGAGTTCATCGAGACCGTCCGCCTGCCGTTACCGGGCCGCAACACGATCCTGCGCTGTCACAAACTGTCGAAGCGCTTCGACCAGGACATATCGGCAGTGTGCTCGGCGTATCGACTGCAACTCGACGGTGAGCAGGTGAAGTCCTTCCGCATGGCTTGCGGCGGCCTGGCGGCAACGGTCAAGCGAGCCAGGTGCTGCGAACAGGCGATCGTTGGACAGCGCTGGGATGCGGCGACCGTCGAAGGTGCCGCGGCCGCGCTGGCCAAAGACTTCAAACCGATAACGGATATGCGCGCGTCGGCAGGCTACCGCTTGCACGCCACGCAGAATTTATTGCGACGACTGCTGCTCGAGACCCAGGGCGAGCTGGAGCAAACGGTTTACAGTTATGGACGTCAGGGCTGAGTCGCGCGTGAAGAGTGCGCACAAGGCAGTCGGCAGGGCGCTGCCACACGACAGCGCCCATTTGCACGTCAGCGGCACGGCCGCCTATACGGACGATCTGCCCGAGCCGCGTGACCTGTTGCACCTGGCTATCGGCATGAGCGCGAAAGCCCATGCGAAGATCGGCGCCGTCGACCTGGCGGCTGTCCGCGCGGCACCTGGTGTCGTCGACGTTTGCCTGGCCGCCGATATCCCGGGTGACAATAACTGCGGACCGATTGTGGCAGATGAGCAGATTCTTGCCGCCGATCGTGTCGAGTACGTGGGTCAGGCCGTGTTCGCCGTGGCGGCGGATACTGTTGCGGCCGCCCGCAGGGCTGCACGGCTGGCGCACATCGCTTATGAGGAGCTCGAGCCGATTCTGGATCCCCTGACCGCGATACAGAAGCAATCCTTCGTTTTGCCAAGCGAAACGCTGCAACGTGGTGACCCACAGCACGCCCTGGCAAACGCCCCACACCGCGTGCAGCGCAGGCTCGAACTCGGCGGGCAGGATCAGTTTTACCTCGAGGGCCACATCGCGATCGTGCTGCCGCAAGAGGACGGCGGGCTGCTGGTCTACAGTTCGACGCAGCATCCGGACGAAGTACAGCATCTCGTCGCTCACGCGACGGGCCGCTCGGCCAAGGATGTCGTCTGCATTTGCCGGCGCATGGGCGGTGCTTTCGGCGGCAAGGAGAGCCAGGCTGCGACGATAGCCTGTCTCGCGGCGATAATGACGGTGAAGACAGGGCGTGCCTGCAAGCTGCGACTGGACCGCGACGACGACATGATCATGACGGGCAAACGCCACGACTTCGTCATCGATTACGACGTCGGCTTCGATGCCACGGGCCGCATTCTTGGCGTCGACTTCACGTTTGCGTCACGTTGCGGAATTTCGGCGGACCTCTCGGGACCCGTTAACGACCGCACGATGTTTCATTGCGATAATGCGTACTTCCTCGAAAACGTGCATATCCTGTCGCACCGCTGCAAGACGAACACCGTTTCCAACACGGCATTTCGCGGTTTTGGCGGACCGCAGGGCATGTACGCTATCGAGTATGTCATCGATGATATCGCGCGCACGCTCGGGCTCGATCCGTTGCAGGTTCGGCGTCGCAACTTCTACGGCATCGGCGAACGAGACGTTACCCAGTACGAACAAAAAGTCGAAGACAACATCATTAACGACATCGTCGACAAGCTGGAGACGGACGCCGACTACGGCGAACGTCGCCAGGAAATCCGCGAGTTCAACGCAAAGAACCGGGTTCTGAAACGCGGCATCGCGCTGACGCCGGTCAAATTCGGCATATCGTTCACGGCAACGCACCTCAATCAGGCCGGCGCTCTCGTGCACGTCTACAAGGACGGGACGGTGCATCTGAATCATGGCGGTACCGAGATGGGGCAGGGGCTGTTCATCAAGGTGGCGCAGGTGGTGGCCGACGAATTGGGCGTCAGCATCGACCGCATCCGCAGCAACGCGTCCGATACGAGCAAGGTGCCGAACGCGTCGGCGACGGCGGCATCGAGTGGTTCGGACATGAACGGCAAGGCTGCGCAGCAGGCGGCGGCCAAGATTCGCGCCCGACTGACCGAGTTCGCGGCGCGCCATTTCGGCGCAGCGGAGAGCAGCATCGACTTCCGCGGGAATGAAGTCCTGGTCGGCGATCGGCAGCTGCAGTTTCAGGAACTGGTGCAGCTGGCCTGGTTCGACCGCGTCAAGTTGTGGGCATCGGGTTTCTACAAAACGCCGAAGATCCATTACGACAGGGAGACGTTCAGCGGCCGGCCATTTTTCTACTTCGCTTACGGTGCCGCGGTGTCCGAAGTCATCGTCGATACGTTGACCGGCGAGTACCGGTTGCTGCGCGTCGATATCCTGCACGACTGCGGCGATTCCCTGAATCCGGCGGTCGATCTCGGCCAGGTCGAGGGCGGCTTCGTGCAGGGCGCTGGCTGGCTCACGGCGGAGGAGCTGTGGTGGACTGCGGACGGCGAGCTGATGACGCATTCGCCGTCGACCTACAAGATACCGACGTGTTCGGACCTGGCGCCGGATTTCCGCGTGCAGCTGCTTGCACACTCGGCCAACCGCGAAGACACGATTTATCGGTCGAAGGCGGTCGGCGAACCGCCGTTGATGCTCGGCATCTCGGTCTTTCACGCCATCCGTGATGCGATTGCGACGGCCGATCAGCCGCTGCCGGTACTGCAGGCACCTGCGACGCCCGAGTCTGTGTTGCGCGCAATCGAGGGTGGTCGACTGTGAACGAGTGGATCGACGAACTTTCCGACCTGACCGCGGCCGGCGAACGCGTCGTGGTCGTCACGATTGCGGGCATTCGCGGTTCCGCGCCGCGCGAGGTCGGTGCAAAAATGATCGTCACCGACAGCGAGACGGTCGGGACGATCGGCGGCGGCCAGCTCGAATTTCAATGCACACACATCGCCTGCGAGATGCTCGGCAACGAGGAAACTCCGGTGCTGCGCAAGTTTCCGCTCGGCACATCTTTCGGCCAGTGCTGTGGCGGTGTCGTGGACATTTTGTTCGAACCCATGTCCAGCGGGCTGCCGGCCTGGTTGCGCGAAATTCGCGCGCTGCACGGGCAGCGCGAAGGGGCCGTTATCTGCACGAATCTGCGCGGCGCACAGGAGAAGGGCATCGTCACGGCCGATACCACCTTTAATTTCGGCAACGATCAGACGGCTGTCGATGTCGTCGAGTGGGCGCGCAACGGACTGACAACGCGGCGCATCGCTCTGCGTCGCGACGACTGGTTTCTCGAACTCATCGTCGGCAGCGACTTCAACATCGCAGTATTCGGTGCCGGTCATGTCGGGTCAGCACTCGTGCAGTCACTGAGTTCGCTCGACTGCAATATTCGCTGGGTCGACAGTCGCCGCAACATCTTTCGCAGCGTGCCGGCGAATGTGCGCACGATCGAGAGCGGCGATCCGTCGCTCGAAGTTGCCGCAATGCCGCCGCAAAGCTGCTATTTTGTCATGACGCACAATCATGCGCTCGACTTCGAGATCTGCGATCGGATTTTGCGCCGCGGCGATGCGATTTACTGCGGTTTGATCGGTTCGCTGTCCAAACGACGGCGCTTCGAAAAGCGTTACCTGGCACAGGGTATGCGACAGGCAGTGCTTGATGCATTAGTGTGTCCGATCGGAGTGGGCGGCATCCGTGGTAAAAAGCCTGCCGAGATCGCAGTGGCGGCAGCCGCGGAAGTGCTGCGCGCCTATGAGAGCACCCGGCAGGTGGCACGTTCCGCGTACCCCGACAACGTGCATCCGTTGCCAAATCGACAATGAACAAAAAGCCATAACATGGAAGCCTATGTCATCGACTGGCTGAACCTGCTCGTGCGCTGGCTGCACTTGATTACGGGTATCGCCTGGATTGGCGCTTCGTTCTATTTCATCTGGCTGGATAATCACCTCGAGGCACCGGCGGACGCTGCCGACAAGGAGAAAGGCATCGGCGGTGAGGTCTGGTCGGTGCACGGTGGCGGCTTCTACCATGCGCAAAAATACCGCGTTGCGCCGCAGCAACTGCCGGCCACGCTGCACTGGTTCAAGTGGGAGGCCTATTCGACCTGGCTGTCGGGCATGCTGCTGCTCGTTATTATTTACTGGTACGGCGCCGAGGTTTACCTGATCGATCCGACGGTTGCGGCGCTGTCACCGCTCGCGGCTATCGGCATCGCTGTCTCTTTTATCGTTGGCGGCTGGCTCGTTTATGACCGGTTGTGCGAGTCGGCGCTGGGACAAGATGAAATCGTGTTTGGCGGCGTGCTGTTGGTGCTGGTCGCCGTACTCGCCTGGGGCCTGTGCCAGTTGTTCAGCGGCCGCGGTGCTTACGTTCATTTCGGCGTCGTGCTGGGCACGATCATGGTTTTCAACGTGTTCTTTGTCATCATTCCCGGGCAAAAAACGATGGTCGCTGCGGCCGAACGGGGTTCTGTGCCCGACCCCGAGCAGGGTATTCGCGCCAAACAGCGTTCCGTGCATAACACGTATTTCACGCTGCCGGTGTTGTTCACCATGACGAGCAATCACTTTGCGATCGCGTACAGTCATGCATACAACTGGGCAGTCCTGATCGCGGTCGCTGCTGCAGGTGCATTGATTCGCGTCTACTTTGTTGCACGTCACAAGGGTGGGGCGTCGCCAGTGCCCATCATCATCGCATTCCTGCTGCTCGTCGGGGCGGCGGTGCTGATCGCACCGCGTTCCGGCGCTGCGTCCGGGGACGCCGTTACGTTCAGCGATGTTCGCAGCATCATTCATGAGCGCTGCACGAGCTGCCATGCCGGCGCGCCGACGTATCCGGCGTTTAGCGCCGCACCGGCCGGCGTCGTGTTCGAGACGGACGCACAGATTCTCGCCGAGGCCCGGCGTATTCACCAGCAAACGGTCGTGACCCGTGGCATGCCGATCGGCAACCTGACCGGTATCAGCGAAGCGGAGCGCGGCTCGATCGATCGCTGGTACCGTGCCCTCGGGAGCGACTGATGGCAGGAGACCGGTATCCGCGGGATTTGCGCGGCTACGGCGCCCGGCCGCCGGACGCGGCGTGGCCCGATGGGGCACGTATCGCCGTGCAGTTCGTCATCAATTATGAAGAAGGTGCCGAGAACTGTGTGCTGCATGGCGACGCAGCATCAGAAGCGTTTCTGTCAGAGATCGTCGGCGCAGCGCCGCTGGTTAATCAGCGGCACATGAACATGGAGTCGCTGTACGAGTACGGTGCACGTGCCGGCTTCTGGCGCCTGTACCGCCTTTTCACCGAGCGCGATATGCCCGTCACCGTGTTTGCTGTCGCCATGGCACTCGAGCGTAACCCGGATGTGGTCGTGGCAATGCGCCAGGCCGGCTGGGAGATCGCCAGTCACGGCTACCGCTGGATTGACTACCAGGAAGTCGACGAGACGACCGAGCGCAAGCATCTGCAACAAGCGATCGATATCCATACTCGCGTCACCGGCGAGCGGCCGCGCGGCTGGTACCTGGGACGCTGCAGTCCGCAAAGCCATCGCCTCGTCGCCGAGGAGGGCGGTTTTCGCTATAACGCCGACAGCTACGCCGACGACCTGCCGTACTGGGACCGGTCGTTTGCGACGCCACAGCTCATGGTGCCGTATACGCTCGACGCTAACGACATGCGGTTTGCGACGCCGCAGGGATTCAACGCCGGGCAGCAGTTTTTCGACTACCTCAGGGACACGTTCGACGTACTGCATGCCGAGGGGTCACGCATGATGTCCGTCGGCCTGCACTGCAGGCTGGCCGGCAGGCCGGGCCGGGCGGCAGCCGTTGCCCGTTTCCTCGACTACGTCGCGGGTTACGAGGACGCCTGGGTCACGACGCGCCTTGCTATCGCCGAACACTGGCGCAAGCGGCATCCGGCGGTATCGTAATGGTTACGCCTGCGTCGGATTTCGTCGCCCGTTATGGCGCGGTTTACGAGCATTCGCCGTGGGTGGCGGAGCGGGCGGAGCAGGTAGTGACGGCAGGCGACGATATCGAGGTTATTGCACGGGTCATGGCCGATTGCGTCGACAATGCAGCGATGCAACAGCAGCTCGAATTGATACGAGCGCATCCGGACCTGGCTGGCAAGGCGCAGGTAGCCGGTGAACTTACCGAGCATTCCGGCAGCGAGCAATCGAGCGCGGGCCTCGATCAATGTTCCGCCGAGGAGTACGAGAGGTTTCAGCTTCTCAATCGCCAGTATCGCGACAAGTTCGGTTTTCCCTTCATAATGGCGGTGCGTGATCGCAGCCGCGCCGAGATTCTTGCCGCATTCGAAGCGCGACTCGGTAACGATCCGGCGACGGAGTTCGAAACCGCACTCGCGGAAATTCACAAGATTGCTGGCTTGCGGCTGCGAGCGATGGAGGTTCTTTGATGACGGCCGTGTCCGAGGTATTTCGCGAGTGGATACAGCTGCAGCAGCCGCGGCTCGGCACGCGCGTGACCTATGCGACTGACGAGTTTTTTGGCGCCAGGGAGCGACTCATCGATCCGGCGGCGCCCGTCTTTATCGACGACAAGTATGACGAGCACGGCAAGTGGATGGACGGGTGGGAGACGCGTCGCCGGCGTACGGCGGGGCACGATCACTGCATCATCCGCCTCGGCGTGCCAGGCGTTATCCACGGCGTCGATATCGACACCAGCTTCTTCACGGGCAACTATGCGCCAGAGGCATCTATCGATGCCTGCGTCAGCGAGGATGATGTCCCCGACGGCGAGTGGGTCGAATTGCTCGCAAGGACCAGACTGCACGGCGACGCGCATCATTACCTGGCAATCGACGACGATTCGATCTGGACGCATCTGCGCCTGAATATCTATCCGGATGGCGGCGTTGCGAGATTGCGTGTGTTCGGCGAAGTGCGGCCCGCCCCGGCTGCAGGCAGCGGCGTTATCGATCTGGTTGCGCTCGAAAACGGCGGCCGTGCGATTGCCTGCAGCGACGAACACTACGGCAGCATGCATAACCTCAACCTGGCCGGTCGCGGCAAGAACATGGGCGATGGCTGGGAAACAGCGCGTCGCCGCGGTCCCGGTAACGACTGGGTTATCCTTGCACTCGGTCATCCGGGCACTATCGAGCGCGTCGAGGTCGATACGGCGCACTTCAAGGGTAACTATCCTGATCGCGTGTCGCTCGAGGCCGCACTGTTTGCCGACGGTGAGGCGGTGAGCGTCGACAGCAAGCGGTGGCAGACTTTGTTGCCCGAAACCAAGCTCGAGATGGACCGGCAACATCAATTCGCAGCGGAGCTGGCCGCCATCGGCCCCGTGAGCCACGTGCGCATGTCGATTTATCCTGACGGTGGCGTAAGCCGGCTGCGTCTCTTTGGCCGTCCGAACACGGCGGGTTGAACGACGTGATTACACTGCATCCACAATTGCTCACCAGTAAACGCTTCGCGCCATACGGTGACGTTATCGAAGCCGCGCACGATCGTGCCGCCGGGATGAATGCGACGCGCTTCGAGCGCTTCGATGATCTGTGCAGGATCGAGACGGATGCGGCCGGCCACGTCGCGATCAGTATTGCGCGCTGCCGCGTTGCGACCTCATTGCCCTATCGCTTCGACAGGGTCGAACGACATCCGCATGGCAGCCAGGCATTCATCCCGCTGTCGGCATGCCGGTTTGTTGTCGTTGTCGCGCCGCCCGAGGAGGGTGTCGAAGCATCTGATCTGCGCGCATTTGTGACCAATGGGCGCCAGGGAGTCAATTATCACCGCGGCACCTGGCACATGCCGCTAATTGCGTTTACAGCGGGCCAGGAGTTCCTGATCGTCGACAGGGGCGGAGATACGCCAAACTGCGATGAGCATGATCTCGACGAGCCTGTCATCCTGAGCGAGGTGTAGCGATGCAACGGGCGTTTCGAGCAGCGATTTTTCACTGTCTCGATGATCCGGGCGAAGCTGGCAACGCGTCGGCCTGCGAGTACCTCGACGACGGGCTACTGGTCGTCGAGAATGGCGCGATAACGAGCCTGGGTCCGGCAACTGCCGGTCTCGCAGCGTTGCGTGATGACGCGGTGGTCGTAGACCATAGCGGCAAGCTGATCGTCCCGGGGCTGATTGACTGTCACGTCCACTATTCGCAGCTGGACATCATTGCCTCCTACGGTGCGCAGTTGCTCGACTGGCTGAATCGCTATGCCTATAGCGAGGAGCTGCGCTTTGCCGACAAAGACCATGCGGCTGGCGTCGCGGAGTTTTTTCTCGACGAACTTTTGCGTAATGGCACGACGACGGCGCTGGTATTCGCAACCGTATTTCCACAGTCGGTCGACGCCATTTTCGCAGCTGCCGCCAAACGCAATATGCGCCTCATTGCCGGCAAAGTGCTGATGGACCGCAACTGCCCGAAGCAGCTTCGCGACGATCCCCAGTCCGCGTATGCCGAGAGCAAGACGTTAATCGAGCGCTGGCATGGACGCGATCGACTCGGCTACGCGATCACGCCGCGTTTTGCATTGACCTCGAGTGCAGAACAACTCGAGGCGGCCGGACGACTCGCCGGCGAGTTTCCCGATACCTGGCTGCACACCCATCTTGCCGAGGATAATGAAGAGGTCGAAGAGATTGCGCGTCTGTTTCCGCACAGTCGCAGCTATCTCGATGTATATGAACGCTTTGGTCTGCTGCGCGAACGCTCGGTATTTGCACACTGTTTGTATCTCGACGCTGCAGATCGCGAACTCATGGCCGACAAAGGCGGTGCAGCCGCGTTCTGCCCGACATCCAACCTGTTTCTCGGCAGCGGTCTGTTCGATTTGCGCTCGATCGCCGCTGCAGGCATTGCGACTGGCCTTGCCACGGATGTGGGTGGAGGGACGAGTCTGTCCTTGCTAAGAACCATGAGTGCGGCTTACAAGGTGCTGCATCTGCAGGGACAAACCTTGCCGGCATCGCGAGCGCTGTATCTGGCAACGCTGGGCGCAGCGCGGGCGCTGCGCCTCGATGATCGCATCGGTAATTTCGCGCCTGGCAAAGAGGCGGATTTCATCGTGCTCGATGCACGTGGCACAGCGCTTGCGGCGCGCCGCGCTGCAGCGACGTCGTCGATTGAAGCGCTGTTCTTCGCGTTGATTTTTCTCGGTGACGACAGGCATGTCGCTGCCACCTACCTGCAGGGCGATGCCGTCAGCCCGAGTAATTGCAGTGGCATTCGGTCGCAGAGCAGGGGCGTCAGGTCGTCAGCGATTCCAGGCGATCAATGATTGACCCCAGTTCGGCTCGGTGCTCGCGAAGTTCATCGATTGTCAGCCCCGTCAGCTCGTAAGGCAGCACGAGCCAGTCGGTCGTCTCGTGAACGTAGTAGTCCGGCGTCCGCAAGGTTCTCTCAGTGGGTCGGAACCATACCGTGGCGAAGCGTATGTCGTGCGGCAGATTGCGCCGCGTCTTGCGTGCCAGCTGATCAACCACGGCTTGCATGCTGGAGCCCGTGCTGTAGACGTCATCGACGATCAGCAGGGAATGATGGGAACAGAGGTTTTCCAGCAGGTACTGCAGGCCATGAACGCGAATCGAGGCACCGGTGCTGACCATTTCCGAGTAACTCGGTGCGCCTCGATACGAGGTGCGGATGGCAATATGGTCGGTTTCTATGCCGAGATAGTCGAGTCCTTCCTGTACGGCGATGCCGACCGCGCTGCCGCCGCGCCACAGCCCGACCAGGAAGTCCGGACGATACCCGGCGTCGCTGATATTGGCGGCCAGCTGGAACGAATCTCTGAGCAGGTCGTTCGCGGCGATGAATCGCGTCGTCATTGTTTTTCCGAGCCTGCGTTGCGGTAGAATCCGGGCCAGCCATTATAGCGACAGCATTGAGCATGGGCACAAGATAATGACGACAGACAAGATCGTACTGAGCGCCCAGGACCTTCTCGAAGACTCGTTCCGACTTGGCCTCGATGTCCTGGAGAGTGGATTCCGGCCGACGATGATCATTGCGATCTGGCGCGGCGGTACGCCGGTCGGGATGGCGGTACAGGAAATCCTGTCCTACTGTGGCGTGGAAGCCGACCATATTGCCATTCGTACCTCATCCTATACCGGTGTCGATGAGCGCGGTCACGTGGCCGTCCACGGGCTCAACTACATTATCAAGAAGATCTGTCATGACGACCGGTTGCTGATCGTTGACGACGTGTTTGATACCGGTAACACGATCGTTGCGGTTATCGATGAACTATCGAGCCGGGCCAGGGGCAATATGCCGGAAGACATTCGCGTGGCGGTGCCGTGGTACAAGCCCGCGCGCAACGAGACCGAGCGCGAGCCTGACTATTTCATTCGCGAAACCGCAGAGTGGCTCGTGTTTCCGCACGAGCTCGACGCCTTGTCACCCGAAGAGCTGCGCGAGCGGCGACCGGCGATCGCAAAAATAATCGACGCTGCGAAAGCGTCGGCCGCAACGGCCTGATCCGGGCAAGCAAACGATGCGCAGAATCTGCGTCTACTGTGGTTCGAGCAAGGGTCTTGACGCCGTCTATACCGAAGCGGCTGCGGATCTCGCCGACGTGCTCGTGAGGCATGACTACGAACTGGTTTATGGCGGCGCGTCGAAAGGAACCATGGGCGTCCTTGCCGATGCTGTCCTCGAGCGCGGCGGCACAGTCCATGGCGTCATTCCGCAAATGCTGGTCGAGAAGGAAATTGCGCACCCCGGCCTGACTGAGCTGCACGTCGTTGTGTCGATGCATGAACGTAAATCGATGATGGCGGCACTGGCCGACGGTTTTGTCGCACTACCCGGCGGCTTCGGCACGCTCGAGGAACTCATCGAAATACTGACCTGGGGTCAGCTGCGATTTCATGACAAGCCATGCGGAGTTATCAATGTGCGCGGTTACTTCGACCAATTACTCGCGTTCCTCGATCACGCCCGGAAAGAGGGCTTCGTGCGCGCCGCGAATCGCCGCATGCTGTTGTGCGCGGATGATGCTGCGGGCCTGATTCGCCAGTTCGAGCAGTACACCGCGCCAAAGATCGATAAGTGGACGTCCTAGGCCGGCAATGGCTGCATGCAGAACAGCAGCCTGAGCATGCCTTTCGCCGGAGCGCGCAGATTTTGCGCGAACAATGAGTACTGCACGCCGAAGCGGCGGCCTTCGAGACTGTCACCGGCGCAAACCCTGAGTGGAACCTCGAACGCTTCGACCGGCGCGCCCGGTGAGATGTCGCCGAGCTTGGCCGATACCTGAATGGCCTTGCCGCGAATGGCGACTGACGGGTAGTTCGACCGCTCCCCACGCGTGCGCTCGACGAAACCGCCGTCGACCGGCCGTAGCGGCAGTCGCGTGGCGACGTAAAAAGCCTCGTGATTCGGCACCACCAGCGTCAACGACGCGTCGCGGATCGCTTCTTCGCCCTGGTTGTAGATGACGAGCTGCACATCGCTTCTGTGCTGTGCAAACAGGAAGTGGTTGTCTTGGTCATGGTATTGACTTTCAATTTGCTGCATCTCGGCTAGCAGCTCTGCGCTTGAACGCGATTCATATGGCTGATCGGAGCCGAACAAGCGGGCATGCGTCAATCGCGCAAGCATCGAATTGGTTGTCGCTCCCGCGACCCGCGTGCGCGCTTCCATGAGCTGTGTCAGTTTCAGGCTGGCTACAGCCGATGGCAGCTTGTCGAGTTTGTGTGTAGCTATGCGGAGATCTTTGTGGATGATGTCACCGGGAAAGCCGATTTCGATGTTGCTTGCAGACACCGCGTCGCGAAATTTGTTTTCGAACAAGGTTTGCAGCTGGCGGCGGCCCATTTTGACGGGCACATTATCGATGCGCATGTAGGCGTCGCCGCGCCGCAGCAGTTCCGAGTGATCGACACGCATCATGTAAGGGCGGTCCTGGCAGTCACCGATCTCGAAGACGCCGAGGCGCTCGCCATCGACAGTCACAGCCTGGTAGCGGATGCGCAGCGGCGGCTCGATATACTCGTTTGCCAGCGTTTCGTAGGCGGGCTTGCCGGAAAAATCATTGCGATCGACGGGATACAGTTTCCTGCGGCCGTTACGGTCAATCGCGACGCCGATGACGATGTAGCGATTGCCGTCTAGTGAAGCATTGGCGATCGCGAGAACGTCGCGCAGAAAATCGTGCAGGCCCTTCTTGCCATACGCAGACTTGCGAAACTGCACGGCGGTGGCGGGTGCGGCCGAGCGGGCGATTTGTGCCAAATGATCCATAACACACGGAATTCTGAACGATTATTGCGGCTCGGTGCTGGAACTGATCGTCATTTTCGGCAAAAGCCGGGTATTCTTCGACGCCATGAGCCGCAAAATTGACGCATCGCTGCCAGACGATCCCTTGCGCACCATCGCGTCGCCGCAGCCATACTTCACCGCTGCAGGCGCGCGCGCCATCCTCAACGCGCATTACGGACTCGACGGCAGACTCGACAGCCTCGTCAGCGAGCGCGATCAAAACTACCGACTGACGCTGCCCGATGGCCGGCAATTCGTGCTCAAGATTGCGAATTCGACCGAGCCGCAGATCGTCACCGATTTTCAGATCCAGGCGCTGTTGCACATCGAGGACAAGCAATGCCCGGTCGCGACGCCACGCATCGTCCGCACGCGTGACGATGCCGTTGCAACGACCGTAGCCAATAATTCCGATGTGCACGTGTGTCGCCTGCTGACCTACCTGCCGGGCAGCCCGCCGGACGACGCCGCAATCGGCCCAGCCCTGGCGCGGAACATCGGCGCGAGCCTTGCCGCGATCGACATCGCGCTCTGCGATTTCGAGCACGCGGGGGATAGTCAGGCATTGCTGTGGGACCTGCAGCGGGCGCTCGAAGTGCGGCCATTGCTGGCAAATATCCAGGACAAGGCGCTGCACGAAACGATCAGCTCTTGCCTGGCTGACTTCGAAGACGATGCCTTGTATCGCCTGCGAGCTCTGCCGCGGCAGGTGATTCACGGTGATCTCAACACGGGCAACGTGCTCGTTGCAGAGCATGATGCGGCGTCGATTGCCGGCATCATCGACTTTGGTGACATGGTGCGTGCGCCAAGAATCGCGGATCTCGCTATCGCAGCTTCATATCTGCGCTCGGGAGCGGATGATCCGCTGACGCTGATCGCGTCCCTGGTCGCGGGGTATCAGGAAGCGTCACCATTGACGCACGATGAAGCCGCATTGCTCTTCGATCTCGTGCGGGTGCGGCTGGCGACGTCGGTCGTCATGCTGCACTGGCGCGTCAGCGCACGTGGCGAGGATGACCCCTATCGGCAGGCTTCGCTGGCAAGCGAGGCCGACGCCGCCGGTTTTTTCCATACGCTGGGCCGCTGCGGCAGACGCCTGTTTACCGAGCGCATGCTACAGCTGACGGTTGATTGCTGATTGGCGCAGAAAATTGTTTTAAATCAATCTTTTGCCGCGGCAGGCCGGCGACGGGCGCGGGGTTCTTCACACATTTGAAGTTTTTTTACCACAAGTAGCAAACGCGCCCGGCAAAGCTGTGGATCAGTTCCCGGACGTCGGGCGTGCTGCGGCATAGACTTCCCCGGATGCCGTTAGGTCAACCTGCAATCCCGTGAACCTCGACACCGTCCTGGCCGTATTGCTGATCTTCAGCGCTGCCTGCTACCTGGCGTTGGCGGCGCGACTCCTGGTGGGTAGAAGAGACGTTGGCACCGTACCCATGGGGATGCTGTTTGTGATCATCTGCCTGTGGGTCAGCGGCGGCGCAGTCGAGCTGCTGTCGCATACGCCGCTGGCGTTCCTGGCAGGACGCAGCGGCCATTTCGTGGGTACTGCATTCCTGCCGGTTGCGGCTTATGTCTGCTTCCGTGAATACACCGGCCGCGCCACATCCATCCACCGTATCGTTTTGCTGCTGATCATTCCCGTAGTGTCGGTGACGCTGGCGGCGACGAATGTGTTCCACGAATTCATGTGGCACCTGCCGCTGACTAACGAGCAGGGTCAGTTCCTGACGCGGCCCGAGCGATGGGGCGGCTGGTTCCTGTTTGTGCACGGACCGTACAGCTACTCGCTAATGGGTGCGGCACTGCTTGCGCTAATTACGCATGCCTCCGCCGTGGCGCGCGCGCATCGACGCGGGCTGTTTTTGCTCGTTGCGGCCTGCCTCGGGCCATTGGCGGCGACCATTGCGTACGACTTCGGCTTTGGCCCGAACACGATTTCGTACGTACCGTTCGTATTCGCGATCATGTTGCCGATGTATGCCTGGCTGATTCTCGGCGAGCAGATCGTCGAATTCTCGCCGCTTGCTTACGAAACCGTATTTCAGACGATGCAGGATCCGGTCGTTGTCGTGGATGACCAGGGCCGCATCATCGGTCTCAATCACCAGGCCGAAAATATGCTGAAGATTTCCGAGACGGCAGCGTTGCTAAAGCCGCTCGAAATCGTGCTCGGCGACAGAGGCAGCGAAATCTTCGAAGTCCTGAATACGGGCCAGCCGCGCAATATGATGACTGCCACAGGGCGCTTTCTGCATGTCCAGGCGTCGCCGATGGCGTCCAGTCGTGCCTCGATTCGCGACGGCAAAGTCCTGATGTTCCGCGATGTGAGCGATGTCGAAAAAGCACAGGCCGAAGTGCGCGCCAACGAGAGACTGCTGCGCACGCTGATCAATCATTCGGTGAGCGGCATTATTCGGCTGCGCTGGGAAGAACGGGATGACGAAACGAACCGGGAGCTGCGCTGCATTTTCGCTAACGCCGCGGCCGGGCGATTCCTTTCCGTCGAACGCGAAGGCCTGCTCGGCAGTAGCGGAGAGGAGATTATCAGAATCGCCTGCAATGCGATGAATGCGCGTGATGCCGCCGGCGTTCTCGACAATTTCCGCCGGGCAACACTCGCACAGCAAATAATCGATACCGAGGTCCAGCACAAGTCGCCGGATGGCGTGGGCAGGTGGCTGCGCATGATGTGCCAACCGCACGGATCGGATATCACGATGACCGTCGTCGATTTTACGGACGGCAAGGCCAAGGAGCAGCACATGGAGTCCATGGCGCTGTCCGATCCGCTGACCGGCGTGCTGAATCGCCGCGGCTTCGAACGTCACGCATCCCGGCAGCTGGCAGAAAGCGCTGACGACGCAACCGGGGCGCTGTTGTTCATTGATTTGAATGATTTCAAGCAGATCAATGATCGTTGCGGTCATGAAATCGGTGACGAATTGCTGCGGATTGCCGCGCAACGCCTGCGGCAGAGCCTGCGCTCCTGCGACGTCATTGGTCGCCCGGGCGGAGACGAATTCGTCGCACTCGTACCTGACGTGACGCCCGAGGTTGCCGACAAACTCGCTACCCGCCTGACTGCGGCGCTCGAAGAGCCGTATCTGATCGGCGCGGCAACGCTGAATTGCTCCGCCAGCATCGGCCTGGCCCTGTACCCCACGAATGCCAGTACGCTCACGGGCCTGATGCGCGAAGCCGACCGGGCCATGTACCGCGCCAAGGCGCGCTGCCGCGGTGTCACCGATATCCGCAGCCGGGACCTGCTTGAAAAAGCCATGTAATATAGTGGCTCGAGAGCCGGTCCCGATCAGCAGCACCACGGAGTAAACCCGATGTCGAATTACCTGGGCGGCCGCCTGGATGCGCGGTCGATGATTATCAGTGTCCTGGCGACGGCCATGGCCCTGAGCCTGCTGTGCAGCCTCTCGATGCAGTACGGACATGCGGATGTGCCGATCGCAGCGTCGGCCGAAAAGATCAAACCGCTGCAGGTCGATCAAAATGCGCCGCGCTTTGTCGTGAAGACCGTTGCCGGCGAACCATTTGCGTTCGAGCCGCGTGAGCTCGAGCGCCCCGCGATCATTATTACGTTTCGCGGCGGTTGGTGTCCCTACTGCAACATGCATTTGTCAGACCTGCGCAAAGTCATGCCCGAGATTCGGCAACTCGGTTTCGACATCCTGTTCCTGAGCGGCGACCGGCCCGAACTCCTGTACAAGAGCCTCAGGAGCGATACGCAGGAAGCCATTGCCGACCTCGACTACCGGATTTACTCGGACGCCGATGCGCAGGCGGCGATTGCCCTGGGCATCGCCTTCAAGACCGCGGAGCGAACGATTCAGCGCCGCCACGAAAAAGGTGAAGACATAGCCGGCTCCTCGATGCTGCGCCACGGCATTCTGCCGGTCCCCGCCGTGTTCATGATCGACACCGACGGCAAGATCGTCTATACGTTCATCGAAGCCGACTACAAGGTTCGCCTGCCTGCCGAAGATCTGCTCGAAGTAGCCCGGAACGTCGTGCAGTAGCTCCTGCGGGGATGGTACGCTTCCGGTCTGCCACGGGAGCATAACAACATGAGCGACACCGCTCGTAACAGTCCCCTGACGCGCATCGTCAAGGCGGCAACCAAGGTCGAGCCCCAGGAACTCAACGCGACGCTGCTGTCGTTCCTGTTCGTGCTGCTGCTCATGACCGCGTACTTCATCATGCGCCCCGTTCGCGACGCCATGGCCAGCGACTGGACCGACGCCGAGGTCAGCCTGCTATGGACGATGACGTTCTTCTTCAGCCTGATCGCCGTCAGCATCTATGGCGCGGCAATCTCGTTCGTGCGCTTTCGCTGGCTGGTACCGGGTGTCTATGGTTTCTTCGCGGTGTCGTTTTTCGTTTTCTATTTCGGCTCGACCCAGATCGTCGATCCGGTGCTCGTCGACAAAAGCTTTTACGTCTGGCTCAGCGTATTCAGCCTGTTTCACCTGTCGGTTTTCTGGAGCTTTATGTCGGATGTGTTCAACAAGAATCAGGCACCGCGACTCTTCGGTATCATCGCTACAGGTGCGAGTGTGGGCGCCATCATTGGCCCGCTGCTGGCGGCTGAGCTGGTCGATTCGATCGGCACCGATACGCTCATGCTCGTTTCGGCGACGCTGCTGCTAATTCCCATACCGATTATTTTTGCGCTCGAGCGACTCAAGCGTACGGTGCTCGGCAACGAAGATCTCAGTGTCGATCTGAGTGCCCAGCAGGCGATCGGCCGCAATCCGTTGGCAGGATTTTCGCTGTTTCTGCAAAGTCCGTACCTGATCGGCATTGGCTGTTTCATATTGCTGTATGTCGCGATCGGTTCGTTCGTATATTTCGAGATCAAGAACCTGTTCGAGGTGTTCACGCGCGAGGAGCGCACCCAGATCTTCGCGTATATCGATTTTGCCGTAAACGCGCTGGCGATCCTTACAGCGGTGTTCGTCACCAGCCGCATCGCGACAAGATTCGGCATGGCGACGACCCTTGCGCTGATTCCCGCGCTAATGGCCATTGGCATGCTCGTGCTCGCATTTTCCCCCGTCGTCGCCGTCGTCGCCGGCCTGCAGGTTGCCCGCCGCGCGGGTAACTATGCGATTACCCGGCCAGGGCGCGAAATGTTGTTTACAGTTGTCGGTCGCGAGACCCGCTTCAAAGCGAAACCCGTGATTGATATTGTTTTATACCGCGGCGGTGACATGGTGTCAGCGTGGGCGTTCACGCTGCTGACGAGCGTTGCTGGGCTGGGCCTTGGCGCAGTTGCCGCTGTCGGTGCCGGTATCGCCCTGGCGTGGGCCACGATAGGAGTCTATCTCGGCAGAGCTTTCGATCGCCGTGCCGTCAACAGCGATGCAGGATTGTCACAGGAGAGATCGTAGTGCTGCACAATACCAATGACGAATTCGGCTCACTCGCAAAGGCGCTGCATTGGCTCGTGGCGGTCGGCGTATTCACGCTGATCTTCCTGGGTCTCCAACAGTCGGGTATGGAGCGCGGCGCGGAACGCGAGGCGGTGCGCGAACTGCACGGGTCGATCGCCCTGCTCGTGTTTGTATTGATGACGGTGCGCATCGTCTGGCGCCTTATCAGCACGGTGCCGGGGCATCCGCAGGGCACGCCCGGCTGGCAAAGAATAGCCGCGAAGCTCGTACATTGGGGTCTGTATATCGCCGTGTTTGCACAACTGACGGCCGGCGCGCTGGTCGTCGCAACCGGCGGCCGTCCGCTGGCCTTCTTCGGCCTGTTCTCCATTCCCTTGCCGATCGCGGAAAGCGATGCTGCACACGAATTTTTGGAAGAGGTTCACGAGTCTGTCTGGATCATCATCGCCGCACTGCTAATCGTGCACGTGCTGGCTGCGCTGTATAACCACTTCGTGGCGAAGAACGACGTGTTGCGGCGCATGACCGTTGGCGCGCAGCACGAAGCATGAGCCGCGACGCAGCCTATATCTGTGATGCGGTGCGGACGCCGATTGGCCGCTACGGCGGATCTTTGTCTCAGATACGCTGCGACGATCTTGGCGCCATGCCGATTGCAGCGCTGCTGGCACGCAATGCATCGCTCGATCCGGCTGCGATCGAAGATGCGGTATACGGTTGTGCGAACCAGGCGGGTGAGGACAATCGCAACGTGGCACGTATGTCTGCACTGCTTGCGGGTTTGCCGGTAAGCGTTGCGGCGGTGACGGTCAATCGGCTGTGCGGCTCGGGTATGAATGCGATCGGCAACCTCGCCGATCGGGTTCGGACGGGTGGCTTGCAGCTCGGCATCGCGGGCGGTGTCGAGTCCATGTCGCGTGCGCCGTTCGTCCTGGCGAAGCAGACCAGCGCATTTGGCCGCAACGCTGAAGTCTACGACACCACGCTCGGCTGGCGCTTCGTCAACAAAAAGTTCGAGGAGCAATACGGCGTCGACTCGATGGCGGAGACGGCCGAGAATGTTGCCGCTGAATTCGGCGTCACGCGCGTCGATCAGGACCGGTTTGCGCTGCGTAGCCAGCAGCGAGCCGAAGCCGCTCAGCGTGCCGGTCTGTTCAAAGACGAGACAATTTCGGTGACGGTGTCGCAACGTCGTGGGGACCCTGTCCTTGTCGACACCGATGAGCACCCGCGGCCCGGTTCGACGATCGAGGGGCTCGCAAAACTGCCGCCGATCGTGCGCGCCGACGGCACGATCACTGCGGGAAATGCGTCGGGTATCAATGA
>Ga0224512_10001857_pt1 | contig 19754 bp, 17 predicted proteins | sample SF_May12_sed_USG_4_FD_169103 | JGI IMG/M metagenome (GOLD analysis project Ga0224512, IMG submission 169103) | Sediment microbial communities from San Francisco Bay, California, United States - SF_May12_sed_USGS_13 | ecosystem: Environmental > Aquatic > Marine > Sediment | place: USA... | reverse complement strand
GATCTGGTCGATGTCGGGCCGCTCTTCCCGGTCGACCTTGATGTTGACGAAGGCTTCGTTCAGATAAGCCGCCAGGTCCGGATCACTAAAACTTTCATGGGCCATGACGTGGCACCAGTGACAGGCGGCATAGCCGATCGAAAGATGGACCGGGACATTGCGGGCGCGGGCCTCGGCGAAGGCTTCGGCTTGCCACGGCCACCAGTGGACCGGATTGTCGGCATGCTGACGGAGATAGGGGCTGCCGCTGGCAGCAAGGCGGTTTTCGGACATAGGCGCTTTTAACCCAGGCAGGCGGACAGAACGATGGAAAATAATGCTGGCGCCGCACAAACCATATTCGCGCTTTCAAGCGGCGGCGTGCCATCGGGCGTCGCGGTCATTCGGCTGTCCGGACCGCGCGCTGAAGATATTGTCCGCCTTTACGCCGGTGCGGTGCCAGCGCCGCGGCGCGCTTCGTTGCGGACGCTGCGGCTGCCGCAGAGCGGCGAAGTTGTCGATCAAGGCCTGGTCCTGTGGTTTCCAGGTCCGGACAGTTTCACCGGCGAGGATTGTGCCGAATTCCATTGCCACGGTAGCCGGAGCGTCGTTTCGGCATTACTCGATTCGCTGGCGAAACAACCCGATTGCCGATTGGCCGAGCCGGGGGAGTTTGCCCGGCGGGCATTCGATAACGGCAAGCTTGATCTGACATCGGTGGAGGGACTTGCCGATCTGATCTACGCGCAGACGGACGCGCAACGCCGGCAGGCGCTAGATCAGGCATATGGCGGCTTGTTCGGTGTCGCCGAGGCGTGGCGGGGGAGGCTGATTGCGCTGCGCGCCATGGTCGAAGCGCGGATTGATTTTTCCGATGAAGGCGATGTTGCCAGCGCCGGCCCGGCTGAAGTCGATCAGGGGATGCGGCAATTGCGCGATGCCATCGCCGCGGTTGCGGCCAGTGCGGATCGCGGCGCGCGGGTCAGGACAGGGTTCAAGGTTGCGCTGGCTGGGCGGCCAAATGCCGGCAAGTCGACATTGCTGAATGCGCTGGCCCGCCGCGAGGTGGCGATTGTCACCGACGAACCGGGAACGACCCGCGACATTCTGGAGGTTCCGCTGGATTTGGGCGGCTATCCGGTTCTGGTCTATGACACCGCCGGTTTGCGGCCGGCCATTGGCAAGGCGGAACAGGAGGGCGTGCGCCGGGCGCTGGTCCGGGCTGAATCTTCCGATTTGGTTCTGTGGTTGAATGGACCTGAAGATGGCGTCACGCCGCCGGAACAATTGAACGATTCGGTTCCGGTATGGTTCGTCGGCACGAAGGCCGATCTCGGTAGTCGGGACGGCGCGGCGGCTTTGCCGGCCGGCGGCAAATTCGCGGCGGCGTTTTCGATCTCGGCGAAGACCGGGGACGGACTTGGCCGGCTTGAAACCGCCCTGCAAAAAGCGGCAAAGCAGGCGATGACCGGCGACGGGGCGGTAACGATTACGCGGCTTCGGCACAAAATGCTTCTGGAGGCGGCCGCCGCTGATCTCGATGCGGCGCTGTCCGCCAGGGACGAAGAGGTGATCGCTGAATTGTTGCGCCGGGCGGGCGACGCGCTGGGCCGGCTGACGGGGCGCATCGATGTCGAGGATATTCTCGACCAGTTGTTCGGCGAATTTTGTATCGGCAAGTGAGAGCTGGTTAGCGATCGGGGTGGCGGCCGCTCGATTCGGTGGCGTTACGACCAAATGCCCGGCAAACCGATTCGGAGGCGAAATGTTTCACGTGAAACAGTGCCGGGAAATTCGCTTCACCTCGGCCGGCAAACCGGCTACACGGCGGCCATGACAGACACCCTTTCCTATGACGTGGTTGTTGTCGGCGGTGGCCATGCCGGCTGCGAGGCGGCGGCCGCGGCGGCTCGGGCTGGCGCCAAAACAGCACTGGTCACCCATCGCTTTGCGACGATCGGCGAGATGTCGTGCAACCCGGCGATCGGCGGTCTCGGCAAGGGGCATCTGGTTCGGGAGGTCGATGCCATGGACGGGTTGATGGCCCGTGTCGCCGACCAGGCCGGCATCCAGTTCCGCGTTCTTAATCGCCGCAAGGGACCGGCCGTGCGGGGTCCGCGGGCGCAAGCCGACCGGGCGCTTTATCGCAGCGCCATGCAGGCGGCGATCAATGATCAAACCGGCCTGATCGTCATTGAAGCGGAAGCGCATGATCTGGTGAGCCAAGGGGGCCGTGTCAGCGGTCTGGCGCTGGCCGATGGCCGGCGGATGGGCGCGGCGGCGATCGTCATCACGACCGGCACCTTTCTGCGCGGGCTTATTCATATCGGCGATGAGACACGTCCGGCCGGCCGCGCCGGAGAGGCGCCCGCCATCGGATTGTCGGCGACTTTTGAACGCCTCGGTTTTGCCTTGTCGCGGCTGAAGACCGGTACGCCGCCGCGCCTCGATGGCCGGACGATTGACTACCAGGGCTTGCAACGCCAGCCGGGCGATTGCCCGCCGGAGCCGTTTTCGGCGCTGACGACGGCCATCGTCACGCCGCAGATCGATTGCCATATCACCCGAACGAACCAGGCGACCCATGACATCGTGGCGGCCAATCTGCAGCGCTCGGCTATGTATTCAGGCCGCATCGAAAGCCGCGGCCCGCGCTACTGCCCATCGATAGAGGACAAGATCGTGCGGTTCGCCGATCGCGCCAGCCATCAGATTTTTCTGGAGCCGGAAGGCCTTGACGATCATACGGTCTATCCGAACGGCATCTCGACATCGCTGCCCGCCGATGTGCAACTCAAGCTGGTGCGCTCGATCGCCGGGCTTGAGCGCGCCGAAATGGTGCGGCCGGGCTATGCCATCGAATACGACCATGTCGATCCGCGCGAGCTGGCGCCGACGCTGGAGACGTTGAAGGTTCGCGGCCTGTTTCTGGCCGGGCAGATCAACGGCACGACGGGCTATGAAGAGGCTGCGGCGCAGGGTCTGATTGCCGGACTGAACGCCGCCCGCCGGGCCGCGGGCAGCGATGGCGTCATCGTCAGCCGGTCCGAGGCCTATCTCGGCGTGATGATCGACGATCTGGTGACGCGCGGCGTCAGCGAGCCTTATCGCATGTTCACCTCGCGGGCCGAATACCGGCTGTTTCTGCGCGCCGACAATGCCGATCAGCGGCTGACGCCGCTGGCCGATTCGGCCGGGCTGATCGGTTCGCGGCGCCGGATAACATTCCGGGCGCGGATGGATCGGCTGGAGCGCGCGCATGAAAGGCTGAAAAGCCTGACTCTGACCCCGGATGCAGCGGAGCGGCGCGGATTGTCTGTTACCAGGGACGGCCAGCGCCGAACTGCATTTGAATTATTGGCCTATCCGGATATTGATTTCGATCGGCTCAAGGCGGTCTGGCCAAGCCTTGCGCAGATTGATCCGGCGACCGCCAACCAGGTTTCCGTCGATGCGCGTTATGCGGTCTATCTGGAGCGGCAGCGCGCCGACATCGAAGCCCTGCGCCGAGACGAGGCTCTGGAGATTCCGGCGGGCATCGATTATGGGGCGATTTCGGGACTGTCAAACGAAGTCCGGGACAGGCTGGAGGCCGTGCGGCCGATGACGCTGGCGCAGGCGGCGCGGATCGAAGGCGTAACGCCGGCGGCTCTGACGACCTTGCTGGCGCATGTCAAGCGCCGCGGCAAACGTCCCGAGCGCCGCGTCGCTTGAGATGGAGGCAAAGTCCGTTCCCGCCGCTCCGGCCGATCTGGCGAATCGATTCGCCTGTGTAACGGATAGCGTGCGGGAGCGCCTGGAGACATTCGCGGCTTTGCTGGCTGATTGGCAGAAGATCCACAACCTCGTCGGTCCCGATGCGCTGTGCAATCTGTGGACCCGGCATATCGAAGACAGCCTGCAAATCGCCGGGCAGGCGCCTGGGGCGCGCCACTGGGTCGATCTTGGCAGCGGCGCCGGCTTTCCCGGTCTCGTTGTCGCCATTGCCCGCGCGGATGATTCGGACTTCAGCGTCACTTTGGTTGAGTCCAATCATAAGAAAGCGGCCTTTCTGCGTGCCGCAATCCGTGCAACCGGTGCGCCGGCGCGCGTCTTTGCCGGCCGAATCGAGGACTATAAAGCCGCGCAAACGGATCCGGCTGACGTGATTTCGGCCCGTGCCCTTGCGCCGTTTGCCGATCTGTGCCGCCTGGCTTATCCCCTGATGCAGGCTGGTACACAATTTATCCTGCTAAAGGGCCAAGATTTTGTGCATGAAGAGCATGTTGCCACTAAATCTTGGCGTTACGATCTGTTAACCTTGCCGAGCGTGACCGATCAAAACGGCCGAATCATTACGGTTACGAAGCTAAGGCCAAAGGATTCCAGATATGACTGATCGGCAATATTCGGCTTCCTCGCATTCCGGACCATCCGCCCCGGAGCCTGATCATGAACGGCGTGAACGGCCGGCCCGGCTGCCGCGCCGGCCACGAATTCTTGCTGTCGCCAACCAGAAGGGCGGTGTCGGCAAGACGACCACGGCCATCAATCTGGGCACGGCGCTCGCGGCGATCGGCGAATCCGTGCTGATCGTCGACCTTGACCCGCAGGGCAATGCCTCGACCGGCCTGGGCGTCGAGCGCGCCCATCGGGTGCGCTCGACCTATGATGTCCTGATGGATGAAGTACCGCTGGTCGAAGTGGCGCAGGAAACCGCCGTGCCACGGCTCTATCTGGCGCCCTCGACCCTCGATCTTCTCGGCGTCGAACTGGAAATCGCCGCCTTTCCCGACCGCTCGTTCCGGATGCGCAAGGCGATTGCCGACCTGCACGATTTGCCGTCCGATCCGCACTTCACCTATGTTCTTATCGATTGCCCGCCATCCCTGAATCTCCTGACGATCAATGCCATGGCATCGAGCCACGCGGTTCTCGTTCCGTTGCAATGCGAGTTTTTTGCGTTGGAAGGCCTCAGCCAGATCCTTGAAACCGTCGAGCGTGTGCGCCGCGGCCTTAATCCGGATCTGGCGATCCATGGCATCGTCCTGACAATGTTCGATGGCCGCAACAAATTGTCGATTCAGGTTGTCGACGATGTCCGGGCCCATATGGGCGAGGCTGTCTACAATACCGTCATTCCGCGCAACGTCCGGATTTCCGAAGCGCCATCGCATGGCAAGCCGGCAATCCTTTACGACCTGAATTGCGCCGGCAGCCAGGCCTATCTGCGACTGGCCAGCGAAATCATCCAGCGCGAGCGCATGTTGTGCGCCGCCTGACACTGTCGATTCGGTTACGGAACGAAAGCGGCCCGAAATGAAATCAGAGCCTCAAAAACGCCTCGGACGCGGACTGGATGCGCTGCTCGGCGAATTCGGTGCGCCGGCTGTTGCCGCAAACGCTTCGCCTGGCAAGCGCCAGAACCAGGTTCCCCTCGCACTTATCCACCCTAATTCCCGTAATCCCCGGCATGAATTCGCGGTCGAGGATCTCGACGACCTGGCAGCCTCGATCCGCACCCACGGCGTCGTGCAGCCGATTGTCGTGCGGGCCATAGCCGGGCCGGGCGAGGCCTATGAAATCATCGCCGGCGAGCGCCGCTGGCGCGCCGCGCAGCGCGCCGGCCTGCATGACGTGCCGGTAACCGTGCTCGACGTTACCGACCGCCAGGCGCTGGAATTGGCGATCGTGGAAAATGTGCAGCGAACCGATCTCAATCCGATCGAGGAAGCGCTCGGCTATCAGGCCCTGATTGATGAATTTTCCTATTCGCAGGCTGATCTGGGCTCCGTTATCGGCAAGAGCCGCGTTCATGTCACCAATACGCTGCGGCTCCTGAAGCTGCCGGAGGAGGTGCTGACGGCGGTCAAATCCGGCGCCCTGTCGGCCGGACATGGCCGCGCCCTGCTGGGGGCGGATGACCCGAGTGGCCTGGCGCGCCGGGCCATCGAAAAGGGGCTTTCGGTTCGCGAAACCGAATCGCTGGCGCAATCGCCTTCCGTGCGGGGCGGCAAACCGGCGAAGGCATCGGCTGCCTCAGGCAAGGATGCCGACACGCGGGCGCTGGAAAAGCAATTATCGGACGCACTCGGTATCGCCGTCGACATTCGCCACAAGGCGAACGGAAAGGGTGAGATGCGGCTGCGCTACCGGTCGCTGGAGCAACTCGACGATTTGTGTAAATTGCTAAAACGTTAATTATATCAATTGGTTAGATTAATTCGGCAGTGCGTTTCCTGTCGCCGGCGGCAAGGCGGAGGCCCCTTGCGGAAATTCGCTGCAAGGCCTGTGACACAAGTGCATCATCGAGTTGCGGTTGCCGGCGCGTGGCAAGGACGGCCTCAGTCATGATCTGCCGGGCGCGGGCGATGTGCGCCGCCGGCCAGCGTGCCAGCACCGTTTTCACTGCCTGCTGGCGGTTGAAGAAAATCGGCGGCCGCGCTTGTCTGATGACCGATTCGGCCGATTTGCCGGCGGCAATGCTGGCGGACATGCGATGCAGCGCGATGATCTGGCGCAAGGCCAGCGATGCCAGCGCGGCCGGGGATTGGCCTTCCGCCCGCAGCCGGATGAGGTCGGCCTCGACAGCCTCTGAGCGGCCGAGAAACGCGTCATCAATTATCCGCTCGCCGCGCACGTCGAGGTTTTCACCAACGATCGCCTGAACATCGTCAATGCCGGCGCGGCCGCCCCGGCCGACAAAGACAATCAGCTTTTCAATCTCCGAGCGGGAAATCAGCCTGTCATTGCCGATCGTGGCAACAAGAAGATCCATCGCATCGGGCTCGATCTCACATCGGGCATCGGTAAACATGGCGCGTGCCATGGCCGCCAGGTCGCGGGCATCGCTCTCATAGCAAGGCAAAGCGGCGGCGTCGGCGCTGGCCTGGAAGGCTTTTCTCACGGCGCTTGCAGGCGGCAGATCGCCGGCCTCGACGATCAGCCAGCCGGCGCTTGGCGGGGCATCAAGGAGCGGCGCCAAGCCGGCCATGACATTGTGACGTCCATCGGTGATGCGAAGGGTGATAACCGGTTCGCCGCCGAACAGCGAAGCGGCGTTGATTTCATCGCACAGAAGGCCGGGATTGCCGGCGACTTCTTCGGAACCATAACGCAGCGCCAAACCGCCGGCAGGGTCGCGGCTGCTGGCAAGCGCCGCGAGCTGCCGAGCGCGTTCGGTCACTGCGCCCGCGTCGCGTCCAAAGACGAGGAACAGCCGTATATTCCTTGGCGGGTCGGCGACAAAGCTGGCAACGCCAGCGGCCTTGATCGCCACCATTAGAATTACCTTGCGGCAAAATAGGTGGCTAGGCGGGTCTCGACCCGGCTCGCCAGAGCGGTCGCCACCCGATCCTCGGCATCCCGTTCGGCGCGCAGATTGGCGAAGTTCTGTGACGAGCGGTTGTAGGAAGCTGTTGCCAGCGCCTCATCGACCAGCAGTGGTTCACCGGTCGCCGCGTCTTCCAGTATATAGGCGATGCGCCCGTTGACCTGATAGCTGGTCGGCGTGCCGGTGACGGCCTCGATCGCCAGTTGCTGGATGTCGAAAGTCATCCGGTAGTTCATCTTGTATAAAGACGCAGACGCCTCGCCGCCGCCGCGCAGCCCGAATAGCAGCGCGTTGCGGAAGACCTGCTCGGGGCGGGTCACCGGTTCGTCCACGGCAATCGCCGGCAACTGACTGCGCGCCGTACCGCCGCTGGCGTCGGGCGCATAAAGCGGCCGCACCTGGCAAGCGGCGAGCAGCGCGAGGGCGAAGGCCAGGCCCAGCATCCGGGCGGCCATGCCTGGCCAGCCGCGCGCGGTCCGCTCAGCCGACGACATTGACGATCCTGCCCGGCACGACGATTACCTTTTTCGGCGGCCGGCCGGCAAGGCTGCGCTGCACCGCATCGAGCGCCAGCGCTGCCTCCCCGACTTCCGCATCGGAGGCATTGCGGGCGACGGAAAGTTCGCCGCGGCGTTTGCCATTGACCTGTACCGGCAGGATGATCGCCTCGTCGGCGACCAGCGCGGCATCGGCCACCGGCCAGGGCGTTTCAGCGACAAGGGCCGTATGGCCAAGGCTGTGCCAACATTCTTCGGCAAGGTGCGGCATGATCGGAGCAAACATCTGGATGAACATATCAAGGGATTGGGCGCAGGCCCAGCGAAGATCTGCAGGGGCTTCGGCGCCGCCAGCCGCTTCGCAGGCCGAGGCAATCGCCGGCAAAAGCGTATGCAGGCGGGCGATTGCGACATTGAAACGAAGGCCCTCGTAATCGGCGGTTACGGCAGCCAGGGTCTTGTGCGCTTCGCGCAGGCAGGCGGTCGCCGCGGCGCTTTCCGGCCCGGGCCGATCGGCCTGCCTTAGCGCGATACCGGCGCCGGCCTGGACGGTGCGCCAGATGCGCTGGACAAAGCGATGGGCGCCTTCGACGCCGGCATCGGTCCATTGCACGTCGCGCTCGGGCGGCGAATCGGAAAGCATGAACCAGCGGGCAGTGTCGGCGCCATAGGTCGCGGTGATGTCTTCCGGGCCGACGGTGTTCTGCTTGGACTTCGACATTTTTTCTATCGGGCCGATCTCGACCGGCTCGCCGCTGTCGGCGCGGCGCGCCGTGCGGCCATGGTCGTCTTCGCTCACAATCACCTTTTCCGGCGACAGCCAGGCGCCGTCGGCGGCGCGGTAGGTTTCATGGACGACCATGCCCTGGGTGAACAGGCCGGCAAAGGGCTCGTCCAGGTGCAGATGGCCGGTCTTGTGCATGGCGCGGGTGAAAAAGCGCGAATAGAGCAGATGCAAAATGGCGTGTTCGATGCCGCCGATATACTGATCGACCGGCAGCCAGGCGTCGGCGGCCTTCGGGTCGGTCGGCCGTGCCTCCCAGGGGGCGGTGAAGCGGGCGAAATACCACGAGGAATCGACGAAGGTGTCCATCGTGTCGGTCTCGCGCCGCGCCGGGGAGCCGCATTGCGGGCAGGCGACGTCTTTCCAGGTCGGGTGGTGGTCCAGCGGATTGCCTGGCCGCTCGAAGCTGACATCATCGGGAAGCTTTACCGGCAAATCCGCGTCGGGCACCGGCACGGCGCCGCAGGCATCGCAGTGCACAATCGGAATCGGGCAGCCCCAATAGCGCTGGCGCGAAATGCCCCAGTCGCGCAGCCGGTAATTGGTTTCGCGCCTGCCGATCGGCGCGCCGCCGGCCATCTCCGCCTCCAGCCGTGATGCGACCTCTTCCTTGGCCCGCTCGATGGTCATGCCATTGAGGAAATCGGAATTGACCATCCGGCCCTCGCCAAGAAAGGCTTCGTCAAGGACGCGGAAGTCAGCCTGATCGATACCCTCGGGCTTGACCACGGGCGTGACGGCAAGGCCGTATTTGTTGGCAAAATCAAGATCACGCTGGTCATGCGCCGGACAGCCGAAAATGGCGCCGGTGCCATACTCCATCAGGATGAAGTTGGCGACATAGACCGGCAGGATGCGATCATTGAAGGGATGGCGCACGGTAAGGCCGGTGTCGTAGCCGTTCTTTTCCGCCTTTTCGATGGCCTCCGCACTGGTTCCCAGCTTGCGGCATTCCTCGATGAAGTCAGCGAGTCCGGGATCGGACTGCGCGCAGATCGCCGAGACCGGATGGTCGGGGGACAACGCCATAAAAGAGGCGCCGAATAAAGTGTCGTGCCGCGTGGTGAAGATTTCCAGGAAATCTTCGGAGTTTGGCGGCTTTGATTCGAAGGCGAAACGAATCCGCAGGCCCTCGGACCGGCCGATCCAGTTGCGTTGCATGGTCCGTACCCGCTCCGGCCAGCGATCCAGGCTGTCGATGGCGTCAAGCAGGTCGGCGGAAAAATCCGATATCCTGAAGAACCACTGGGTCAATTCGCGCTGCTCGACCGGCGCGCCGGAGCGCCAGCCCTTGCCGTCGATGACCTGTTCGTTGGCCAGAACGGTCTGATCGACCGGATCCCAATTGACCTTGGCGGTCTTGCGGGCAACGAGGCCGGCCCGGAGGAAATCGACAAACAGTTTTTGCTGCCGGGCGTAATAGTCCGGGTCGCAGGTGGCGAATTCACGCGACCAGTCGATGGAAAAACCCATCAGTTTGAGCTGGTCGCGCATGGTGGCGATGTTCTCGTATGTCCACGCCTTGGGGTGCACCTTGTTCTGCATGGCGGCGTTTTCGGCCGGCATGCCAAAGGCGTCCCAACCCATGGGATGCAGAACGTTGAAGCCTTGCGCGCGTTTGAAGCGCGCGACAACATCGCCCATCGTGTAATTGCGCGTATGGCCGATATGGATGCGCCCCGAAGGGTAGGGGAACATCTCCAGGATGTAATATTTTTCCCGCGGATCGTCGTTGTTGCAGGCAAACAGGCCGCGCTCCTGCCAGGCGGATTGCCAGTGCGGTTCGACACTTCGCGGATTGTAACGCTCTTTGGACATGATTCGTCGTTCTGGCCGGGATAGCAGAAGCGGCGCAGCTTCAGCAGAATTGCGCCGACCGGTCAACAGCATGGCGATCCGGCGTTGCGGGACCGGTGCCAGCCGTGCTACCGCGCCGCGCCATGGATGCCGATCTCAAGCAGGATGCCGCCGCCCGGCTGGCATCCGTCAAAGTCCGTATCGCCGCTGCTGCCGAAGCGGCCGGCCGCGATGCCGGGTCAATCACGCTGATTGCGGTTTCGAAGACCTTCGGCCCGCAGGCGATCGCGCCGGTGATTGCTGCCGGCCACCGGATTTTCGGGGAAAATCGGGTGCAGGAGGCGAGCGGCAAATGGCCGGCGCTGAAGGCGCGTTCGCCTAATACCGACCTCCACCTGGTCGGCGCGCTGCAAAGCAACAAGGCGGCCGAGGCGGTGGCGCTGTTCGACGCCATTCATTCGCTCGACCGTGACAAGCTGGCGCGCGAGCTTGCCAGGGCGATCGGGCACCAGGGCCGCGCGCCGCAATTGTTCATCCAGGTCAATACCGGGGAAGAACCGCAAAAGGCCGGCATAGGCCCGAAACGGGCTGGCGATTTTCTCGCCCGTTGCCGCGACGAACATGGCCTTGCCGTATCCGGCCTGATGTGCATTCCGCCATTTGACGAGGCGCCCGGTCCGCATTTCGCGCTGCTGCAGAAGCTGGCCGGCGAGCTGGGCCTGCCGAACCTTTCCATGGGCATGAGCGGTGATTTTGAAACCGCCATCGCGTTCGGCGCCACCCATATCCGGGTCGGTACGGCGATTTTCGGGCCGCGGGGCTAGGGTTTTTCAATAAATTACCGGCGCAGGCGGCGCGGCGGCGGCGCGACGTCGAAGACCGGCCGCCGACCACAGACGGCGAGAAGGCGAAGAAGATCGGCTCGCCTGAGGGCGATACAGCCTTCAGTTGCCTGCAGGCCAGAATGGCAAAGATGCAGAAAAATGGCGCTGCCAAGGCGGCGAATACGCGGCCGCAGATTCCAGTCCAGGATGCCGACGACATCATAAAGCCGGTCCTGCCGCCACAATGTTTCGGCGCTGGCGGAAAGCGGCAGCCGGACCGGCCGGTTATAACGTCCGTCGCGCGGATCGTCGCACCAGCCGTCGCGCCGGCGGATCGGTGTTGATGCGACGGCGCTGGCCGGGCCGGGCAGGCGGTCGCGGCGGGTGCGCAATTGCAGAAGTTGCATGCGCGCGGCCGGTGTTCCGCCGTCACCTTCGCGCTTGATCGTGACTGCGCCGGACCGTCCCAGCGCGCACGGCATGTCCATTGCGCCGATCCGCAAGCGGGCAGCGTGGCCGCGAGAGGGAAGCGGACGGACAATAATACGCGTCGGTGGACTGGTAATTTCCGCCATGGGTTTTATCTTTGTCGCAGATGTGAACAGTTTTGCGTACATGCACTGCCCCTGCGTTCCGGCCGGACTGGTATGACAATCTCGACATCGCCCGGATTGTGGCGATGTTTCAAGACCGGAGTGAATGATGACATCGCGAAAAATCCTGATTGTCGATGATGATGCCGATCTGGCCGAAGCCCTGATCGAGCAATTGTCGCTCTATGACGAGTTCGATATTGCCCATGAAGACACGGCGACCAAAGGCGTCAACCATGCCAGAGATGGCCATACTGATCTGATCATCATGGATGTCGGCCTGCCCGACATGGACGGGCGCGAAGCGGTCAAACTATTGCGCAAGGCCGGGGTCAAATCGCCGATCATCATGCTGACCGGCCAGGATACGGATTCCGACACCATTTTGGGACTGGAGGCCGGCGCCAATGACTATATCGTCAAGCCATTCCGTTTCGCTGTGCTTTTGGCGCGAATCCGGGCGCATCTGCGTCAGCATGAGCAAAGCGAGGACGCGACATTTTCAATCGGCCGGTTCACCTTCAAGCCGGCGTCAAAAATCCTGGTTGAGGAAGCCGGCGGCAAGGTGCGGCTGACGGAAAAAGAAACTTCGATTCTGAAATATCTTTATCGGGCCGGTGAGCGTACCGTCACGCGCGACGTGCTGCTGTCGGAGGTCTGGGGTTACAATTCCGGCGTAACGACGCACACCCTGGAAACCCATATTTATCGCCTGCGCCAGAAAATCGAACGCGACCCGTCAAATGCCGAAATTCTGGTGACGGAATCCGGCGGTTACAAACTTGTCCAGTAATCCCGATCTGATCCCGCCCATCCCGCAACGATCCTGCAAATGGTGCCGCCATGAGCCTTGATGCTGATATTAAACTGCTTGGCGCAGTGCCGTTCTTTGGAGAATTTGACGAAGAGCACCTTCGGCTGCTGGCCTTTTCCGCCGAGGCGCGTTCATTGCCGGTGGGCATGGTCCTGCATGAAGCCGGGCAGTCGCTGCACTCCGGCTATGTCATCAAAAAGGGCCTGGTGACAGCGTCACATGGCGGGGAAAGCCGGACTTTCGAGCCGGGCGCCCTGATCGGCGAACGGGCGCTTATCGTTGAGGCCAAGGCGGTGGAAACGGTGCAAGTTGCAGAGACTGCGCAAGTCCTGCAGATCCGGCGCACCGTGTTTCGCCGGTTCCTCGATGAATACCCGGAAATGGCGGCGGCGATCCGAGCCCGTATTGCCGATCGCGTCGCACAATCTGCGGCGGACTATAAGCGGATCGCCCAGCGCATCGGTGCAATCTCGCTCTGAGCCCCGCGCCACTGCGCCCTATTTGCCGGCGCCACTGCGCCCTATTTGGCCGCGCCACTGCGCCCTATTTGAAGGTCACCGTTACCGGAACGTGATCGGATGGTTTTTCCCAGCTGCGGGCCTCTTTGAGAACCTCCATGGCCATCGCCATTTTCGCCAGATCGGGTGACGCCCAGATGTGGTCGAGGCGGCGGCCCCGGTCTGATGTTTCCCAATTGGGCGAGCGGTAACTCCACCAGGTGAACAGCTTGTCTTGCGGCGGAACGATGGCCCGCATGACATCAGCCCAGCCGCCGGCGGCGCGGACTTCCTCAAATCGCTGTGTTTCGACCGGCGTGTGGCTGACCACTTTCAAGAGCTGACGGTGCGACCAGACATCGGTCTCCAGCGGCGCGATATTGAGGTCGCCGACAAGCAGGGTCGACGGCGTAGCGCCGGCGCCCATCCAGGCTTTCATTTCGTCAAGGAAATTGAGCTTGTGAGCGAATTTCCAGTTCTTCTCCGGGTCCGGTTCGTCGCCGCCGGCGGGAACGTAGAAATTATGCACGCGGATCGCGCGCCGGCCGTGGCGGACGGAGACGGCGATATGACGGGCATCGTCGCGGCCGCAAAATTGCCGGCGATCGACGTCGGACAGCGGGTGCCGGGAAATAATGGCGACGCCGTGATAGCCCTTCTGGCCGTGGATCTCGATATGCCGGTAGCCGGCATCCCTAAAGGCGCAAACAGGAAAACTGTCATTGGGACATTTGGTTTCCTGCAGACAAAGGACGTCCGGCGCCGTGCGTTCAAGGAACCGCTGAACCAGGCCGATACGCAGGCGCACGGAATTGATGTTCCAGGTGGTGATGGAAAAAGCCATGATGCAAAATGTCAGCCTTGGCGCTTCGGCGAAAGGCTGCCGGCAAAAACGTCCACAGATAGGCCAGGCTGGCTACAATGTGCGAAGGCTAGCGTTCATTCTTTTCGCGCCGCGCATTGGTGGCGGCGTTATAATCTATGCGGAAGATCTTCTGCGACAATTTATTGCCGACCTCGACATTATAAATCGCCACGGTCGTCTCAAGACCCTGCTCGTCGGTCACCGTCCACTGGCGCAGCTCGTTCGTCGCCGCGTCGAAGAACAAGGTCAGCTTGCCGCCGCCGAACTTGGAATCGTCAACGACGACGACCCGGATCAGATCGGGCTCGATGGTAATCGAACCCACGCGCTCCGAGGACGCCAGATCGAGCGTTGAATCGAGCAGGAATTTCAGCGGCGTCTTCGATAATGGCCAGATATCATAAGTTTGCAGCCGCGTGTCGTGAACGAGCACGGACTTTCCGTCGGCGATGACGCTGATTGGCGTTGGCGGATCATATTTGAACAGCACCTTGCCCGGCCGCGCCAGAAAGAACTTGCCTTCGGTGCGCTCGCCGGTGGGTCCAAACTGGACGAATTCGCCGTTCATTGTCTGAACAGCGCCAAGCTTTGCGGAGATCGATTTGAGCGCGCTGGTTTCCTGCGGCGTGCGGGCGACGGCTTCGGCGCTGTTTGCGGTCGTGGCAAGCACAGCGGCGAGCGCGGCGACCCGAACCAGGTTGGTGAATGTCATGGTTTGCGTGCCCTTGTTGCGTTGCTGCGTTTTATGCCCTTTTTCCAGCTAGTCATCCATTGCGACAAAACAAGGGCCGATACCGGCGTCAGGCGGCCACTCCGCCGTTTTCGCCGACCAGAATTTCCCGTTTGCCGGCATGGTTGGCCGGACTGATCACGCCTTCCTGTTCCATGCGCTCGACAATCGACGCGGCCCGGTTGTAGCCGATCGACAGGCGCCGCTGAATGTAACTGGTGGAGACCTTGCGATCGTGCAGGACGATGGCAACAGCGCGGTCGTAGAGGTCGTTCGATTCGTCGGAGCCGCCGGCAAGCGGGTCGAAGCCGGCGCCCGGGTCATCGGCCTCATCGGTGATCGATTCCAGATATTGGGGAATGGCCTGGTCTTTCAGATGGGCGACGATATCCTCGACCTCGCCGTCGGCGACGAACGGGCCGTGGACGCGCTGGATGCGGCCGCCGCCGGCCATGTAAAGCATGTCGCCCTGGCCAAGCAGCTGCTCGGCGCCCTGCTCGCCCAATATGGTACGGCTGTCGATCTTGGACGTGACCTGGAATGAGATGCGGGTCGGGAAATTGGCCTTGATGGTGCCGGTGATGACGTCGACGGAAGGCCGCTGGGTGGCCATGACGACATGGATACCGGCGGCGCGTGCCATCTGCGCCAGGCGTTGGACCGTGCCTTCAATATCCTTGCCGGCGACCATCATCAGGTCGGCCATTTCGTCGATGATGACGACGATGAACGGCATGGGATGCAAATCGAGTTCCTCGGTCTCGAAAATTGCCTCGCCGGTGTCGTGGTCGAAGCCGGTCTGCACCGTGCGGGTGATCACCTCGCCTTTCTTTTTCGCCACTGCGACGCGCTGGTTAAAGCCGTCGATATTGCGCACGCCGAGCTTCGACATCTGCTTGTAGCGGTCTTCCATTTCCCGCACCGTCCATTTCAGCGCCACGACGGCCTTTTTCGGATCGGTGACGACCGGCGTCAGAAGATGCGGGATGCCGTCATAGACCGATAGTTCAAGCATTTTGGGGTCGATCATGATCAACCGGCACTGCTCGGGCGTCAGCCGGTAGACGAGCGACAGGACCATGGTGTTGATGGAAACCGATTTGCCCGAGCCGGTGGTGCCGGCGACGAGAAGATGCGGCATTTTCGTCAGATCGACGATGACCGGTTCGCCGCCGATGGTCTTGCCCAGGGCAAGCGCCAGTTTGGCGCGGGATTTCTCAAATGCGCCGGACGCGAGCATTTCGCGCAAATAGACGATCTCGCGGCCAGCATTGGGCAGTTCGATGCCGATGACATTGCGGCCGGGAATGACGGCGACACGGGCGGCGATGGCGCTCATGGAGCGGGCAATATCGTCGGCCAGGCCAACGACCCGCGAAGACTTGATGCCGGGAGCCGGTTCCAGTTCGTAAAGGGTGACGACAGGCCCGGGGTGAACGTTGATGATCTCGCCGCGGACACCGAAATCTTCAAGCACGCCCTCCAGAATGCGGGCGTTCTGCTCCAGTGCCGCCGTATTGAGGGCGTGGCCGCGGGCGCGGGCCTTGGGTTCGCTTAACAGATGCAGGGGCGGCAGTTCATAGCCTGGCGTCTCAAGCAGCGAGGGCTGCGATTCACGGAGCGCGCGCTTGCCCGGCTTCGGCCTTGCGGCCGGTGCGGAGACGCGCGAGGCCGGACCGGCGATGCCGACGGGCCTGAAATGTTCCGACCCCTGGCTTTCGTCCATGCCATCAAAAAAGGCGGGCTCCTGGCGGTCCTGTGCGGACGGCAGCCAATCTTCAGCTGAACCGCGGAAACTTCGGCGCCAGAACGATCGCCTGAACAACCGGGCGGGGAGGTTGCGCAAGGCCAGATACCAGTGGGTGAAAATGCCGGCAAGGACGGGCAAGCCCGAGTCGTCGTCGAACCCGCTTGCGGCCCTTTCTCCGGCAACACCCTTATCCCAGACTGCACGGTTGTGCTCAAATCCCGGTTCCTGGCGGGTTTTTGAAGTCCCGGCGCAGGCCGACACCAGCAGGCCGAGAGCGCCGCCGCCGGCGATGATGGTCAACGCGACGCGGATGCCGGCCGATAACGGACCGCCGGCGAGTGCTTCAGGAATGTCGAGAAGGACATCGCCGATAACGCCGCCCAGACCGACCGGCAGCGGCCAGCGGCCGAAAATGGGCAGACAGGCCAGGGCGAAGCAGGCAAGCAGAATGCCGGCCAATCCTGCTGCGCTCTGGCCAAACGGATGGCGAAGCGGGCGCAGCCGCACCAGTGACCAGCCTATGGTGAGGGCGGTGAGCACGAGCGCGATCGCCGCCAGGCCGAGAAACTGCATGACCAGATCGGCGATAATCGCACCGGGCACGCCGAGGATGTTGTGGACCGGGGCGGTGGTTGCAAAACTCAGGCTCGGATCATCGACGCGCCAGGTCATCAGGCTGGCTATCAGGGCAGCGGAGGCGATGAGCACTGCCGCGCCGGTTCCGGCAAGACCATAACGGCGAAAGACATGCCGAAGGGAGCTGAAGGGAAGAAAATAATCGCTGGACGGGCCGAAGCTCATGGACATGGATCTGCTGGGGTCTGCTCGAATCTGTTGGAAGCTTTTTGACAAATCCTCGGTTGCAGGCCGTGAGGCCGCATCAGGTTTGCCGGTTCGCCGGCACCATGACCCTAGTCGCGCGGGGTTAAGAGCTCATTAACCAGACAGCCCATTTGGAGCGGAAAAAAGCCCGGGCGAAACGCCCGGGCCTGTGCGGTTGCAGCCTTGCCGGCCGCTTTAGGGGTGAGGCTGTCAGCGCGTCAGATTCGCTGACTGCCGGTTCCGAACTCCGGATAGGCCTCCACGCCGATCTCGACCTTGTCGAGACCGAGCGCTTCTTCCTCCTCGCCGACGCGGATACCCAGGGAGGCCCTGAGAATGCCCCAGGCAAGGCCGCTGGCGACAAGCGTGAAAATGCCGATTGCGGCGATGCCGAAGATCTGCGTGGCGTAGCTGGCGCCATCATTGGTTAGCGGCACGATCAGCGTGCCCCAGATACCGGCCAGAAGGTGGACCGGTATGGCGCCGACGACGTCGTCGATCTTCAGCTTGTCGAGCAGCGGCACGGCGAAGACGACGATCACGCCGCCGATTGCGCCGATGAACAGTGCCGCCGGCACGCCTGGCGTCAGCGGCTCGGCGGTGATGGAGACGAGACCGGCAAGGGCGCCGTTGAGCGCCATCGTGACATCGACCTTCTTGTAGATGATTTGTGTCAGGACGATCGTGACAACAACGCCGGCGGCGGCGGCGAGATTGGTGTTGACGAAAATGCGGGCGACATCGGCCGCATCAGAGACGGTGCCGATGGCGAGTTGCGAGGCGCCATTAAATCCGAACCAGCCGAGCCAAAGGATGAAGGTGCCAAGTGTCGCCAGCGGGATTGACGACCCGGGCATCGGATGCACCTCGCCGCCGGGGCCATATTTGCCCTTTCGCGCGCCCAGAAGAAGGGCGCCGGTCAAGGCCGCCCAGCCGCCGACGGAATGGACCAGGGTGGAGCCGGCAAAGTCGGAAAAGCCCATTTCGGACAGCCAGCCGTCGCCCCACTGCCAGGCGCCGGTAATCGGATAGAGAATGCCGGTAAGCACGACTGTGAAGATGAGGAACGGCCAGAGCCTGATGCGTTCCGCCAAGGTGCCGGAGACGATCGAGGCGGTCGTGGCGCAAAAGACCATCTGGAAAAACCAGTCGGAGGCCGCCGCGTAATTGGCGTCCGGATCGGCGGTCGCAGCGCCCGCTTCGGGAAAGCTGATCGGCGAGGGCGTTCCGAAATAGCCGCCATCGACGCCGGAATACATGAGGTTGTAGCCGATCAGCCAATACATGATGCCGGCCACCGAATAGAGGCCGATGTTCTTGACGCATTGCATGGATACGTTCTTGGAGCGCACCAGCCCGGCTTCCAGCATGGCGAAGCCGGCAGCCATCCACATGACGAGGAAACCGCCGATCAGGAACAATAAGGTGTTGAAGACGTTCTGCACATCGACGCTGGCTTCGGTGGAGGCAGCGTCCTGTGCCAATGCCGGCTGCACCGCCAGCAGTGATGCCGCGCCGATGAGCGCCGCCGGGGTCAAAAGGTTTTTCAAACGCATGGCTTCGTCCTTTTTCGCATGTCTGTGAGGGTATCCGCCCGGTGCGCCTTAAAGGGCGTCAGCGTCGGTTTCGCCGGTGCGGATGCGCACGGCATGGTCAATCGGGGTGACGAAGATTTTGCCGTCGCCGATCTGCCCGGTCTTGGCGGCGGCAATGATGGCCTCGACGGCCTTGTCGGTGCTGGCTTCGGGGACGGCGACTTCGATTTTCAGCTTGGGCAGGAAATTAACGGTATATTCGGCACCGCGATAGATTTCCGTGTGGCCCTTTTGCCGCCCGTAGCCCTTGACCTCGCTCACGGTCATGCCCTCGGCGCCCAGCCCGGTCAGTGCATCGCGCACCTCGTCGAGCTTGAATGGCTTTATGATCGCCATGATCAGTTTCATTCGATTGTCAGCTCCCCGCCTTGCGGCGTTTTTGATCTGCAATGGCAGCACCCGCGCCACCATCTGATGGGAACCAATCAAATTGCGTGCCAGAATCCAGCGAACAAGTTAAATCATTGAATTATCTGGAGAATATTCCAGGAGATAGAGTCATGCCGTTTTGCCGGGATTGGGTAGTTGCCCATTATTTAATCGCACTGACTCAAATGGCTAAAAATTAATCACTGTGTTCCCGGCGAAGCCGGACCAGGCCTTCCTGCGTCGCGGAGGCGACGAGCTGGCCGTCCTCGCTATAGATGCTGCCACGGCAAAAGCCGCGTGCGCCAAAGGTGGTGGGGCTGTCCTGGGCATAGAGCAGCCATTGATCGGCGCGAAACGGCCGGTGAAACCACATGGCGTGGTCGAGGCTGGCCACCTGCAGATCGCGATCGAAGATCGAGCGGCCATGGGCGAACAGCGCCGTGTCGAGCAAGGTCATGTCGGAAGCATAAGCGAGCACACAATCGTGGATGGCCGGCGTGTCGGGCAGTTTGCCGCTGGCGCGGAA
>Ga0224512_10001855_pt1 | contig 19763 bp, 17 predicted proteins | sample SF_May12_sed_USG_4_FD_169103 | JGI IMG/M metagenome (GOLD analysis project Ga0224512, IMG submission 169103) | Sediment microbial communities from San Francisco Bay, California, United States - SF_May12_sed_USGS_13 | ecosystem: Environmental > Aquatic > Marine > Sediment | place: USA... | reverse complement strand
ACATCGATAAGCCCGTCAACGGTCCTGGCGCCTGTTCGTCCTCCAGCTACTCCCAACTCAGCCAGGACAGGCAATGGTCGCGAGACCGCAAGGCGGCCTAGTGCCTGGTCCATGATTTCGACACCCTGGACCGAGTCGACAAGGACCAGCACCTCTCGAGACTCATCCGCTTCCAGCAGGCCCGCCAGTTCGCGGAGCCCGCCAAGGTCGGTCACCTCGTTGGCGAGCAGCACACGCTCGACGCCGAAGTCGAGAAAGAGTCTTGTCTGGGCGACGGTCCCGGCCGTTATCGCCCACGCACCGTGCGCGAGCTGAAGATCGACCAGCTGCGGAGCCATCGTCGTCTTGCCGTGCGGTGCGAGAGAGACGCCGTTGCTCTTGCAGTAGGCAGCCATCAGCCTGGCATTGTGCTCCAGAGCCGATCGCGCGACGACCGCGACGGGTGTGGGGACATCGCCTGCAAACAGACTCCAGCCGAAGCTGCCGACGTCACCAAGTGTCGCGCCTGGGCGGGCGACCGGGAGCCCCTTCATGGCCGAGTCGAGCGGTACGGTTGCGATGCGTCGCTCGATGGCACCAGCGAGCGGGCCAGAGCTCAGACGCTCGACGGAGCGATGGTTCACTGTGGTGAGCGCAGCGTGAACAACGTCAGCCCGCTGTCTCGATGACGACAATCCCTGCCCCAGTGAGCACGTCGTCATCGGGTCGCGCCAAGAGTTCGACCACGACACCGGCCACAGGTGCGGGCATCTCGATCGTCACCTTGTCCGTCTCGATGGTCGCGAGTGGCTGGCCCTCTTCCACGCGATCACCGATAGCCACAGCCATCCGATGAGGATCATCTCGTCGACGGTCTCGCTGAGCTTTGGCAGCTTCACAGTGTGTCGCACTCTGGAACCCTACGCGTAGATGTTGCGGAACATGTCGGAAGGCTCCGGAGCCGGTGCATCGATAAGTCCCGTTGCGATCTCATCGATCTTTGCGCGGTACAGCTCGTGGAGGTCTGCGCCATCGCCCGGTTGCATGAGCCCCTGCTCGACGAGCTTGTCTTCGTAGATCTGGATAGGGTCGCGCTGCTCCCACTGCTCCAGCTCACCATCCGGACGGTAGGTTGCGAGGTCGGCGCGGGAGTGGCCCGAGTACCGGTAGGTTTTCATCTCGAGGAGGGTGGGTCCTTCGCCTGCCCGGGCTCGCGTAACGGCGGTCTCGATCTCCCCGATGACGGTGTCGAGATCTTGACCGTCGACCACCACTCCCGGCATGTCGTAGGACGCAGCGCGCGAGGCGATGTCGGTTACGGCTGTCGACACTGCGATGGGGGTGTACTCGCCGTACAAGTTGTTCTCGCATATGAACACGACAGGGAGCTTCCAGACGGATGCGAGGTTGAGACCCTCGTGGAAAGCTCCGATGTTGGCGGCCCCATCACCGAACAACCCGACCGCAACGGCACCCGATTCCTGCACCTGCGCGGTCAGCGCAGCGCCTGCCGCGATAGGTATACCGGCCCCTACGATCGCCATCGTCGGGAGGAGGCCCATGGCTGGATCGGATAGGTGCATTGACCCGCCGAGCCCATTCATCGAACCGGCACTCCTGCCCATGATCTCCGCCATCACGGTTTCTGGGGTGAGTCCAAGCGCAAGGGCGTGGTGATGCCCTCGGTACGTGCAGCTCACATAGTCCGACGGCTCCAGGACGGATGCGACACCCAGCGCAACCGCCTCCTGACCCTGTGCGGTATGCGTCGTGCCCCGGACCAGACCCTCGGCGAAGAGCTGCTTGACCCTGTCCTCGAATATACGAATCTCGACCATGCGCTCATACCGAGCTGGGGGCTGAGAACGGACCGCTTCGCGACGCTCGCTGACCGTGCTCATGCCAATCCCTCCTGCACCCACCATGGCTGCGGCTTCTTACCGGTTTCGAGTAGCTCGGTTACCTGGGCGACTACGTACTCCGGACTTGGCAGGAAGCGGCGTTCGAGATCCTCTGCGAACGGTACGGGCACGTCGGGGCAGCTAATCCGTGTGATGGGGGCTTTGAGTCCACCGAACGCCTCGGCGGCGACGTAGGAGGCGATCTCGGTTCCCCAGCCTCCTGTGTAGGGGCTCTCCTCAACGATCACCAGACGCCCTGTCTTTCTCACAGAGTCCAGCACGGTCTGGCGATCCCACGGGATGAGTGAGAGAAGGTCGATGACATCTGCGCTCCAGCGGCCTGCTTCTGCGGCCACTCTTGCGACCTTTGTCATGCTGCCAAGCGCGACGATCGTGACATCATCACCCTCGGCGAGCCTCTCGGCCTTGCCAAGCTGCAGGATCCCGCTGCCTCCGGTCTCGACTTCCTCGCGGTCTGCGTAGAGGACCCTGGGCTCCAGGATGACGACCGGGTTGTCATCAGCAACGGCGGCTCTGAGCAGGCCGTAGGCAGTTCGCGGGCCGGAGACCACTGCCAGCTTGAGCCCCGGGGCGCCGAACATCCAGTTCTCGAAGCTCTGGGAATGCTGGGCACCGAAGCCAAGCCCAGCTCCTGCAGAAGCGCGAACCACCAGCGGCACCTTGTAGCCGCCGCCCGAGAGGTAGTGGAGTTTGGCGGCTTCCGTGACGAGTTGATCGAGGGCGACACCGAGGAATTCGATGAACATGATCTCGACGATCGGCCGCAATCCGGTGGCCGCCGCACCGACTGCTGCGCCAAGGAAACCCATCTCGGAGATCGGGGTGTCCCGAACCCTTGTGGGACCGAACTCCTCGAGCAGACCCTCCGAGGTCTTAAAGACGCCCGCAGCGTCCCCCACATCTTCGCCAAGCAGCACGACGTTTGGGTCACGCAACATCTCGTCTCTGATTGCAGCTGAGATCGCCTGACGGGTTCGCAGTTTCGCCACGGATCCTCCGAGTCTGGAATCGTATCCAGACACGATGGTACCAGTAGCGCCTCAGCCCCATTCGATCCGTGTTCGGACTCCGGGCATGTTGTGCTCCCGCTGCGTACGATCCTTTCGACCTACGATTCTTTGGCGCCGTGAGAAGGAGATCAGTTTGGAGAGCTCGGTATTCGCCTTCGCAGTCGACGTCGTCGACGAGAGCCCCGACACCCTGATCGCCACGGCCAAAGATCAAGCAGGGGTTACCGGCGTCTCCTTCGCCGCGGCCTACCACCATGCGCGGGATATCTTCCCGCACAACCCGAAGCGCACCATCTATTTCCACGAGGGCGGGAGCGTGTTCTTCCATCCCGAACTACAGCGCTACGACGTGATTCGCCCGGTTCGAGGCACGCTTGCAGCGGACCGTGACCCGCTCCGGGAACTATGCGCTGCAGCCGAGAAACAGGCGATGCACATCAGGGCATGGACCGTTTACCTCCACAACAACCGACTGGGGTCTCAGCATCCGGAATGTACCCCGCGAAACGCCCTCGGCGACCGGTTCCCGACCGAATTGTGTCCGGCCCATCCCGACGTGCGTCGCTATGCGGTCGCGCTCACGGCCGACGTAGCCAGATACCCGATCCGATCGATCATGGCGGAAGCACTCCACTTCAAACCCGTGGAGCACGGTTACCACCACGAGCGCTACTTCGTTGAACTCGGACCCACGGCTCGCTTCCTGCTTGGGCTGTGTTTCTGCGGCTCATGTCTCGATGCGGCGCTGGCGGCCGGAGTCGATGCCGGCGGAGTGCAGCGCACCGTGGCCAAGACGCTGAGGCGATGGCTGGACGCAGGATCGGGAGGCCACGATCCGGTCGATCGCGACCAGCTCGGGCTGCTCGCGTCCAGCGAGATGGCCGGATACCTGGATGCACGCGAAAAGACCGTGACCTCGCTGGTCTCCGAGGTACAGGAGGCAGCGACGGCCGCAGGAGTACGCCTCACGTTCAGCGCCCACGGAGGGTCCGCCAAGGGTGGCAAGACACAGAATTCGGACTCGACAAACACCTCATGGATGCTGGGCGTGGCGATCGAGGAGATAGCGACAGTGGTCGACGAGTTCGAGGTGCTCGGGTACGCCACCGAAACCGCTGCGATCAAACGGATTGTGACCGGCTATGCCGCTGCCATCGCCGACCGCGCAGAGGTGGCGGTCGCACTGCGCCCCATGTGGCCTGACACGACCAGTGCGCAAGATCTCAGCGATCGGGTGCAGGTTGCAGTCGACGCAGGCGCCAGCCGCATCGACTTCTACCACTACGGCCTCATGCCAAAGGGCTCGCTCGACTGGGTCGGCGCCGCCATGGCAGGCATCGCGCACCGCTAACCGCTCACTCGGACGCTGACCCAGCGCAGCACCCGGCCGGACGCAGCGCCTGTCAGTCAGATGGTCAGATGGTTGCCTCGATACCTTCTATCGAACCCCCACCCGTCTCACTGCGCGGGTCGAGCACATCACGCAGGGCGTCGCCGAGCAGGTTGAATCCAACGATCAGCAGGATGAGCGCAATCGCAGGGAAGATGGTCAGCCAGGGTGCCAGCGTCATGAAGTTGCGGGCCTTGGCCAGCATGCTTCCGTAGTCGGCCTGCGGCGGATTGGTTCCGAGACCGAGGAAGCTGAGCGCCGAATAGGCCAACTGGGCAGTCGACATCGAAAGGGCGGTGAGCACGATCATCGGTGCCGTGATGTTCGGGATCACATGACGGATGGCAATGCGGACCGGACTGACTCCGCTCAAGCGGGCGGCTTCGATATATAACTCATGACGTACACCGAGCGTTGCACCACGCGCGACCCGCGCAAAACGGGGGATATAGACGATGGCGATCGCGATCGCAGCGTTGACGAGCCCAGGACCGAGCACCGCGATGATCACAATCGCAAGCAGCAACGTTGGAAACGAGAACATCACGTCCATCACGCGGGACAGAATTTTGTCGACCCACCCGCCTGCATAGCCGGCCAGTATGCCCATCGTCGCACCCGCGACAAGCGCGATGAGGACGGACAGACCCGATACCGTAAGCGCAACACCCGCGGCGTCGATAATCCGGCTGAGCTGATCCCTGCCAAGCTCGTCAGCTCCGAACCAATGATCGGAGCCTGGCCCCGCAAGCGAATCGGCCCCGTTCAACTCGTTTGCTTCGAAGGGAGCGACCCAGGAACCGGCCACCGCCATCAAAATGAAGGCGAGCACGATGAACGCCGCCACCATCCCGCTCTTGTTGTGCAAAAAGCGGCGCCACCATGACGTGCGGGCCGAGCGCGGAACAACAACCGCTGTCATGAGGCACGTTGCCTTGGATCGAGGACGGGGTAGGCAATGTCGACGAGTGCGTTCACAATGACGAACGCCGCGGAGATCACCATCGTCAACGCCATTACCAGCGGGAAGTCCCGCTGGCCGATCGCGACGAGCAGACCTCGTCCGAGGCCGGGGAGGCTGAAGATGGCCTCGACCACGAAGAGGCCACCGAGGAGGATACCGAACTGAAACCCGAGGAGCGTTAGCACGGGTGGCATCGCATTCTTCAACGCATGAATGTATAGGATGCTCGTCTGTTTCGCTCCTTTGGCTCTCGCCATCGTGATGTACGGCTGACCCAGCGTCTCGAGCATGTTGGTTCTCGTCATCTGCATCGTCATCGCCGCCACTGGCACTGAGATGGAGACCGCAGGTAAGAACAGACTCCGAAGGTTGCCTGTGATGCTCTCGCCGAACGGTATGTACGTCGACGTGTACAGCGGCCCGAGGTATCTGGAGCCCACTAGCAGCAACAGGATGCCGGCCACGAAGATGGGAACGGAAAACACCACGAGTAGCCCTGACCGCACCACGAAGTCCCACAGCTTGTTGGCGTGCACCGCCGCCAGGATGCCGAGCGGAATGCCGATCATGGTCGATAGGATCATGGCGAACACGGTGAGCTCGAGCGACACGGGCAGCTGACCGAGAATCTCCGAGTTCACCGAGCGGCCAGTAATCGGCGATATTCCGAAGTCGCCCTGGACCACCCCACCGATCCATCGCCCGTATTGCACGATCAACGGGTCGTTGAAGCCGAGTCGCTCGCGAACCTCCTGGAACTGTTCTGGAGTCGCCCCTTCGCTCCCGACGAGGATCGTGGCCAGGTCTCCGGGTATGAGTGTGCCGATGAAGAAGATCACGGCCGATACGACGAACAGCACGAGGATCAGCCCGACCACTCGCTCTATGGCGATGCGGATCATGGAGGGTCCCCTTTGGCTCGCGGATCTGCAATCGGCACGGGTTGCATCGTCTTGTCGAACTGCCCTGCGAAGTGGCACGTCGCCCAGTGGCCATCGCGGTGCTCGATCAGGCGCGGCTCCTCTTTCCGGCACACATCCTGCACCGCAGGACACCGCGTATGGAATCGACATCCGCTCGGCGGAGCGAGCGGGCTTGGCACATCGCCACGCAGAATGATCCTGGCTCGCTGCCTCTCGACTTTGGGGTTGGGGACAGGGACGGCCGAACGAAGTGCGATCGAGTACGGGTGCAGTGGCCTAGCACTGAATTCAGCCGATGGCGCCAGCTCGACGATCTGTCCGAGATACATCACAGCTACCCGCCGACTGATCGACTGGACGGTCGCCACGTCATGGGAGATGAATACGTAGGTGAGGCCGAGACGCTCTTGGAGGTCGCGAAGAAGATTCAACACCTGAGCCTGCAGCGATACGTCCAGGGCGCTGACCGACTCGTCGTGCACGACAAGGCGAGGCTCACGGATCAGAGCCCGTGCGATGCAGGCTCGCTGCTGCTGACCACCAGAGAGCTGATGCGGAAGCCTGTCGCCATACTCCGACTTCAGCGCGACGAGATCGAGGATCTCGTCGACCCTCGCCTCGACCTTCTTGACGCCGCCCGCCCGTAACGGCTCCGCAACGCTTTCGCGGATCGAAAGGCGAGGGTTCAGCGATCCGGTCGGGTCCTGGAACACCATCTGCATCTGCCTGCGTGCCTCTGTAGCTTCTTCCGATTTCTGCGACATGTCGACGCCGCCGAATGCAATGGAACCTGAGGTGGGCTTGTAAAGGCCAACGGCGACCCTGGCGAGCGTGGACTTCCCGCACCCGGACTCGCCAACGATCCCAAGTGTCTCGCCCTCCTTGACGGCGAGGGTGACCCTGTCCACAGCGTGAACGGTGCTGCGCCCCGCCAGAAAGCCGCGCTTACGAACGATGAAGTGCTTCACGACCTCGTCGAGTTCGAGCAGCGGTCGGCCTGAACTCGGGCTCGGTTGCAGCCCGGCAGGAGCGGTGAGGCTCATTCGAGGACCTCTCCTCTGAGAAGTGAAACGTCGCGCTCCGCGAAGGTTTCGCCTCTTTGGGCGACCCAACACCGAGACTTGCGCCCCTCCCCAAGCTCGACGAGCTCCGGGTGGTCTGCGCAGATCTCCTCCGCAAAGGGACAGCGCTCGAGGAACCTGCATCCCGTCGGCTTGTCGACCATGTCTGGTGGGAATCCTGCAATGGCCGGCAACCGGGCGTCGACGTCTTCGATGCTCGGCAAGGATGCGAGGAGCGCCCAGGTATACGGATGGCGGGGGTCCTCGAATAGGTCGTCAACGGGGGCTTCCTCGACGATTTCGCCGGCGTACATGACAGCGACCCTGTCGCACATGTTGGCGACCACGCCCATGTTGTGCGTGATGAGGATGAGCGCCATGTCGTGCTCGTCGATCAACCGCTTCATCAGCTCCATCACCTGAGCCTGAATCGTCACGTCGAGAGCAGTGGTCGGCTCATCGGCGATGAGCAGCTGCGGATTGTTCACCATCCCCATGGCGATGACGATCCGCTGGCGCATCCCGCCCGAGTACTCATGGGGGTACGACTCGGCACGCTCCAAGGCGTCGGGGATGCCGACCGCCTGCAGCGTCTCGATCGTCTTGTCCCTCGCCTCCTCCTTCGTCCCCCGATCATGCGCCAGAAACGCCTCGTCCAGCTGCCAGCCAATTCGTAGGGCAGGGTTGAGGGCCGTCATCGGGTTCTGGAAGACCGTTGACATAGTGTTGCCCCTGACCCGTCGCATCGCCTCGGCATCGAGGTCAAAAAGGTTCTGACCTGCCAGCTCGACCGTACCTGACACGACCCTCCCCGGGGAAGGCACCAGCCTCAGGATGGAGAGTGCTGTAACGCTTTTGCCAGAGCCAGACTCTCCAACGATTCCGAGCGTTTCTCGCGGGTGGAGGTCGAACGAAACGCCGTCGACCGCGTGCACAACACCGAAGGTGGCGAAGAAACGGGTCGACAGGTCGTGGACCCGGAGAATCGGCTCCGGGGACGTCTCCGCCACTGGCACACCTCCCGAGCCTGCGCTCATAATGCGACATCGGGCGAGAACCCCGTGCGAGGTCTCTCGCCCGATGGACGCTATTCGTTACTACCCCAGATCAACCGATGCCGACGTCGATCAGGAAGCGATAGCTGTTCGTGAAGTCTTGGTTGACTCCTGTCACTTCGTTCCTGAAGGCCGTGAAGGCGATCCGCGCTGCGATCGGGATGTCTGGATAAATGAGATCCGCCTGAACCGCAGCTAGTTCGACAAGGATGGGGACGAGCTCATCGGGTCCTGCCGCCTTCGCCCTCTCCTCGAGGTCGTCGATCACCGCACCCGCCGGTCCCTGACGCTCGCGCCGGATACGCAGGTACTGGAACGGATCTGCCTGGAACGAGAACTCGTTGTCCGTGATCTCGTAATTGGCGGTGAGCAGGCGGTCGAGCCACGTCGCAAGCTCTTGCGGCACGATCGTCGCGTTGACGCCGATCTCTTCCCACTGGGATTTGAGGATCTCGACCATCCTGTCGAGATACGCACCGTATCCGGCCAGCGACATCAGCTCGATGTCGAACCCGTTCGGGAACCCCTCGTCGGCGAGCAATTGCTTGGCGCGCTCGACGTCACGAGTCATATAAGGGGTGTCCGCTGGCGCAACCGACCACGCGTACGCCTCTGGGATGTACGAGGACGGGGCGCCCTTGCCGAGCAGTGCGCCGTCAACAATTTCCTGCCTATCGATCGCCAAAGCAAGCGCTCTGCGCACGTTGACGTTGTCGAGGGGCGGCTTGGCACTGTTGACGTTCAGGCGTATCACGCCGGCCGAGACGATCTCTTGGACCGTCACGTTAGAGTCCCCGGCCAGTACCAAAGCCGTCTCGGGCTCCGGGAACATGACGTGCACTTCGCCGGCCTGGAGCGCGGCAAGCTGGGCCTGTTGCTCCGGCATGTACCGAATCACCAACTCGTCAACTTTGGGCCTGCCGGTGTCCCAGTATTCTTCATTCTTCTCAAAGGTGAGTTCCCGCTCCGGCGCGTACGACACCATCTTGAATGGCCCCGTGCCCACCATGAAGACTGCGGGATCGCTGGTGGCGCCTGCCTCCCTATTGAGGATCGCGGTGCTGACCGGGTATGTGTTGCCCAAGTTGTTGAAGAAGCCTGCGTCGAACGCTGCCAGCGTCATCTCGACTGTGTTCTCATCGAGCGCCACGATCGTGTCGATTCCGCCGACACGGGCCAGGGCGTATGGGATGCCATTTTCCTTGGCGCGCTCGAATGTGTACACGACGTCGTCTGCCTCGAAGGGCTCACCGTTGTGGAACGTGACACCTTCACGCAGCGTGAACGTGAACGTGAGACCGTCGTCGCTGATCTCCCAAGACGTAGCGAGCCGCGGTTCAAAGCTCCCATCCGGCTTCTGCAGGATGAGCGAGTCGAACGCAAGTTGCCACGGGAACCAGGTCTTAATCAAAGCCGATTGCGTCGGGTCGAACGTGACAGGCGGCGTCGTCTCTGCGACAACGAGCCTGCCTCCCGTTACTGGTGCGGGTGGAGCAGTGGTCGTCGGCGCCACTGTGGTCGTTACCGACGCTCCACCTGCGGTGGTTGTCGGAGCCAAGGTCGTGGGAGTGGCACCGGTCGTTGTCGCTGGGATGGTGGTCGACGAATCGTCGCCCGAGCAGGCGCTGGCCACCAGCGCCATCGACATCAAAAACAGCAGAATGCGCTTCATGGGCCGCTTGCCTCCTCGTACAGCCGCCTCCAGGTGATCCCCGGATGAACTAGCCAGAAGATATCGCTGGTAACGATTCCTGGTTCGTTCAAGAAATGTACCGCTCAACGATCAGCCATGTCAACCAGCGGACGTGGCCACGGTCCCATCGGGATGAAAGGCCGACCAGGCAAACCAGAACGAGTTGGTGTGCAGCACGCGCTCGAGCTGAGTCCCGGCGAGCGGCCCATCGATGGCACGTCCCAGGAGGGTCCAGGTCGACCCCGTCGGTGAGTCGCGGAACGTGTTCGCGCCAGGTTCTCCAAGCGAAAAGGCCAAGACCTGGTCGTCTACCTCACGGCGAAATGCCACTCCCGTGCCGATCGCGCGACCCGCCGCGACGGTGCCAACATCAAGAGCGTCTGCCGTGTCGGCTGCACCCCAGAACACAACCACGGGCACTCCACCGACCACGTCGTTGACGACCTGGAGCTCTGCCATGAGCGAGAACGGGAACGCCCGGTCCTCGCCACCGGCCTTCACACCTATTACGCGCTCGAGGGCCGGGAGGCGCTCGTCATACTCACCGGAGAAGAAGTTGGGGTCCGGTGTTTCTCCACTGGAATAGCCGACATACGGGTTCACGCCGTAGGCGCCATATATCCCGGTATCCGGTGAGAGCACCAAGCCCTCAGGGTGTTCCGTCACGAAGTCGGCGAAGCGGATAATCGAGCTCGGCAGCAGTTTGAGCGAAGTGCCAACAAGCTCGCCGACGATCGCCTCGCCGGTGATCTGCTGCCATAGAGACACCGTTCCCCTGTCCCACATGACGAGGTCGCTGTTGCGAAGCAAGCCGGAGGTTCCAAAGGTCACCTCTACACCATTGACCCTGCGGTCGAACACCGCGGCCGAGTTGCACAACGGGCAGTAGGTCACGGCGACGGGGATGCCACCGATCTCGTCGTTGACGACTTCGTGCAGATTGAGGATTTGCAGCGGATAGAACCGGGCATCCCCGTCGACCACCACCAACATCCCTGGCTCTCGCGCTTCGAACTCTGCCTCGCTGACACGGGTGAACGTTGGCGAGTCCAGCGGAGGTATCACGTCTCGCGGATCCGAGAACACCACCCCCACCCTCAGCTCGTCGAGATCGACGGTCCGCATCGACCAATCCGTTTTCCAGGCCTTGGTGACTTCGGCAAGGAGAGGCGGCAGCACAGATTCGGGTTGTGTCGAGTAGATCGCCACCGTGGTAGGGACCGAGGCATTGGTCGAACCACCGGTACTTCCAGTAGTAGAGGTCGAATCGATGACCGTCGTCGGGAGTCGCTCGGTGGTGGATGTAGGCGTCGCAGCCCCTGTGTCCGAACAGGCGGCAAACAGGATGGCCAATGCGGCCAGGATCACGGAAAAGCGCCACATCACGGGCCTTCGGTCTGGATGCACGGATCAACCGCGGTCCGCAAAGTGCTATTCCCCACGTGTCGCGCGACGCGCTTGCCTGTAGTCTGGTTTGGTCGCTGCCGGGAGGCTATGTGGGTCAGGAAAAGTCGGCGGTCTTCTACCGACAAACGACGCATGAGCTGCCCGTCATCGTTCGCGCAGACGGCTGTTATCTCTGGGACGGCTCAGGGCACAAGGTCCTCGACCTTGCGAGCGGAATCTCCACGACCGCGTCGATCGGGCAGGGCAGACGAGAGATCGCAGCGGCCATGGCAGCCCAAGCGGAGCAGCTTGCGTTCATCCACAACTCGTGGGTGACCAACGAACGGCAGGAGGAGCTGGCGAGGCGCTATGCGCTGCTCGCCCCCGAGGGCGTGAATCAGGTCATGTTCACCTCTGGCGGATCCGAGGCCAATGAGCTATCGCTTCGACTGGCTCGCCAATACCACCTCGCCCGTGACGAGCCGCAGCGGTACAAGGTGATCTCCGTCGCACCGAGCTACCACGGGGCCACGATGGGAGCACTGTCGATGACAGGCCGCTGGGACATCAACGCCGAATACGAGCCGTATCTCTTCAGCGGCCATCGCGTCCCGGCGCCCGTCCTCTACCGAGGCTCGTTCCAAGACCTCGAACCGAAAGAGGCGGGTCTGCGGGCAGCAGACACACTTGCAGATGCGATCGAGGCGGCTGGACCCGACACGGTCGCCGCATTCATCGGCGAGCCGATCTCACCCTCCGCGGGTACCGTCGTGCCTGATCAGGTGTACTGGCAGAGAATCAGGGAGATCTGCGATCACTACGGGGTGCTGCTCATTGCAGACGAGGTGGTGACGGGGGCAGGCCGGACAGGACACTTCGTAGCGATGGATCACTTCGGGATCATCGCCGACCTCTCGAACTTGGGTAAGGGGCTGACGGGCGGCTACGCACCAGTAGCGGCGACGCTGATCCGAGACACGGTGGCCGAGACGATCAGGGAGGCGGGTCGCGGCGTGTCCACCGTGCACACATACGCCGGCAATCCGATCGGCTGCGCCGTCGCTGCTGCCGTCCTCGACGTGATCGAGTCGGAGAACCTGATCCAGCGCTCGCGGGAACTGGGGAGCCACGCCATGGCGATGCTGGAGGAGCACATCGGTGACCTGCCCCCCGTCGGTGCCATCCGTGGCCTCGGCCTCCTTATCGGCATCGAGTACGTGCAATCCCGCGAGGGGCGGGAGCGCTTCCCAGTCTCGGCAGATGTCGGACGTTCGTTATGGGATGCGATGTGGCGCAAAGGCTTCCTCCTTCGCACCCTTCGTCACAGCACCAGCCTCGTCGGTGATTCCACCAACTTCGTTCCTGCGCTGACCATCACGGAGGAGCAGATCACCTCCGGCGTCACGGCGCTGCGAGATACTCTGCTCGAGGTCGCACCCGGCTGGATGTGAACCCGCACCCCCCCATCGTCCTGGTTCACGGCGCTTGGTTTGGGGCCTGGTGCTGGTCAGGAGTCAAGGAATCGCTCGGCACAGCAGGTCGGAGCGTCCAGGCCATCGATCTACCCGGTCGGCCGGGGAATCCAGTCCCTCTCGAAGAGATAACGCTCGATTCCTTCGTGCTTCACACCATCAGCGTGCTCAATCGCTATGACCGACCCGTCATCCTCGTCGGACACTCGCTAGGCGGTGCGACGATCACACAGGTCGCTGAAGCGGTCCCTGGGGCAGTCGCCGGCCTGGTGTTCGTCACGGCGTTTCTCCTCGGTGACGAGGAAGCCCCTCGCGACGTCCTTCGCCGCGATCCCGGTTCGATAGTCACGGCAGCCAGAACGCTGTCGTCGGACGGACTGTCCTCGACCGTCGCACCGGGAATGGTGCGAGAAGCGCTCTGTGGCGGTTGCTCCGATGCGGATATCGCCGCTGTCGGGAAACGTCTGGTTGCCGAGACCGTGCAGGTGGCAAGAACGCCTGTCCGCTGGACACAGGAACGGTTCGATCGCGTGCCGCGAGCGTTCATCGAGTGCTCGAATGACCGAATCATATCGCTTAGTGCGCAGCGTGAGATGTGGGCCGCGGTCGGCTGCGACTACGTGGATACGCTCGAAACGAGCCACAGCCCGTTCCTGGCAGCTCCGGCCCAACTGGCGCGGTCAATCATCACTTTTGCGGACTCGATCGGCTGACGAGCGGCGAATCAGCCATCCACGATTGCGGTCGCCTCGATCTCGATCGTCAGGTCCGGGCGGAGTAGTTCCTTGATACCCGCGAAGGTTTCTCGCCGGCTTGGGATTGACGCTTGCAAAGGCCTAGCCGTGCGGCGTGTTGTCAGCACCAGGGTAGGGTCAGGCAGCGTCAAGATTGGTCAACTGTTGGTCACCTAGGAGGCCGGATGTCCCTCATATTCGAGGAAGTCGGCGATGCCATCTATCGCCGCCGATATGAGTTTCTGGATCAGAACATCGGCGTGATCTTGGGAGGCGACGGCGTCCTCGTGGTCGACACCCGATCCGTTCCCTCCCACGCTGAAGAGATAGCTGCGGAACTCCGTGCATTCACTCCACTCCCGGTGAGCTGGGTGGTCAACACCCATTGGCATTGGGATCACGTTCTGGGCAATTCGATCTTCGCCGGTGCCGAGATATGGGGCCACACCCGTTGCCAGGAAGTCATGAGGGACGACCCGGAGTATGTCCGGGCGGGCGCTAGCCGCGGGCTGGGGGAGGGTCTGGCGGCGGAGGTGGCCACCGCTGAGATCGTTCCCCCCGGCCGCACCTTTGATCGCAATATCGATTTGGACATCGGCGGACGCGTAGTTCACCTGGCCTATCGGGGGCTCGGCCATACCGACGCCGATCTGACGCTCGCCGTCGACGATGTCCTGTTTGCGGGGGACTTGCTCGAAGAGGGGGCACCTCCGGCCTTCGGAGACTCCTACCCATTGCGGTGGCCCGATACGGTTGAATCTCACGTTGCGGAGAAACCCCGTCTCATCGTGCCGGGCCATGGCGACGTCATGACCGCCGGAGATGCGGCCGGCCAGGTGGAGGAGCTTTACGAGGTGTCCCGCCGCTGCCGGGCTGCCGCTACCGAGGCCGAGCTGGATCTTGTCGGCGCCCCATATCCCGACGACGTGATGAAGTTGGCGTTCAACCGAGCCCGGGCGGAGAGGGGCTAGTGGACTCGAGCCGATTCAGCAGCGGCATGACGGTGGGCACGCAGCCGCCCCTCGGTCGGATCAAGCTGCTGACCCGCGTCGCCGCCCGCACGGGGTTCGATGTTGCCTGGGTGACGGACCACTTCCTCGGGTTCTTTCCCCGATCGTTATGGGATAAGGAATTCAGTTGGGCCGCATCTGCAGGCACCAGCCCGCACCCTTACTTCGACTATCAGGCGTTGATGGGACACCTGGCCCGGCGCAACATTCACATTGGGGTTGGTGTCACCGAGCCCATCCGCCGCCACCCGGTACTGCTGGCGCAGTTTGCGCTCACGATGTCCCACTTGGCGAAGCGGGCCCCGATTCTCGGCGTCGGTTCGGGGGAGCGGGAAAACGTCGATCCGTATGGACTCTCTTTCGAACGTCCGGTGGGTCGTCTCGAAGAGGCGCTCCAGGTGATCCGTCTCTGTTTCGAGTCGGACGGGCCAATCGACTTCGCTGGGGAGTTCTTCACCTTGGACCGCGCCGTCATGGACTTGCGGCCGCAGCCGAACAAGACTCCCCAGATCTGGGTTGCCGCCCACGGCCCTCGGATGCTGCGGCTGACCGGCGAGTACGGAGACGGCTGGTATCCGACCTTCCCGATGACGCCCGGCGAATTCGAGTCTGCCCTGAAGACGATTAGGGGACATGCCGTCCGGGTTGGACGCGACCCCGGCGCCGTTGTCCCCGGATGGCAGCTGTTTGCCGTGATAGGCAAGACGCAAAAACACGCTCGGGCTCTGCTCGATTCAGCGCCGGTTCGATTTGTAAGCCTGCTGGCGCCGGGCCACCTGTGGGCCAAGGCGGGTCTGGAGCATCCGTTCGGGCCCGACTTCGGCGGGATGATCGATTTTGTCCCCCAGGACTACTCCAAGGCGCAGCTGCATGCTGCCATGGGCAAAGTCGATTCCGATGTCCTGAGTCAAATGGTCATCTGGGGCACGCCAGAGTCGATAACCGTACAATTGCGGCCCTACCTCGACCTAGGCCTGCGCCATCTCGTGCTGCAACCGGCCTCGGCACTCGTGTCACGACGAGACGCAATCTTCTCCCTCCGATCCGCAATCGCCATCCAACGCCGGCTGCGACGCGGCTGACGGCACAGAAACGGCAGCGATGCCGCTGCCAGCTATTACCGTTCGCTCGTTCCCAAGGACGATTGATGATCATTGCACGCGACATTGCCATCGAGGCCGGCATCCGCCGGCTCATTTCGCATGCTTCGTTCACGGTCAATGCCGGGGACAAGATCGGTCTCGTCGGTGCGAATGGAGCCGGCAAGACGACCCTGCTCCGCACCATGGCGGGGGAGCTGGAACCCGCCGAAGGCACCATCGTTCGCAGCAACGTGGTCGGCTATCTCTCCCAGGAGGCCGCGCTGGTTGAACTTGCCGATCACCAAGTCACTGCCATCGAACGGATACTCAAGGCGCGCTCGATCGGCGACCTCGAGCGGAAGATGGAAGACACCCGGCTGGCGATGGAGTCGACGTCAGGAGACGAGCGTGACAAGCTGATCAAGAGGTTCTCGCGCCTCGATGACGAGTTCACCGCTCGGGGCGGGTACATAGCCAAGGCCGAGGCGAAGCGGTTTGCCCACTCGCTTGGCATCGCCAGCGATGAGTTGGATCAACAGGTGGCAACAATGTCCGGCGGACAACGACGTCGTGTCGAGTTGGCGCGGATTCTTTTCGCCGAGACCGACATTCTTCTGCTTGACGAGCCGACCAATCACCTGGACCTGGACGCCAAAGCCTGGCTGATGGGCTTTCTTGCCGGCTATCCGGGTGGGCTGCTGGTGATATCGCACGACCTGCCGCTCTTGGATCAGTCGATTACATCGGTTCTGGCGGTCGAAAACGGCGACCTGGAACCGTTCCGAGGCAACTACACGCACTTCGTGACGGAGCGGGAACGGCGCCGTGAGCAACGGCTGCGCGAGCGGCGCCATCAGGACGAGAAGATCGCCAAGCTCGAAGAAGGAATCCGCCGCTTCAAGGGCAGCTCGGAGTCAATGGCCAAGCGAGCTCGATCATGGGAGACCCGCGTCACCAAGCTTCGCGATCAGCGGACGACGATCGCCAAGCGAGGCAAGGCGGTCACGCTGCGTTTTCCTCCCGGTCCACCGCTTGGCCGAACTCCGGTCAGGGCAGACGGTCTGGCCAAGGCCTACGACCACAATGTCGTCTTCGTGGACGTCGACGTTGATCTCGACCGCGAGGAGCGGTTGATCATCATGGGCCTGAACGGCGCCGGCAAGACAACGCTGCTGCGAATTCTGGCCGGGGTTGAGCAAGCCGATCTGGGAGAGGTGAATGTCGACTCGCGCAGCTCGATGGGCTATTACGCCCAAGAGCATGAGGACATCAAGCGCGGCACCACTGTGCTTGACCACATGAAAGAAGTCTCATCTGTGCCGGAGCTGGCGCTGCGCAGGATCCTCGGACACTTCCTGCTCGCCGACAAGATCGATCAGGATGCCGGGACGCTGTCGGGCGGCGAGAAGACCAAGTTGGCTCTGGCCCGTCTGGTGGTAGGGGAGCACAACGTGCTGCTGCTCGATGAGCCAACGAATAACCTCGACCCCCAGGCCAAAGAAGCCTTGCTCGAAGCGCTCGAGCAGTTCTCCGGAACACTGGTGCTCGTCAGCCACGACGCCGCATTCGTCGAACAGCTGGCGCCGGATCGTGTGATCCTGATGCCAGAGGGTGACACGGCATACTTCGACGACTCGATGCTGGAGCTGGTCGCGCTTGCCTGAGGCCGCCAAGCGCGGAGAGTGGTGGCGGGCGACTGGGCCTCAGAACCGAGGCCGCCGGAGGCAATGGGGCCAACTAGGCCCAGCACGCCCACCCTCCTCAACGAGCAGAATACCTCTGCCTCATTGTGGTCATTGTGGTCCCTGGCGCCTTTCGGCGCTGTGAAAGACTCGATAAGGAATTGATAAGGCGATGTTGAGATTTGCGGAAGCGCGCCTACTCTGTGAGGTGAATGGCTTCTGTAGTGATCATCGAAGATGAATTGCGAATCCGCGAGCTGGTTGCCCGCGTCTTGGCTGATCGTGGCCACGACGTCGAGGCCAGCTCGACAGCGATGGACGGGCTGCAGACTGTGGTGAGGACGGCGCCCGACCTCGTCATCATGGACATGGGGCTGCCGGACCTCGATGGGAGCGAGCTGCTGAAGATGATCCGGGCAGTGAGCGAGGTCCCGATCATCGTTGCCACGGCTCGCAGCGAGGATCGTGACGTTGTGCGCACTCTCGATGCCGGCGCCGACGACTACCTGGTCAAGCCCTTCTCCGTGGAACAGCTCGAGGCTCGAGTGCGGGCGGTGTTGCGCCGCGTCGACGCCGACGGCCGACCGGGGCCGATCGTCGTTGGAGGTCTCTCGGTCGACGCTGCCGCTCGTGAAGCCCGCCTCGACGGTGAGCGGCTGGATCTATCGCCCAAAGAGTTTGATCTCCTGCGCTTCCTGGCGGAACGGGCCGGTGACGTCGTGTCCAAGCGGGAGTTGCTCGCTGAAGTGTGGCGCCAGCCGTACGGCGGCAGCGAGAAGACAGTCGACGTTCACATTTCATGGCTGCGCAAGAAGCTGGGTGAATCGGCGGCGGACAGTCGCTACTTGTATACCGTGTTTGGCGTCGGCGTCAAGCTGGTCGACCCTGGCGCCGCCCGATAACGGCGGGCCGGTGTCGTGAGAAGGCAGCTCGCCGTCGTCTCCGTCGCAGTCGGGACTCTCATCGTGCTGGCTGCGCTCATACCGTTGGCGACTCTGGTACGTAGCCAAGCTCGGAGTCAGGCGCTTTCAGCTGCGGAGACGGACGCCCAATCGATCGCAGCCGCCTTGGCCGTTGCGGCCTCAATCGAGCCGGAGGCCGGCGTCACGGTCGAGCTGGCTGAAGCGGTGGTTGAGGCATTCCGAAGCCGGTCCGGGCTCTCGATCATCTTCCCGGACGGGACCGTCCGGGGTAATCCTTTCGCGGAGAGCGCCAATATCGATCGGGCCCGCCAAGGAGATGCGTTCACGGCGACGACACCCGAGGGGGCAGAAGTTCTGGTGCCGGTTCTAGTCGCCGACGCCCCGACGCTGCGGGCGACGGTCGTGGTTCGGACTTTCGTGCTGAACGCTGAGCTGGGGAAGGGGGTAGTCGGCGCGTGGTTGCTGCTGGCAGGCCTCGGGGTCATTTTGGTGGCCGTAGCGGTGCTGGCAACAGATCGTATGGGCCGTTCCCTGGTGCGGCCGGTCACGGCGTTGTCGGAGGCGGCGCGGTCGTTGGCCGAGGGTGACCTGGATACCCGCGTTGTGCCCTCGGGCCCGCAGGAGGTTGCTGAAGTCGGCGAGGCGTTCAATTTTCTGGCCAGTCGCCTCGAAGCGGTGATGCGTGAGGAAAGAGAGAATGTCGCCGACCTGTCGCATCGATTACGAACGCCGCTGACTGCCCTCCGCCTCCAAGCCGAGACGCTACGCGACAGCGAGGATGCCGCCGGGATGCTGGCCGACGTGGATCAGTTGGAGCGTGCTGTCGATCGAATGATCCAGGACCTGCGCCGACCGGGCTCCGACGGCCCAACCGACCCTCCGGTTTCCGACCTGGCCGCCGTGGTGCGGCATCGATCGACTTTCTGGAAGGTTCTTGCGGACGAGCAGGAACGGCCCGTGGAAGTTTCCACGCAGGGTGGCAGGTTGCCGGTGCCGTTGAGCCCTGAAGAGCTGGGAGCAGTGGTTGACACCCTCATGGAGAACGTCTTCTCGCACACCGGACCCGGCGCCGGTTACCGGATCGGTGCCCGCCCCGGTTCGGATCTGACGGCGGTCCTCATCATCGAGGACTCCGGGCCGGGTTTCGGTGAAGAGTCCGAAGTGGAGAGGGGTCGCAGTGGGGGCGGCTCGACCGGCCTCGGCCTCGACATCGTTCGCAAAGCGGCCGAAAAGACCGGCGGCACCGTCAACGTATCCAACACCGCCGGCGGGGGTGCCCGCGTCGAGGTCGTCTTCGGAACCACGGAAAGGTAGGGGTTCCGGCCAAATCAGGATTTCGCCGCGGCCTCACGGCTGCCCTCATGCCCGAATCGAGGGGGCGTCGGCGCCTATCCCCCTCAAATACCCCTTTAACGTCACAAACGCCGCTCAACGTCCCAACGATGTCGCCGTAGGCGACGAGTAGGAGGGGGATAGG
>Ga0224512_10001854_pt1 | contig 19763 bp, 20 predicted proteins | sample SF_May12_sed_USG_4_FD_169103 | JGI IMG/M metagenome (GOLD analysis project Ga0224512, IMG submission 169103) | Sediment microbial communities from San Francisco Bay, California, United States - SF_May12_sed_USGS_13 | ecosystem: Environmental > Aquatic > Marine > Sediment | place: USA... | reverse complement strand
AGCGTTGCGGCGAAGAGCCGCTGCGAGGAGCGTCCGATCATGACGCGACCTGGTTCTCGCGGTCGGCGGGCCGTCTAGCTCCGCCGTGGCGAGCCTGCCCGCCGCAGCACTATAGCAAGCGTAGGCGTGCCATTCCGACACGCCGCTCCCACACCCGGCGCGCCCGATCGCCCGTCATTGGCACGGGAGCGCCGTGTAGCTCGTGCCGACCGCCAGACCGCCGCGCGAGTCCAAGGGGCCTTGGGCGTTGCGGAAGCTCACGGGCAGGGTGACCTCGCGCGTCGCCGTGGAGCACTCCCCCGAGCGCAGGCAGACCTGGAAGTGCAGGTGCGGAATGCTCGTTCCGGAGCTGCCCGACCAGCCGAGGAGGCCGCCGCGGGGAACGGAGTCCCCCATTTCGACCAGGACGCCGTCCTGCCGCATGTGGATGTAGAGCGAGATCGTGTCGTCGTCGTGACGCAGGGAGACCATGTTCTCGTGCCCGCCCTGGGGGTCGTCGTCGGGCCAGTGCTCGCGAAGCTCGACCACGATGCCCGCCCGGGCGGCGAGGACCTCGGTGTCCATGGGCATCATGAAATCGTAGGCGTACCGCCGGTGGTGGCTGGCGCCCGGCGGCGAGCAGTAGGCCTGGCCGACCTCGAAGGCCGTCCCCGAGGCCCATGGCAGGCAGTACGGCGCGCTGGCCGGACTGCCGAAGACGGCGCCCGCCAGGCACTGCTCGCGCGTGCCGGGTGGGTTGGGCGCCGTCGGCCCCCCGCCGCCGCAGCCGGTCACGCAGGCCAAGGCGATCAGAACCGGGGCCAGAACCGGGGCCAGGGACGTCCGCGACCATCCGCGGCCGGGGTCGATGGAAGACGTCGCTCGTCGCATCGTTGCACCTCCCTCGAAGCTGGTTGGGATCCCACGCCTCCTCCTCCCATCCCGGTACGCGACGTTCCCGGCCGGGGCCCGCAGCCCGAGCTCGCCCGGCCCGGTGCGCGTCCGGCGCGGGCAAGCGACCGCGGCGCCGCGTGGCGACCCGGTCTCTCCTCACGGTCCCTCCTCGCGGCCCCTCCTCATGGCCCCTCCTCATGGGGAGCGAGAAGCGGGTATCCTGTCGCCGGTTCGTGGCCGGCCACCTTCGGGCGGGGCTGCCGCGGCCGATCCAACGGAATCGACGGCCGGCTTGCGCGGCCGGAGGAGAGAACGCCATGCGTATCGACGTCAACCCCGAGGTGCTCCTCTACCGGCGCACCAAGATCGTCGCCACCCTGGGGCCGAGCTCGAGCGACCCGCGGGTCATCGCCGAGCTGGTGCGGGCCGGCGTCGACGTCTTCCGGCTCAACTTCTCGCACGGTACCCACGACGAGCACCGCGAGATCTACGAGCGGGTGCGAGCCGCCACCGCCGAGGCGGCCCCGGCCACCGCGGTGCTGGCCGACCTCTGCGGCCCGAAGATCCGGGTCGGGAGCCTCGCCTCCGGGTCGATCACCCTCGTGGACGGCGACGAGGTCACCGTGACGACGCGGGCCGTCGAGGGCGGCCCGGGGCTCGTCCCGACCCAGTACGAAGCGCTGGCGGACGACGTCCGCGCGGGCGACCGGATCCTGCTCGACGACGGCAACCTGGAGCTGCGGGTCGAGGGCGTCGCGGGCAGCGAGATCGCGTGCCGGGTGGTCACCGGCGGCGTTCTCAAGAGCCGCAAGGGGATGAACCTGCCGGGCGTCGGGGTGTCCGCGCCGGCGCTGACCGCCAAGGACCGCCGGGACGCGGCCTTCGCCCTCGCGCTGGGCGTCGACTTCCTGGCGCTCTCCTTCGTGCGGCGCGGCGCCGACGTGCTCGCCCTGCGCGAGCTGGTGGACGGCGCGGGCGCCCGCGCGGCGATCATCGCCAAGATCGAGAAGCCCGAGGCGCTCGAGGACATCGACTCCATCGTCGACGCCGCGGACGGGCTGATGGTCGCGCGCGGCGACCTGGGGGTCGAGCTGCCGCCGCAGGCCGTGCCGCTGGCCCAGGATCAGCTCGTCGACCTGGGGCGGCAGCGCGGCAAGCCGGTGATCGTGGCGACCCAGATGCTCGAGTCCATGATCGAGCACCCGCGGCCCACCCGCGCCGAGGTCTCCGACGTGGCCAACGCCGTGCGCAGCGGCGCCGACGCCGTCATGCTCTCCGGCGAGACCGCCGCCGGGGCCTACCCGGTGAAGACCGTGGAGACCATGGACGACGTCATCCGCCGCACCGAGCAGTACCTGTGGAGCCGGCGCGCCTTCGTCTCGTCCCGCCGCCCCGAGGCGGTGGCGACGCCGATCCCGGTCGAGGACGCGCTGGCGATCTCGAGCGCCCAGCTGTCCCGCGACCTGCGGGTCCGCGCGATCCTCGTCCTCTCCACCTCCGGCCGCTCGGTCGCCGTCGTGAGCTCGGCCCGCCCCCTGGCGCCGATCGTGGCCGTGCTGCACGACGCGGCCGCCAGCCGCCGGGCGAACCTGATCTGGGGCAGCATCCCTCTAGCGATCGCGGGCGGCGCGCTCGAGGATCCGCAGGCGCTCGCCCGCCGCCTGCTCGCCGACCTCGGCCTCGCCGAGACGGGCCAGGCGTTCCTGGTGGTCCGCGGCTTCAGCCCGGACTCGCAGAAGAGCTTCCCGAGCATCTCGATCGGCAGGGTGTAGGAGGAGGAGGTCCGAGATGCCCATGACGCGACGTCTCCTGCCGTTCCAACCGACGCTCGACCTCCTCGCGCAGCGTTGGGGCTCCGCCGGACCGCTGCTCGCGGGCTTCCCGCTGCTGGCGCGCGGCCGCCCCCTGCCCGTCGCGGAGATCGCCGACGCGACGGGCGCCGACGTCCACAGGATCGAAGAAGCCCTGGATGCGGCGCGCTGCGAGCGCGACGCCCGGGGCCGCCTCATCGACCTCTACGGCCTGACCCTCACGCCGACCCTGCATCGGCTCGAGATCGGGTCGCGGGCGCTGTTCAGCTGCTGCGCTCTCTGGGCCCACGTCATCCCCAAGCTCGTCGCGACGACGGTGCGGGTCGAGTCCGTCGATCCGCTGCGGCGGGAGATCGTGCGCCTGTGGCTGTCGTCCGGCGGCATCGAGCGCGTGGAGCCGGCCGGGGCCGCGGCCAGCCTCGCCGTGGCCCGCCGGGAAGCGATCGCCGCCAGCGTCGGCGCCGCCTTCTGCTCCCAGGTGCGTCACTTCGTGTCCCGCGACAGCGCGGAGGAGTTCGCCGCCGCGAGGCCTTCCTGCGACGTCCTCGACCTGGCCGAGCTCCAGGAGGCCGCCGACTACCTGCACGCGGCGATCTGGACCGCCGCCGGCGCACGAGCGCGGCCGGGCCCAGGCCCTGGCTAGCGACGGTGCAGCCTCCGCTACCGCGACGATCTCGATCCGGGCGGTGCGAGGCGCGCTACCGGGGCCTCCCCGCCAATCTGCCCATGAGCCAGTAGAAGGCGCGATCGCCGAGCAAGCGGCGCAGCAACAGGGCGATCCTCGCGTCGGTGCCGACCGGATAGCGGGTGCGAGGTCGCGGGGCGGTCACGGCGTGCTCGACGGCGGCCGCGACGCGGTCGGCCGGAATGCCGCGCTTTGGGAGCTCGCCGAGCACCTTGCCGACGCGCTCGGCGGCGGCGCCGTAGAGGGCCGTGATGTGCGCGGGGGCGGCGGCGCGGGCGTCCGTGGCCTCAGCCCGGGCCTTGTCCCAGATCGGAGTGGAGATCACGCCGGGCTCGATGGCCGCGACGTGCATTCCCCAGGGCTTGAGCTCCTCGCGCAGCGAATCCGTGAAGGCCTCGAGGGCGTGCTTCGAGCCGCAGTACGGCGCCATGAACGGCTGCGAGACCTTGCCGCCCATCGAGCTCATGTTGACGATGCGCCCGCGAGCGGCCCGCAAGAGCGGCAGCAGCGCCTGGGTGACCGCGACCTGGCCGAAGAGGTTGACCTCGAACTGGTGCCGCAGCTTGTCGAGATCGAGGCCCTCCACGGGCCCGCCCACGCCGATGCCGGCGTTGTTGACGAGGGCCGCGAGCCCGCGCTCCCCCACGGCCGCGGAGATCTGCGCGGCGGCGGCCGCGATCGTCTCCGCCCGCGTCACGTCGATCACGACGGGGGTCAGACGGTCCGAGGTCTCGGCGACGAGCGCCGCCCCGTCCGCCACCCGCCGAACCCCCGCGAAGACCCGCCAGCCGAGCCTGTGGAAGCGCAAGGCGCAGGCCCTGCCGATGCCGGTCGACGCGCCGGTGATGACGATCGAATCGAAGTCGCTCACGCCTCAGTACCTCCTTGCGCATGGCGTCCCGGAGCTCGAGTGGACTGCTCCCGACCCGCTGGCAGCCTGCCGTTCGGAGAGTCTACCCGTGGCCGCGCCCTGCAGCTCCGCCTGCTCGGGCCGCCTGCAGGGCCGCCAGGACGAGCTCGACGAGGACACGAGAGCCCTCGAGTACGGCCGGTAGCACCTCCCGATGCGGGTTTTCCCGGCCGATGACGCTTGGGTACGTGGAGGGGCTGCACGTCGGCCCCGGCGCCGCCCTCGAGCTCGGGCTGCAACTCGCCCACGAACGTCGCGCGTCGGGACATGATAGGTCGAGTCGAGGAATCAGGAGGCCTCGGTTGAGAATCAGTTTCGACGAACGGTTCGATCTGCCCGTCAAAGAGGTGTTCTCGTACTTCGAGACGCCTCGGGACTGGACGCGCCTGTACGGGCTTGCCGGCCGCGTCGAGGAGCTCGAAGACGGCTGGTTCGCGGTGCCGCTGCGACGGTTTCCGTTTCCCCTGGTGGCCAGAAACACGCGGGTCGAGCCGGAACGCCTGGTGCGCTGGACGTTCCGCGGCTTCTGGCGCGGCGAGGGCGAGGTCTTCTTTTCGGAAACGAGCGGCGGAGTCACGGTCCGGGGCTACGAGGAGATCTCGGTGCGGTGGCTCGGGCCCTTGTCGCCGCTCGTCGAGAAGCTCTTTCTCGAGCGTCTCTTCCGCTCGATCTGGAAACTGGGTTGGAGCCGGCTCAGAAAGGCCGAGCAAGCCCGCGCTGCGGGCGGCTGAGAGGGTCGTGCCGCCTGTGCGCCGCCGTGGTGTCGTCGTCCTCGCGATCGCCCTGGCGCTCGTCTTCCACCCAGCGTCGAGCGACGAGCCAGGCGAAGATCCGCCCCGGGGGGAGGCCGACGTCTGGTACCTGGGACACGCCGGCTGGCTCGTCCGGACGGCCGACCACCTCCTCGTCTTCGACTACACCGGCTCGATCGACGGCCGCCTGGAGCGGGGAGAGCTCTCTCCCGCGACGCTCTCCGCGGCACCTGTGCTGTTGTTCGTCTCCCACGCCCACGCCGACCACTTCAAGCGCCACGTCCTCGACCTCGCCGACCGCGTTCGCGATCTCACCGTCGTCATGGGGTGGGCCGAGCCCGGGATCGAGGCCGTAGTGCCCTCGGACGCGGAATGGATCGACGTCTCGGGAGCCCGGGTGCTTGCACTGCATCACGATTTCGACGGAATCCCGGAGGGCTTCTTTCTCGTCCGCTCGGGCGGGCTCACGATCTACCACTCCGGAGATCACGGCACCTGGAGCGACCCGCCCAACCCGGTCTTCAGGGCCAACAACGAGCGACTCGCCGCTGCCGCAGGCACGATCGACATCGCCTTCCTCGCGACCTTCGGCACCCGCGACCAGAGCGGCGCGGTCAACGCCGGCGACCTCCACGCCCTCGGGACACTCCGACCCCGAGCCACCTTCCCCAGCCACTGTGGCGGCTGCGAGAGCCGCTACTCCGCCTTCGCCCGGATCGTCACGGAGCGCGGCCTTCAGACCCGCTTCGGCGTCGCGACGAGACCCGGCGACCGCTTCCGCTATCGCGACGGTGAGGTGCAGTGAGGCACCAGCTGAGGTGCCCCAGCTGAGTTGCCACGCGAATGCCGCGAGATTCCCTGCCTCGTTCCCGTCTTGTCTCGAGTGCGACGGAGGTGCGTCCGATGCCGCCTCAGGATCGAGGTTCGGGGCTTTGGTGCTGACCTGGTGCCGAGTCCGAGGGGGGACTACGGCACCGTGCTGGACCAGGCTGAGGTGTCGCCGGACTCGAAGCCGTCGGTGAAGAGGCGGCGGAAGCAGCGGGCGAAGACGTCTTTCGGTTCACCCGGAGGGGCGTGACTCCAGACGACGACGAACTCGCGCGCGTCGGGCCCCCGGACCGCGAGGTCGCTGGGGGAAAAGTAGGGGTACGGGCTGGTTGCGACCTCGAAAGGGGGCCGCAGCTCGTTGTCGCGCGAGCCGAGCCGGCCTTCGATGTCGAAGGCGTACTGGCCGTCGCCGTAGGCCACGACGAAGTCCCCGTCGGCCGTCACGTCGGCCGCGAAGCGCGCTGTGTCCGCCGCCACTTGAGCCAGCGGCCCCGGACCTCCGGCGCCCGCGGCGCGCGACACGAGGTCGGAGCGCTCGAGGTGGATCTGCTCCCGCCAGACCACCCGGAAGCTGTTCGCCTCGTCGGCGACGATACGCGGATCGTAAGAAAAGAAGCCGTTGAGTGGCGGCCCGACCTCGAAAGCGGGCTCGAAGTCGCCTTGTGCCGCCACGTAGCGCCGACCCCAGACCTCGGGTCCGAGCTGCACCCAAGTGACGAAGTAGTCGCCGTTGGGAGCGAGGCCGGCCTCGGGGACGACGGTCGAGATGGACGCCTGGTCGGTGACGTGTACGCGGGGACCGGCGGGCTCGCCGTCGGCGTCGTAGCTGCGGGTCCACACCGATCGACCGGTGCCCTCCACGGTCGCCCACGAGGCGAGGAACGCTCCGTCCGGCGCGACGCTGACCGCGCCGGCGACCGGCTCCGCCACGGCCGTCTCGACCACGAACTCGTCCGCGATGGGATCGGGGCCGAGAAAGCGTCGCCCCACCACTCCCTGGTCGGTGCTGCGCCAGACGGCGACGACGCGACCCGACGCGTCGACATCCACGTCGGGGGCGTACTGCGAGCCCGTCGTGTACTCGTTGAGCTGGACCTCGTCCGACAGCGGCAGGCAGTCGCCGTCGTACCAGCGGCCGAAGATCCCCGATGCGTCGCCGTCCTGCCCTCCCGCGGACTCCCAGACGGCGACGAAGCTCCCATCTCCGGCGGACGCGACTCGCGCCCAGCTCTGGCTGTCGGTCGTGTACTGGTTGACCTGGAACGGGTCGGTCGCGGGGGTCTGGGGCGCGGTCGCCCGCGGTACCAGGGCCGCGAGCGCGACCAGCGCGGCGGTCAAAGCTCCGACGTGGGGCCGGGCGCCGGCCCAGACAGTCACCCGGTCAGTCTATCTCGGACACCAACGGGCTCGCCGACGCGCTTCTCAGTCATTCGCGTGGCACCTCGACGGGGGACACCAACGGTCTCGCCGACGCGGTTCTCAGTCATTCGCGTGGCACCTCGACGGGGGCACCGGTGCTGACCACGAGCGCCTAACAGGCCCCAGCTCCCCGGTACTGGACACACACTTCACCCGCCGGGCTGATGAACACCTCCACGTCGTCGTCCCGCGGCAGATCCTCCATCCCGCTGGTTCCGTCCTGCCAGTGGTACGGCCCGGATTCGTAGTCGCCGCGGTCCGTGCGGAAGATGTGGTCCTTGGCGACGCCCGAATCGATGTAGCGCTGGGCTGCCGCTCGAGTCGGGTGCTGATGGTCGTGACCCGCTGAAAAGACCACCCAGGACGGCTTCACCTCGTCGATGAAGCATGGACTGCTCGCGTTGTTGGCTCCGTGGTGCGGTGCGATCAATACGTCTGAGCGGAGCGGCACCTGGCTTGCGTTGTCCACCATGAACTTCTCGGAGGCGATGCAGGTATCTTCGGGACTGGTGAGGTGCCGCCCCACCGCGTCGCCCGTGAAGAGCACGGACTTGCCGGCGTAATCCAGGCGGATCACGATGCTTCCCGCGTTGCGTCGCTCCCCAGACTCCAGGGAGCCCCAGCTGTCCGGCGGCTTGCGAAACCCGGCCACCTGGATCACCTTCGTGTCTCCGTAGTCCGTGGAGAACCCGGGCTGAATCTGCTGGTCCCGCAAGCGATAGAGGTTCACGTCTACCGTCTTGCCGGCCTCTCGGGCACGCTTGACCGTCCAATGAACCTCGCGCCAGTTCTTGTTCGTCCAGCGCGCCCAGCCCGGCCGGACGATCCGGTCCACCTGGTAGGCCGCGAATATCTCGGGGACCGCCGCCAGGTGATCCGCGTCGGAGTGACTGATGACCATCAGGTCGATCGACTCGCCCGCTGGCACGACCTCCTGGATGCCCTCGATGCAGACTTCGGCATGTTCCCAGTGGCCTGCGTCGTAGACCATGTAGTGCCCGCCCGGCATTCTCGTCACGGTGCAGAGACCGGGGCCGGCGTCCACGATGCGAACGTAGAGCCCGTCATCGGTCTGGGCCGCGGCAGAACCGGCGGCGATCAGGCTGACGAGGAGAATCCGAAGTGTCTTGGTTCGCATGGATCCGCTGCTCTTTTCCGGGCGCTATCTTCTGCTTCGACTCGAGCTCCGAGCGCAGTTCTCGTACCCTGAGGGCCCGCTGCTCCTGGCATGGCTCCGCGCAAGATCCGACATCCTATCCTCTCCTGGTCGGACCTATGCACCCGCCCGCTCCAACCAGGGGATTCACAGTCCTCCGCTCCTAGGTCACGGTCCAGGTCGAAGTGTAAGTCCACCAGCCACGACTTCTCTCCTCGACGAAGCCGAGCGGCGCCAACTCGCGCCGCAGCGTGCCCAGAGCAACGTAATCGGGATCTGGCAGCTGCTCCGAGACCGATAGGCGACCTCCCCTCCGCAGCACCCGCCGGATCTCCGCCAGCGCCCGCGGCCGGTCGGGGATCTCGCCCAGGACCGTCGTCAGAAAGACGTGATCCACGGACCCCGTGAGGATCGGGATCTCCACCGCACTCGCCTGAACGACGAGCACCGGCATGCCGTCCGCCGCCGCGTTGCGCCGCCGCAGCTCGAGGAGCATTGCAAGCTGGATGTCGAGAGCGACGAGGGCGCCCTCCGCTCCGACCAGGCGAGAGGCGGGAAGCGAGTAGTAGCCGGTTCCCGGCCCGATCTCCAGGACCCGCTCACCCGGCTCCAGGCCGAAGGCTCCGAGGATCTTCGCCGGGCTCGCATGCCAGGCGCGCATCGGCAGGTCGAGTGCCCACGCGAACCGGTAGGGGCATGGCCTGGCCCCCAGCTTCCCCCGCAGTCGCGCCCACCAGGCTGGGATCAGGTTCTCGGCCATAGACACCGCCTCTCTGGTCGAGAATAGACCAACTGAGCCCCGAGTAGCTCGAGACTTGCAGGGCAGCTTCGGGCATTCTCATGCATGTCCATCCGGGCTCTCCTCTCGAGACTTCTGGCCTGAGCACCAAGAAACCTCTCCGGAGAAGCTCGGATGGACAACCTCAGCTACTGCACAACGTGGTGGTACTCCACACCTGGAACGTCCGTCGCGCCGCCTTGGGCGCCACGTCAGAGTCCACACTGAGCCGTCTCGCCTCCACGACCCTGGCTGGCCGCGCCAGGGCCGGGAAGCTCGTCGAGTCGCTCCCCAACGCTCCAATCGCCGCAACAGCCCTCGGAGCTACCGACTCGAGCTCCCGAACACCGCCTCGAACCAGTGCCAAACCAGCGCCAGTGGCGGTCGAACACCTCGCCCCGGTCTCACCGACTCGACCTTCAGTATTCGCGTGGAACCTCGACGGCGGGGAACCTCGACGGAAGGCTCTAAACTGGGGCACATGAGGCGGACCGACACGCGAGGGCTGTTCCTTGCGCTCCCGCTGACCATCCTCCTCGCGGCCACCCCGGGTTGCAGGCGCCATGAACTCCCGGAAGTCACGCTGCGCGGCGATCCGTTCGATCGGGTGCGCAGCCTGATCGAAGAGACCTTCCACAAGCACGATGTGGCCTCGGTAGCCATCGCGGCGGCCAGGGACGGCAGGATCGTCTGGGAAGAGGCGTTCGGCTGGTCCGACCGGGATGAGCGGGTAGCGGCCACTCCGGACTCGATCTACGCCCTGGCCTCGATCTCGAAGTCGTTTACCGCGACCGGTCTCATGGTGCTGGTCGAACGAGGCCTCGTCGAGCTGGACCGGCCGATCAACGAGTACCTCGGGGGAGCGAAGCTGGTCTCGTACGTGGGTGATGCCGAGGAGGTGACCGTTCGCCAGGTCTTGGAGCACACTGCCGGCCTTCCCATGCACCACAACATCTTCTTCCGGAGCCGGACTGCCCGGCCGCCCGATCAGGACGAATCGATCCGCCGCTACGGGATCATCGTCGGCCCACCCGGTAGGGAATACGTCTATTCGAACTTTGGCTACGGCCTTCTCGATCGGGTGATCTCCACGGTCTCGGGAAGGAGCTATGCCGAGTTCATGGCGGAAGAACTCTTCGGGCCGCTCGGTCTCACGCACACCTCGGTGCTCGCCAACCCGAGCCTGCGGGCACAGACAGTCACTCACTATGACGTAGCTGGAGGCATCGTACCCCCTCTCGACTTCGACCATCGGGGCGCATCGGCTGTCCACTCCAGCGTGCACGATCTCATCCGCTACGGCATGTTCCACCTTCACAACGAGGTGTCGGCACAGGGCCCGATCCTCTCCCTGCAGACCATCGACATGATGCACGAGCCGTCCGAGATCACTCTCGCGGCCGAGACCGAGGCGGAGGTGCGGAGCGGCTTGGGCTGGGCCGTCGTGGATGTCGCGGGCGAGCGCTTCCTCGTCGCAAGCGGTGGCATGCCCGGCACTACGACGCGCCTGGCCCTGGTGCCGGAGAGGAACGCCGCCGTAGCCCTTGCGTTCAACAGCGGCGGTGGCGCTGCCGCCGACTACTCCCCCTGGCGAATCGAGTGGGAGACGTTCGCTGCCCTGATCCCGGAGTTCCCCGAAGCACCGGAGATCGACGCGGAAGTCCCGCATAGGACGCCTCTGCCCGAGCGGCTACGGGGAGACTGGGCGGGCTCGATCAAGACGTACGAGGGAGACGTGGAGGCGGCGCTCACCATTCGCCGATACCCCAGGATCGTGCTCGCGATAGACGGCAAAGAGGCGGGGCCGATCGGAGGGAGCAACCCCCTCGGTCGTCTCTCCTTCGAGGACGGCGTCCTCGAAGGTCCGTTCTTCGGTTCCATCCCGAGCAGCGATTGCAGGCGCTCCAACCACGTCGTCTTCCTGCGCCTGAGAGAGGTGGGCGACAGCCTCGGTGGGGTGGCCGCTTGTGTCGCGATGGATCGGTCCTTCTGGCTGCCTCACTGGATGGAGTTGAAGAAAGTCGGAGCGACTGGCGACCGGCACCACTCCGAAGAGGAAAGCGGCAGCGCATTCCTCAAGCGCGCCGAGAAAGAGAGGCATGCAGCTGGCTGAGGTGCCACGCGAATGCGGGGCTACAGTACCACGCGAAGGCCGCGAGATTCCCCACCCCGTTCCCGTCTTGCCTGGAGGGGTGGGACGGGGCCGGGCGACTACCCGGACTGCTCCTCGGCCTGATTTCGTGCACGTAATCCTGTGATACACTGAATCCGGTGGTTCGAGGATCATGGCGAAGACCAACCTGACGCTGAGCCTGGAAGCAGATCTGGTGCGGGAGGCGAAGGTCCTCGCGGCGCGGCGGGGTACTTCGGTCAGCCGTCTGATGAGCGAGAACCTCGAGGCCCTCATCCGGGCCGACAAGGCGTACGACACGGCGCGGCGGCGAGCCGTTGCCCGGCTCTCCAGCGGCTTCGAGCTCGAGTGGACGAGGCCCTCTTCGCGTGACGAGCTGCATGAGCGATAGGTACTTCGTCGACACCAACGTGCTCCTCTACGCCCACGACCGTGGCGCAGGGGCCAAGCACGAGCCGGCCCGCTCGCTGATCGAGCGCCTGTGGCGCGAGCGTAGCGGCGCGATCAGCACCCAGGTCCTTCAGGAGCTCTACGTCAACGTGCGCCGCAAGGCGGCGGCGCCCCTCTCGGTAGTGGAGTGCCGGAGGCTCATCGAGGACTACCTGAGCTGGGACGTCGTCGTCAACGATGGCGCCTCGGTGCTGCGCGCCATCGAGCTGGAGGCCCGCTACGGAATCTCGTTCTGGGATGCCCTCATCGTCCAGGCAGCGGAACAGTCGGGGGCCGCCATCCTCTACTCCGAAGACCTCTCCCACGGGCAGAGGTACGGCTTTGTCGAGGTCGTCGATCCGCTGCGGGACCGTCGCTCGACTCAGGGGCGGTGAACCCTAGGGGGAGGATCCCCCGCGTCAGGGACGCGGCCGAACCCCAGACGCCTTTGCTCATGGGAGTGGCGGCTCCCCGCAGGCACGGCCTCGAGGGCCTCCCCGTGGCGTCCCGCCAGGACAGGTTCGAAACTGGTCGGGACGGGGAGATTTGAACTCCCGACCCCCTGAACCCCATTCAGGTGCGCTACCAGGCTGCGCCACGTCCCGACCGGTGGGGTGCGGGGCCTGCTCGGGGCTCGAGAGCCGGCGAGTGGTCCCGCGGAGGGCAGATAGTACCGGGCGGGGCTGCCGTGGGCAAGGCCGGCTCCGCGTTGGCCCCCGCCGGCCGGCTCGCGGCGCTCGCTACCGTTGGAGGTACTCGAGGATCTCGCGGGCTTCGGCGAGGGCCTTGTCGATGCCGGCGCGGAGCCTCGCGAGCTCTTCGGCCTGGGCCGCCTGGGCCGCGGTGTCCGAGGGGGCCGCTTCCGGGGCTGAGGCGGTCGCTTTGGCGGTCGACTGGCCGGCCGGCTTTGCGGCCGGGGGCGCGACCCGCCGGGGGCGGGGCGCCGGCTTGCCCGCCGGGGTCTCCCCCGCTTCGATCCCGCCGGCCTCGATCTCGGCCTCGAGCTTCTTCTTGGCGCCGGCGATCGTGAAGCCCTCTTCGTAGAGCAGCTCCTTGATGCGGCGGATGAGGGCGAAATCGTCCTCGTCGTAGACCCGCTGGCCGGACTTGCTCTTGCTCGGGTTCAGGACCGGGAACTCGGTCTCCCAGTAGCGCAGCACGTAGGGCTGGATGTCGAGCATCTTGCAGGCTTCGCCGATCTTGTAGTACAGCTTCTCTTTGGCCACTCGGACTCCTCGACCTCGGGCTCGGAGCGAGCCCGTTCCCCGGCGACTAGGTCTTGCTCCCGCGCCGGACGACCGCGTTCTTCAGGCGGTGCGCGGGGCGGAAGCTCAGGCCGTTGCGCGGCGGGATGAAGATGCGCTTGCCGCTCGCGGGGTCGACCCCCATGCGGCCCTGGCGCTCGACGACTTCGAAGACGCCGAAGTTCTGGATCTTCACGGCGTTGCCGTCGAGCAGGCTCGTCTTGACGGTGCGGAAGATCGAGTCGACGATCTCGGCGGCCTCGTGCTTCGTGAGCCCGCCGTGGCTGCGGTAGACGAGGTCGACGAGATCGGCTTTCGTGCGGCTGCGCCGCTTCATGTCGTCGTCGATCATGCGCTTCCGGCCCGCCCGTCGCACCCCGGCTGGAATCGATTCCTCGAATCCACCTCAGAAGTGATGCTTGAAGTATAGGGGGTGGGCCGAACGCCTTCAAGGGCGCGCCCACCTCTCGCTAGCCGCGGCTCGGACGCCCTTCGGTGCGCCGCCGGATGACCAGCCGGATCGGCACTCCGGGCAGCCCGAGGCGCTCGCGCAGGGCGTTCTCGAGATAGCGCCGGTAGCTGCTCGCCCGCTCCATCGTCCGGTTCGCGAAGAGCATGAAGGTCGGCGGCCGGGTCGAGACCTGGGTGGCGTAGTAGAGCTTCCACGACCGCCCCGCGACGGTCGGCGGCTTGTGGCGGCCGACGAGGAACCGGAACAGCTCGTTGACCTCGGCGGTCGGCAGCTCGAAGCCGTGGGCGGCGAGCGCCTCGTCGACGGCCGGGAGCAGCTTCTCGACGCCGCGGCCGCTCGCCGCCGAGACGTTCACCCGCCGCGGAGCCGCCATCAGCTGGTCGAGCCGCGGCCACGAGGCGTCGAGCCGCTCCCTGCCCTCCACGTCCAGCAGGTCCCACTTGTTGACGGCGACGACGGCGGCCCGGCCGAGCTCCCAGACGGCGCCGGCGATCGCCAGGTCGCCGGAGGTCACGCCGGCCGCGGCGTCGACGACCAGGATCGCCAGGTCGGCGGCCTCGATCTGGCGCCGCGCCATCATCACGGCGAGCTCCTCCGGCGCGTCCTCCACCCGGCTGCGGCGGCGGATGCCGGCGGTGTCGACGAGCAGATAGGACTTTCCGGCGCGCTCGACGAGGGTGTCGACGGGGTCGCGGGTCGTGCCCGGGCGGGGGGAGACGAGGGCCCGCTCGCTGCCCACGAGGCGGTTCAGGAGCGACGACTTGCCGACGTTGGGCCGGCCGACGATCGCCAGCCGCGGGGCGCCCGCGGCGACGACCTCCGAGGCCGCGGCCGGCAGCGCCGCCTCGATCGCCGCCAAGAGGTCGGCAACGCCCCGCCCGTGCTCGGCGGAGACGGCGACCACGGGCTGCAGCCCGAGACGGGAGAACTCGTGGACGTTGGCCTGGGCCGCCTTGGTGTCCGCCTTGTTGACGACCAGGACGGCGGGCTTCCCGGTGCGCCGCAGCTCGTGCCAGACCCGCTCGTCGCCGGCCGTGAGGCCCTCCTTGCCGTCCACCATGACGAGCAGCAGGTCGCTCTCCTCGACGGCGACCAGGACCTGGCGGTTGAGCCCGATGGGATCGTCGCCGGGGACCAGCCCGCCCGTGTCGATGAGATGCGCCTCCCGCTCCGGGCCGAATCGAAAGCTGGCCGCCACGCGGTCGCGGGTGACCCCGGGCTGGTCGTGGACGATCGCCTGCCGGCGCCCCACGAGCCGGTTGAAGAGCGTCGACTTGCCGACGTTCGGTCTGCCGACGATGGCGATCGTCGGCGCCCGTCCCGCTGCCGTCATCGCCGTGGAGCTCAGTCCTGGATGGCCCGGAACAGGACCCGCCAGCTCCCGCCGTCCCTCTTGAGCTGGTACTTGACGCGGTAGCGCTTGCCGAGGTCCTCGGCGAGCAGCTCACCGCTGCCCAGGGCGTGCATCCTCACGTCCCAGACCTCGAGGGTCGTGACGAAGGCGTTGGAGTTGTTCCAGATGCGTGCGTCCTCGACGGTCAGCTGCCGCAGCTCCGGCGCCAGGTAGCGGCCCTGGTCCGCCAGGCTGGCCACCAGGGCGGCGATCCGGGCGAGCTCCTTCTCCGCCGCCCAGGGGCGCAGCGCCTCGACGTCGCCGTCGGCGTAGACCCGCCCCAGCACGGGGAGGAACTCCTCCAGCATCGCCGTCATGCCGGCCACGTCGGCGGCCTGCCGCTCGCCGGCGGAGCCGCAGGACAGCGCCGGCAGGAGGGCGAGCGGAACCAGCACCAGGGCGCGCAAGAGGCTGGACACGGACGCGGACGCGGGAACGGGCACGGCTGCAGTCTACCGTAGCTCGCGGCCCGCCCCGGGGCGCTTGCGGCGTCCGCCGCCACGCTCGCGCCCGCCCCCGCCGGGACGCCCGGAAGCCGCCTCCGCCGGCACGAGGTCGATCATCCGCCGCACCGTGTCGACGGCCGTCACGCGGACCTCGAGGCGGTCGGCGAGGCGGAAGCTGCGTCCGGTGCGGCTGCCGTCCAGCCGGTGGTTGGCGGGGTCGTAGACGTAGAAGTCGTCGCTGAGATCGCGCACCGCGATCAAGCCGTCGACGAAGAACTCCTCGAGCTCGATGAACAGACCGAAGGGCTCGACGCCGCTCACCCGCCCCCAGAAAGTCTCGCCCACGCGGTCGGCCAGCAGGCAGACGAGACGCCAGCGCCGCAGCTCGCGCTCGGCGCGCTCGGCGCGGCGCTCCATCTCGGAGCTGTGCGCGGCGACGGCGGCGAGGCGCGCCGCCTCGTCGGGACGGGGGCTCGCGGCCGCGCCGCGCAGCGCCCGCAGCTTGCGGTGGGCCTCGAGGTCCGGGTAGCGCCGGATGGGGGACGTGAAGTGGGCGTAGTGGCGCTCGCTCAGCGCGTAGTGGCCGAGATCCTCGGCGGAGTAGCGGGCGCGCTGCATCGAGCGCAGGACGAGGGCCGAGACGAAGGGCTCCTCGGGGCGCCCGGCGAACGCCGTCATGACGTCGCGCAGGACGCTCGGATGCAGCCCCTGGAGGTCGGCCGGCATCTCGTAGTCGAGCCCCAGCAGGATCTCGCGCAGCTCGCTCAGGCGCTCCGCCTTGGGCTCGTCGTGGACGCGGAACATCGCGGGCTCGCCGGCGCCGAAGAGCTCGGCGGCCACGGCCTCGTTGGCGGCCAGCATGAACTCCTCGATCATCCGATGCGACGCCGTGCGCTGGGTCGGCTGGACGCCGATGGCCGTCCCCTCGTCGTCGAGCAGCAGGTCCCCGACGGGCAGGTCGAAGTCGATGGAGCCCCGCCGCGCCCGCGCCTCCATGAGCAGGCTCGTGAGCTCGGCGGCGTCCCGCAGCATCGGCAGCACCTCGCCATAGGTCGACTCCGCGGCCGCGCCGGCGGTTCCCGCCAGCAGGCCGGCCACCTCGGTGTAGGTGAGGCGGCGGCGGCTCCGGATGACGGAGTCGGCGAACTCCCGCGACCTCACCTCGCCGTCGGCCCCGACGTGCAGGAAGACCGACTGCACCAGCCGCGGCACCCCCGGCCGCAGCGAGCAGAGCCCGTTGGAGAGAGCCTCCGGCAGCATCGGGAGCACCCGGTCGCCGAGGTAGACGCTCGTGCCGCGCCGGTACGCCTCGAGATCGAGCGCGCTGCCGGCGGCGACGTAGTGGGCCACGTCCGCGATGTGCACGGCGAGGTCGAACGTGCCGTCGCCGCGCCGCCGCACCGCGATGGCGTCGTCGAAGTCCTTGGCCGTCGCGCCGTCGATCGTCACGACGAGCTCGGAGCGCAGGTCGCGCCGGCCCGCGAAGTCGCCCGCCGCCGGATCGGCGGGGAGCCGCGCCGCCTCCCGCTCCACGGCATCTGGGAAGGAGGTCGGCAGCTCGAAGTGCGCGACCACGACCTCGGCGTCCACTCCGGGATCGGCGGCCGAGCCCAGGACCCGCTCGACGCGGCCCCGCAGCGGGCCCAGCCGCGACGAGTCGGCGTGGTCGACGGCCACGGACAGAAAATGGCCGGGCGGCACGGCGGCGCCGTCCGCCACCTCCACCTCCAGCCGGATGCGGCGATCGAAGGGCACCAGATAGCGCTTGGCGCCCCGCGCCTCGAGGGTGCCGACGAGGCGGTCGAAGCCGCGGCCGACGACCTTGACGACGCCGGCCTCGGGCAGCCGCTGGCCGGGGCGGCCCTTCTTGCCGCGGATCGGCTTGGCGATGACCTGATCGCCGGGCCGGCCGCCGTTGAGATAGCGCCTGGGCACGTAGTAGCCCACCTCGCCGGCGGCGCCGCTGCGCAGCAGGGCGTCGCCGCCCGCCAGGCCCTGCAGCTCGCCCGCGCACCAGTCCGTGGTCGTCAAGGCGTACCAGCGCGTGTTCCATTCGACCGTCGCTCCCGCCCGCTCGAGGTCGACCAGCGCCGCGGCGCAGTCCTCCTCGCCGCCGAGCTCGCCGGCGCGGTGCGCGAGCTCGGCGCGGCTGAGTCCGGCGCGTCCGGCCGCCGCCAGCGCCTCCTCGAGAGCCGCCCGCAGAAGCTCCTCCTGCCCGGGGATTCGGTTTGACACCTTCGGTTGCTCTCCCTAGAATCGCGACCGCGCGAAAGTGGCGGAATTGGTAGACGCGCAAGATTCAGGATCTTGTGGCCGCATAGGTCGTGGGGGTTCGAGTCCCCCCTTTCGCACCATCCACCCCCCACTCTCTCATGGACGTCTCGCCGCTCACACTGAACCGGCTGTCCATCTACCTGCGCTGCCTCCGGCGCCTCCGTGGCGAGGGCGTCTGCCAGGTCTCGTCGCAGCAGTTCGCCGACCGGTTCCGCCTCTCCGCCGCGCAGATTCGCAAGGACCTCGCCACCTTCGGCGAGTTCGGCATCCGCGGCGTCGGCTACGAGGTCGAGCCGCTCCTGCGCCGGATCACCGAGCTGCTCGGCCTCGATCAGCGGCACGCCCTGGCGGTGGTGGGCATGGGCAGCCTGGGCAGCGCGTTCGCGCGCCACATCGGGGAGACGCGGGGGCCGTTCGTGGTGGCGGCGGGATTCGACAACGATCCGGACAAGGTGGGGCGCACGGTCGGCGGCGTTCTCGTCGAGCCGGTCTCGGCCATCGCCAGCACCGTGCCCGAGCGCGACGTCAGGATCGGCATCGTGGCCGTACCCGCGGCCGCCGCGCAGGAGATCTGCGATCAGCTCGTCGCGGCCGGCATCCGCTCGGTCCTCAATTTCGCGCCCGTGCGGCTCGCGACCTCCGAGGGCGTCCGCACCCGCAACGTCGACCTGCGCATCTACCTCGAAGAGCTCGTCTACTATCTCGTCTCGCCGTCCCGCAGCTGGGCGAGCGAAGAGGCGTAGAACGAGAGCGCGCATTCGCCGTAGCGGCGCGAGTCGAGGCGGCGCAGGGCGCCCGCTTCCGCGGCCGGGGGGCGGCGAGCGTCGTGCTCGATCACCGCCCGGCCCCCCGGGGCCATGAGCGGCGGCAGCCCGGCGAGGAGGGCCGCGTAAGCCTCGAAGCCGTAAGGCGGATCCGCGAAGATCCAGTCGAAGTCGCCCCCCGTGCGCTCGGCGAGGACCGCCAGGCGGCGGGGCAGATCGAGCCGGTGGACCTCGATGCCCCGCACCCCCAGGGCGCGGTGGGTCTCCCGCAGCCGCCGCACGACGGCCAGCGCCCCCTCGACCTGGACCACGGCGGCCGCGCCGCGGCTCAGCGCCTCGAGCCCGACCGCGCCCGAGCCGGCGAAGAGATCGAGAAAGCGGCAGCCCGCGAACCCGGGTCCGGCGATGTCGAAGAAGGCCTCGCGCACCCGCCCCTCGGTCGGCCGCACCCGCGCCGGGGTCGGCACGAGCCGGCCGCGCAGGTCGCCGCCGCGGATCCGCACGCCGGACGCCGTCACCGCCTCCCCCTCACCACCGCCGCGTCTCCTCGAGCCCGAGAAAGAGCTCGGTGAGCGCTTCCAGTGGCACGTACAGCGTCAGGGGCTGCTCGATTCCCGTCAGCTCGACTCCCCGACCGTCCGCCGTGAGGCCGTGGACGCGGTAGCGGCTGCCGTCGCGGTGCAGCAGCACGTCGCCGGCCACGGGCTCGTAGGCGGGATCGAGGCCCGCCACCCGGGCGCTGGTCCGCGCCACCACCGTGAGCTCGCGGGCGATCGCCACGACCCTCGCGAGCGGCAGGCTCAGGCTGTCGAAGCCCGAAAAGCCGACGCTCCCCGCCGGCCCGGCGGGGACGTCGAGGGTGAGGACGCAGCTCTGCGTCCACGGGCCGTCGACGCTCGGCGGCGGCGCCAGGCCGTCGTCGAGCGCCTCCGCGCGCAGCCGCCGCACGTAGGCGTCGAAGACGTCGCGCCCGAGCTCCGCCAGGTGCAGCTCTTCGGCGCCGGCCTCGCCCTCGCGCAGGCGCAACGTGCCGTTGCCGAAGAGCGTCAGGTCGCTGCGCACCGGGCCGGCGGCGCAGTCGAGCCGCAGCACTTCGGCCGAGCGCGGGTCGCGGGGCTCGCCGCCGGCCCCCGCCGCCAGCAGCGCGCCGGCGGCATACCCGGCGGCGAGCGCCGCCCGGAGTCGGGCCGTCATCTCTCCTGCTCCAGCTGCCGGCAGGCGTATTCGAGCTCCTCGTCCGCTCCGAGGAGCCCGTCCAGCCGGGCCCGCCGGGTGCGCTCGAGCGCCGCCCCGAGGCCCGGACCCGGCGGGTGGCCGCGGCCCACGAGGTCGTGGCCGGTGATCGCGAGCCCGAACGGCAGCACGATCTCGCGGTACCGGGCGAGCGCCGCCGCGAGC
>Ga0224512_10001853_pt1 | contig 19768 bp, 19 predicted proteins | sample SF_May12_sed_USG_4_FD_169103 | JGI IMG/M metagenome (GOLD analysis project Ga0224512, IMG submission 169103) | Sediment microbial communities from San Francisco Bay, California, United States - SF_May12_sed_USGS_13 | ecosystem: Environmental > Aquatic > Marine > Sediment | place: USA... | reverse complement strand
CCGGCAAATCGGTGCCGTTCCCCTCGACCTCGGCCAGATCGGCCTTGGCCCGGTCGAGACGCGCCGTCGCCGACAACACACGCCGCCGCAGCTCGGTGACCCGCTCCTCGGCCTGATCCCGGTCGGCCAACGCCTTCTCGCTGAGGGTGGCCTCCGACCACCTGATGTGTTCCTCGAGGCGCTTCTCGGCATCGGCCAGGTCCCGTTGCAGTGCGGTGAGCCGTTCGTCGGCCCGGGCTACTTGCTCCTCAGCCGCTGCCAGCACCGCCGGGGTGCCCGACTCGGGAGCCGCCGACAGATCGAATGTCTGGGTGGCAAGAACCGACGCGGTCATCGGCAGGCCGGCGACGAGCCGGTCGAGCTCGGTCCCGTAGGGACCGAGGTACCCATCGATACGGAGCCGCATAGGGAGCATCACCATGGCCGCTCCGGCAGACTCGCGCAGAATCGTTGTCGTGTCGGCGACCGGAACCACCTCGATGGTGGCGGGGATGCGGGCAGCCGTCAGGCGGTCACGCAGCGCCTGCCGCGCCGCGGCTTCATCTCCGTCGGGAATCTCGCCGATCACGCGAATGGTGGCCCGTCGCCAGTCGGCCGTGCGAGTGAAGAGGTATGCGCCCAGCAGGGCCAACTGCGAGGCGTCACCGTCCGGCTCGACCCAGACGTCGATGCGCCGCTCCGGCACCGGGAGCGCCTCCAGGGCCTCCCAGGCCTGATCGCCGCTCGACAGAATGACGGTGTTGACGCTGAGACGCGTCACGTCCCGGACCGCCTGAACGAAGCCGGCCATTCGCTCCGGTGAGGGATGCTCGGGCCAGCCGAAGAGGACGGTGTTGGTGCGCAGCGGCCCCAGCCCGAACGATTGAACGATGACGGGCAGCGCTTCACCCGCATCCGGAGCCAGGATGGCTCGGCCGTGAACCGGGACCTCCAGCGAAGAGATCTGGGCGGCCAGCTGCGTTTGTACTTCTTCCAGCTCGCGGCGCTTTATCGCTCCCTCCCCGACGACGATCTGCACCGTGCCGGTGAATCCGCTGCCGCCTTCGAGCCAGACCGCGAAGCGGAGGAGCCGGAGCCGGCGGATCGGATCAGCGGAGAAGACCATGATCTGGGGGCGCCAGCTGCGGGCGTGGTCGGGCTCTTCCCTGAGCGCCCCGATCGCCTCGCGGACCCGCTGGAAGTAGTGGGCCCGGGCGGAGTCTGCCCAACGGTTGGGATGGTCCCGGGTGCTCAGGTACCGGTAGATGCCGTACATGATGACGGAGGCGGCTCCACCGGCCAGCGGATTGATGGCCAGCATGGTGGCGAGACAAAGCAACCCGCCGAGCAGGCTCAGCCGCTTGTCGAAGAACCGGAAGCGGGGCCGGAAGGACGGGCTCTGGGCCCGTGCTTCGTAGAAGGTGGCGTAGTTGAGGAGCCCGTAGGAGATGAGGAAGAACATCGAAACGATGGGAGCGATGAGGTTGAGGTCACCGAGGGCGATTGTGATGGCGGCGATGAGCAGCGCCAGCGCCACACCCCGGCGGGGATTGGAGGCAGGACCGTGGCCCTTTGCGAAGTACCCCAGCTGAGGAAAGACACGGTCGGCCGCGAGTGACTGGAGGATGCGGGGGGCACCGAGGAACGACGCCATCGCCGACGAAAGGGTGGCGGCGATGACCCCGGCGTCGATGAGCGGACTCCAGGCGGCGATCGAGCCCATCGCCGAGCTGTCATCAATCAGGGTGCGAGCCGTGGCGTTGCCGGCCAACAGGATCGCAATGGTGATGTAGACGACGGTGGACACGGCAACAGCCAGGAAGGTGCCGAGCGGAAGGCTCTTGCCGGGATCCTTGAGGTCGCCGGAGAGGCTCACCCCCTGGGTGAAGCCGGTGACGGCGGGAAAGAAGATGGCGAAGATCACCCAGAAGCCGAGTGCACCTTCCGGCCGGGACAGGTTGTCCCCCGCCTGGGTGGCGTCGAACCCGGGAATGGCGCCGAGATAGAACGATCCGAGCGCCAGGAGGAGGACCACCATCACCGCCAACTGGAACCGGGAAGCAATGTCGGCCCCCAGCCAGGCCAACCCAAAGAGAATCAGGACCGCTCCGGCGGCGATGAGGCGGGCGCCCACGTCGGTCCCGAGCCCGGTGATGTTGGCAATCGCCTCGCCAAAGCCGATGGCATAGAACGCGATCGATACCGCCTGGGCGAGGAAGAGCACGAGACCGATGGCACCGCCGAATTCCACGCCGAGAGTGCGAGAGATCATGTAGTAGTCGCCGCCACCCTTTACGTCGATGTTGGTGGCGATGGCGGCCAGTGAGATGCTGGTGAGCACGGAGACGGCGGTGGCGATCCCGATGATCATCAAGGCTTGCCCCAGCCCACCGTTGCCGACGACGTAGCCGAGCCGCAGAAACAGGATGATCCCGAGAATGGTGAGGATGGAGGGCAGGAACACCCCGGCGAATGTGCCGAGGGTGCCGCTGGGGCGAGCCGGCGGAGTCGGAACGGTCGATCGGTTTCTCACGAGATCCTCGGATTGAGATCGCATTGTCGCAGGTCGAACGCAGACCGGGGGACGCGTTGGGCGGAGGGCGGCAGGGTACGATTTCGTCGACGAAAGGACCGGGGATGCCGCTCTCCTCCGGAACCAAGATCCATGTCATCGAGCGACGGCTGTTCGATGGTGACATCCCGACGGCACTTTGTCGGCGAAATCGAAGCGGTGGCGAACTCGGTGGCGCGAGCGCGGGGCTGGACGCTCGTCCGCGACCGAAGTCGGGCTACGTGCGCAGCCGGCGGGAGCAGATACGGATCGTTCCCCTCACCGACGCCCACCTCACGATCAGGATCCTGCCGCCCGAGACCAGGGTGGCTGAGGTCCAGTATCGCGCTGAGGCCAATCGCACGATCGTCACCGACGGCCAATTCGAACTGGAGATCGCTGACTTCGGCGCTCACCGGTGAGCTCCAAAGGCGGCACTTCGCAAAGCAGCTGCCACGAGCGCCGAAGACTCCCCCTACTCGTCTATGTGCCCGGGCGGCTTTCCCAGCCGGGAATGGAGTGCGGATTCCCGGTCGTGGACAATGCGGCGGGCGATGCTGTCGACGGCGTGAGTGATCCACATGAACGTCTGAGAGCCTTCCTGGTAGTTGGCCTCTCCAAACGAGTCGACCCTACCCTGCTCCTGGAGGCGATTGACCTGCTCGAACTCCGCCTCCGACTCGGGCTTGTATACCGCCAGTGTCTTGCCGCCGTTGGCTTTCACGACCGAGAAGACGGGCACGTCACTGGGACCGTCGGCGATGTAGACCATGTTCTGGAACGGGACCCGACGATCCTCGTGCGCCACCTTGGCGTTGACGTCGACGTTGGGGTTCTTGTTGGTTCCCTTGTTGACCTCGAACACGGCCCGCGTCTTGGTGGTGTTGTCGACACTGTAGATCACGTGTGTGATCTCCCGGTCGGCGTTGAACAGGGGCTTCTGGGCGCGATCCTCCAAGAATCCGGGGGCGGCATCCTCTTCGGCAAACTCGCACGCCCACACCTGTTCGACATAGGGAGCGACCGCGCTGCCGAGAATCATCTGTCGCAACCCGCTCGAGACGATGTAGTGCTCTACCTCGATTCCATGCTCACCGTATACGGGTGACGATTCCAGGCGCTTGCGGATCTGCTCGAAGAAGTCGGGTAGACCGGCGTAGAACTGGATCTCGGTGCCCAGCTCCCGCAGCACGTCGTTGTTGAGACCGGCAAACCTGCCGGCCCGCACGTAGGTGAGGATGTGGTGCAAGTAGAGCGTGTCCGGGCCGATGAGGTCGGCCCCCCGTTGACGGTAGAACTCGGGAAGAGCGTCAACCTCACGCCAGAATTCGAGCGGATCAACGTCAAAACGCCGGAACAACGGCCCCTGCATATAGCCGGGGATGAGCGTTCGATCGAAATCCCAGATGAGAGCGATCGTGCTTTGAGGGAAGAGGGTGCGGGTCATGACCAGTCAATTGTCGGCTGTCGCTCAGCCTATCTGGAGCAAGAGCGCGAAATCCAGAAGAATTTTTCGATCCCGCCACCGTCCGTGGTCTCCAACACCACGTGGGAGTCCTGAGACGATTGCCGGTCCGGCCGTGCCGGCCACGAAGGCCTCGCCGGCGACGAAAAAGACCTACGAGAACCTGCGCGCCTGAATGAGCGTCCGGCGAGCCGCTGACAGAACTAGACGGCGACGTCGCGACCGAGGTCGCTGAACAACGTGAACTCGCCGAGGAAGGTCATGTCGACCCGGCCGGTTGCCCCGGCGCGGTGCTTGGCGACATTCACCTCGGCCACTCCCCGGTTCTCCACATTCTCCGGGTTGTAGTACTCGTCCCGATAGATGAACATCACGACGTCGGAGTCCTGCTCGATGGCCCCGGACTCACGCAGGTCGCCGAGCATCGGACGCTTGTCCTGGCGCTGTTCGAGTGCGCGATTCAACTGTGACACCGCAATGATCGGAACGTGCAGCTCGCGGGCGAGGTTCTTGAGGCCCCGGCTGATCTCGGCAATCTCTTGCTGGCGGTTTTCGGTACGCCGATTGCCACCCGTCATGAGCTGGATGTAGTCGACCACCACCAGTTCGAGGCCGCGCTGCCGCTTGAGCCGCCGGCACTTGGCCCGGATCTCGGTGACGGTCAGCGAGGCCGAGTCGTCAACATAGATTGGCGCCTCGAACAGCTGGCCGGCCGCACTCGCCACCCGCTGCCACTGTTGCTCGCCAAGCTGCCCCGTCCGCAGCTTCTGCGAATCGATCCGGCCGAGGGAACAGAGCAGCCGCTGCACCACCTCATCCCGGCTCATCTCCAGCGTGAAGATGGCGACCGTGTTGCCGGTGCGGGCGACGTTCAACGCGATGTTCGCGGCCAGGGTGCTCTTCCCCATCGACGGCCGCGCCGCAATGACCACGAGGTTCGCCGGATGGAGGCCGGCCAACTTGCGATCGAGGTCTTTGAACCCGGTGGGGATGCCGGTGATGTCCGATCCCCGGCTACCGAGTTCCTCGATCTGCTCGAGGGTGGCATTGATCAGAGGGCTGACCGGCACCAGGCCATCACCCATGCGCTTCTCGGCGACCTTGAAGATCGCCTGCTCGGCTTGATCCATCACCTCGGCGATGTCGGCATCCTCAAAGGCCAATCCCCCAACGATGGCACTAGCTTCGAGTAGCCGTCGCCGCTGCGAGTTCTCCTCAACGATAGTGGCGTAGTAATCGACGTTGCTCGCCGTCGGAACCTTGTCAATCAATCCCGTCAGGAAGGCGATGCCCCCCATGCGATCCAGCTGCTCCCGGCGTCGCAGCGAATCGGACACGGTGATGGCGTCGACCGGCTGATTGGCGTCGAATAGCTCGACGATCGCTTCGAAGATCAGCTGGTGGGCGGGCTTGTAGAAGTCGGCCGGATCCAGGTGATCCATGACCGTGTTGACGGCGTCGGCGGAAATCATGGCCGCCCCGAGCACCGACTCCTCAGCGTCGAGATTGGATGGCGGGACTCGAAGCTGGGATCGCCCCTCCTGGTAGTCGATCGCCATCAGGGTCTGCCTCCTATGCGGGTACGACGTCGAGCGCTACCTGGAACTCCACCTCAGGATGGGTACGAACGGTGATCTCATGCAGACCGATGGCGCGGATGGGGGGCTGCACCACGATGGCACTGCGTTCGACATCGAGCCCGACGAAGGTCTTGATCGCCTGGGCAACGTCGCCGGGACCGATGGAGCCAAACAGCTTGCCTTCGTCCCCTGCCCGAGCCGCAATGACCACCCGCGTTCCCGTCAGAGCGTCCTTGATGCGGTCGGCTTCTTCACGGGCCCGCCGCTCGATCTCGACCCGGGCTTCCCGCATCGCTTCGGCCTGTCGGAGGTTCCCGCTCGACGCCTTCACGCCGAGCGAGCGGGGCAGCAGGTAGTTGCGGGCGTAGCCGTCGGCCACATCCACCACATCGCCCTTCTTCCCGAGCTCGGCGACATCCGCAGTGAGGATCAGCTTCATCGACTGTCGCCCTGCAGGCCGGTGTAGGGAAGCATCGCCAGCTCCCGGCCGTTCTTGATGGCGATCGCCAGCTCCCGCTGATGCCGGCCGCAGGTGCCGGTAACTCGCCGGGCCCGGATCTTGGCCCGGTCGGACAGGAACCGGCGCAGCAAAGCCGTGTCTTTGTAGTCGATGTAATCGACCTTCTCGGTGCAGAAGTAGCAGACGAGCTTGCGGGGCCGCCGATCCGGGCGCTCCCGGCGGCGGCGAGTGCCTTTGCTCGGACTGGAGGAAGTTGCTTTGCGTGCCATTGCTGTCTCCTAGAAGGGGGCCTCGTCGGGCCCGAAGTCGTCACGGGCGACCGGAGCGGCGGGTACCGTCGCCGGCTCGCCGCCACCGAAGTTGTCTGCTCGCGGAGTCCTGGTCACCGACGCAGTCGCCCAACGCAGAGAGGGCCCGAGCTCGTCGATGCGGATCTCAACGATGGAGCGCTTGTCGCCCTCCTGGGTCTCCCACGACCGCTGCTCGAGGCTGCCGGTGACGATGACCCGCATGCCCTTTTGCAGCGACTCGGCGGCGTTCTCCGCTGCTTCGCGCCACAGGGTTCCGCCGAAGAAACTGGTCTCCTCCTGCCATTGATCCTGCTGATCCCGCCAGCGCCGGTTGACGGCGAGGCGGATCTTCGCCATCGCGATGCCCGAGGGTGTGAACCGAAGCTCGGGATCATCAACGAGGTTGCCGACCAGTGTTACTGAGTTTCCTGCCATTACTGCTCTCTCTTTGCTCTCGCTTGTTCTCTCTGTATCACGCAGGTGTGACAGGTTTCCGGTTGTCCGTGCGAATGAACTTGTGGCGTACCACCGCATCAGACAGGGAAAGCGTCCGGTCAACCTCGTCGAGTGCACCGGGATCGGCGTCCAGATAGAACACCGAATAAAACCCTTCCCGCATGTGGTCGATTTCATAGGCGAAGCGTCGCTTGCCCCAGAACTCGGTTTCTCCCACCTCGACGCCCTGATCCTTCAGGGCTGTCTCTATTTGACTCACCGCCGCGCGGACCTCGGTTTCAGCCAGGTCCGGCCGGTGGATGGTCATCAGCTCGTAGCTGCGCATCCGTATCTACCTCCTCTGGACATCCGTATTCGGACGGCCCCGTTTGGGGCAGGAATATGGGGAAGGCCGAGATTGTAACCCGCCCGTCGGCGTGGAAGCCAGACGGTTGCCTAGATTTCTTTCCCGCTCCCGTCGTCGATCAGGACCAGTAGGGACCCCTCCGCCAGGTTTTCGAACGCTCCGCGGGGAGCTTCGAGCGCATATCGGGCCGGTTGCTCCGACGAGTAGTGAGGGCAATCACCGTCGAGACACGTCTCCATTGAGGTCTTGGCAACCAGAACACCGTTCGAGTCGAAGAAGGCGATATCGAGCGGGATCAATGTGTCCTTCATCCAGAACGACCGTACGGAGGCGTAGTCGAACACGAACAGCATCCCGTATAGCGGGCCGAGGTCTTCCACCCCCATCAGACCCTGCGCCCGTTGCTCGTTGGTGTTGGCCACCGCCACGGTGCGGGCGACGCCATCGAGTTCGATGACCCCCCGGGCGAAGTCGGCCGACACCCCGATACGGGCCCGGGTCGTGGTCGTGGTCTGCGGAGGGGCCGTCGTCTCGGAACGCAACGTCGTGGTCGCGTCGGCTATCGGGCCGGTTGAGGTGGTCGAGTCGTCGACGGAGACGGCGGCGCCGCCGGAACAGGCGGCCATCGTTACCACGAACGCGAGCACCAACCCCTCGCCGGGCCCTAGAAGGCGTCGAACGCGTCCCCCCGGGGCTCATCGCGCAACAGCGCGCGGGCGGCTTCCTCGCTCATCGAATACGACTCGTCGTCCGACGGGAACCGGCCCTTCTCGACGTCGGCGAAATAGTCCGCCAATGCCGCCACCGCGTCGTCCTGGAGGTTGGCGTATTGCCGAACGAACTTGGGGAGGTGTCCGTCGTGAAGACCGAGCACATCGTGGAATACCAGGACCTGACCGTCGGTGTGCGGGCCGGCCCCGATGCCGACCGTCGGCACCGACACCTCCTTGGTGATGATCTCAGCGACCAGCGTGGGGACACCCTCGAGAACGATGGCGAACACGCCGGCATCGTCCAGGGCCCCGGCATCGCGAATGAGGTCGCGGGCGGCCTCGGTGGCCTTGCCTTGGACCTTGTAGCCGCCCATGGCGTGCACCGACTGAGGGGTGAGGCCGAGATGGCCCATCACCGGGATCTCGGCCGCCAGGATTCCCTCGACCACCTCGAGACGCTTGCGTCCCCCCTCGACCTTGACGGCTTCGGCGCCGCCCTCGCGCACCAGGCGGCCGGCGTTGGCCACTGCGTCTGCGGTGGACACGTGGTAGCTGAGCCAAGGCATATCACCGAGGACCATGGCAGCCGGGTGGGCCCGAGCGACGGCGGCGGTGTGGTGAATCATCACGTCGAGGTCGACCGACAGTGTGTCGTCGTGGCCGAGGACCACATTGGCAACGGAATCGCCAACCAGGATGACGTCGGCCCCCGCCCGATCGGCAATGACGGCCGTCGGATAGTCATACGCAGTGACCATCTTGATCCGGGGTCCGCCTTTGCGGGCGAGAATCGTCGGCGCGGTGACCTTCTTGCGGGGAGTTGCGTTTTCCACGGTGCTCCTATCTCCCCACCCGCGGGTTGGGGGATGTAGCCGTTGCGATTGTTTCGATGTCCGTTGTGACCTCAATCGCCCGGAGGTCGACCGTGCCCGGACTGTCTTCAGATTACTTGCTCAAGACGGCACCGCGATGGGGGCGGGGTGTCCCGGCAGGGACCGACCGCCGCCGAACGGCCTCATCCCAGCTCGGCCAGTATCGAACGCTTCAGCCGGTCCGGGGCGAACGACGCGTTGACTGCGATTCGTTGCGTGTCCCGGAGCTGGTCGATGCTGAGACCGTGGATGTCGTGGGCCAGCTGGAGCTCGCGAGTGAGGTTGGTGCTGAAGTAGGCGGGATCGTCGGTGTTGATGGTCACCGGGACTCCGGCGTCGATCAGGGCCCGGATCGGGTGTTCCTCGAGGCTGGGCGCAACCCGCAGCAGCACATTCGAGGTCATGGACACCTCGAGGGGGAGGGCGTTGTCGGCCAGGTAGGCGACCAGCTCTGGATCCTCGATCGAGCGAACGCCGTGGCCGATGCGGGTGGCCTGCAAGGCCCGGATCGCGCCCCAGACGCTCTCGGCGCCCACCGTTTCTCCGGCGTGAGGGACCGATCCGAGGCCGGCGGCCCTCGCCCTGGCGAACGACCCGGTGAACCCTTCGGCGGGAAACCCGGCCTCCGGCCCACCCAAACCCAGGGCTACGACACCCTCGGGAGCATCGGGGCCGGTGATGAGGTCGACGGTGAAGCCGAGATCGGGGTCTTCGAGCTCGCGAGGGATATCGCATATCCAACCCAACTCGACGCCGTGCTCCCGACGGGCGAGTCGGCGCCCCTCGTCGAGGCCGCTCACGTAGTCGCTCATGGCGATCCCGCGGCGGTGATGATTGAAGGGGGTGGTGGTGACCTCGGCATACCGGACTTTCTGGGCAGCCAGCTCCTCCGCGAGAGCCCCCGTCGCCATCATGAAGTCTTCAGCATCCCGAAGCACCTCGAGGCCCTGCATGAACAGTCGCAGGAAGTCGTCGAAACCCTCAAACCGGTACCGAGCCGTCAGCTGCTCGGCGGAGGAGACACCGAGGTCGGTACCGTGGCGCTCCGCCAACGCGAACATCGTCGCCGGCCGTAACGAGCCTTCGAGATGCAGGTGGAGCTCGACTTTGGGGAGGGTGTCGATCTCCCGTGCCATGCCGGTCAGTCGAATTCGACCGGATCGCCGAGACGGATCATGCCGCCTTCGACGATGGTGCCGGTGACACCGGCGAGGCCCACCAGCGCTTCCCGCGCTCCCGGACCAATGCTCAGGTTCATCTCATCACAGGGAGAGCAGTTGCCGATGACGGAAACCAGCACCTCACCGACTCGAATGAGGTCGCCCGGGTTCCGAGTGAATCGCCCCTCCGAGATGGTGATCTGTCGACGGGTGGCACCGGACGGAATCTCGCTCCCCCATCGGGCGGCCGCTTCGGCAAGCTCTTCTTCGCTGACGAGGGTGATCTGGCGGGGAGTACCGAACTTGCGGTCGCCCACCAGGCCTTGGCCGGCGATCGCTTCGACCTCATCAACCGCTCCGACCGGCTCGGGCCAGGCCGCGGCCGCAATGTGGATGCTCGTTACGTGCCCCATGGGGACCGAGTGTAGGTGGACGCAACGGTCAAAGGCGTCACCGGTGGGCGGTCGACGGTCAACTGGTAGCCGTTTCGAGCCGGCTGCCCACGAACGGTCCCGAGCATGAATTGCCACGGCACCGCGTAAAGTCGCGGCCATGACGACCCGGACCCGGCCCGATCGCACCCAGCTCGTCTGGATCGCCGCGGTGGCTGCCCTGGGCCTGGTGGTCACGTGGCAGATGGCGCTGAGCTGGCCGCACAACTACGACGAGGGCTTCAACTACCTGTTTTTCGGCGACCGCGGCTTCCGGTTCACGATCGACAACTACACGTACCCGAACAACCACATCCTCTTCAGCCTGCTGCAAGCAGCCATTCCCCGCTCGCTGGTGGACGCCGAGCCGTTGGTGCTGCGCGCTCCGAACATCTTCATTTCCGCCGGCTTGCTGGTCGTCCTCACCGCCGAGGTGCGGCGCCGGTGGAGCAGCCTGCCGATGGCGGTCGCCCTCGTCCTGGCCGGTCCCTGGTCGATCATCTTCTTTCCGGTGGCACGCGGTTATCAGCTCGGGGCGCTGCTGGTGGCCGTCGCGCTGCTGGTGGCATCGCGCTACCCGGACGAGGCCTGGACTCCCCCGGCCGCGGCCGTGCTCATGGCCCTTGCCGCCTGGACGGTGCCCACGTTCGCCTTCGGTGCCCCGGTGGTGACGGCGCTGTGGGCGGCCCGCCGAAAGGGGCAGGCCGCCGTCGTCTACTCCGCCCTCTTCGTCGTCCTGGCATTCCTCTTGTACCTCCCGGTGCTCGATCAGCTCTTTGGCGCCTCGGCCGCCGGTCGCAATCCCACATTTGGGCTCACTCGTTTTGCCCGCGACGTCACCGGCGAGCTGTTCTTCCTCCCCGACTGGGCGGCATTGGTGATCGTTGGAGTCGCATTGTGGGCGCTCTTCGAAGCCGGGCGCCGGATCGTGGCCGGCACCGACGACGGACAGACGCGATGGGCGGCGGCGCTGCTCGGCTACCCCGTTGTCTTCCTGGTCATCGCCGAGCTGCTGCCCCGGTTCAGCGATGTCACGACCCCCTTCTTCCGCAATGCCGCCTTCGCCTCGCTGTTCATTCCCGCCGGCATCTGGGCGTCGGCATCGTGGAGCCGACCGATCGTCAGGATCCTGCTGGTTGGGCTGGTCGCCTGGAACAGCATCCTCGGCTTGAACCTGTATCTCGGGGTGATCGACGGGTCGCGCATCGTCGACTACGAGGGCACCTTCATCGGGCAAACGCCCCGACTCGACGATGTGTTGGCCGGCGAGGACCTCGCCGAGATTCGCTGTGCCTGGACCGACGAATGGACCTGCCGCCTCTACGAGAAACACTTCGAGGATCGCGGGGTCCTCGTGACCCCCCTGGTCGACACCATCGAGGCGACCGAATGTGGCGTCGGCCGCTATCCACCCCGGCCCGACACCGGCATCGACCTCATCTACACCGACGGCAACATACGCCTGGTCTGTTTCGACTGATCGCCGATAGGCTCGTAACATGGCACGCAAAGACATCACCATGACCCACGACGAGCAGCAGGCGTTCCTCGCCCAGGGACACACGCTCATCGTCACCACCATCGGCAAGGACGGGTGGCCGCACGTGGCGCCCATGTGGTACTTCCTGGACGACGAAGGCCGTGTCGGGTTTCGATCGTTCACGAAGTCGCAGAAGATCGTCAACCTCGTCCGCCACCCGAAGCTCACCGTTCTGCTCGAGGAGGGCGAGGCCTACGAGGAATTGCGCGGGATCATGATCAAGGGAACCGCCACCCTCGTCGACGACCCCAGTCACGTGCTCGGCATGTACGGGGAGCTGAGCCGGCGCTACGCATTCACCGGAACCGAGGTCGTCCCGCTGGAAGGCGATGCCCTGGAAGCGGCCTTCGGGCGCTTTGCTCCGAAGAACACCGGCGTGATCGTCCAACCCGAGTCCGTCGTCAGCTGGGATCACCGCAAGCTCGCCGGCGCCTACTGACTCGCTAGAGGTCGTCCTCGGCGGATCGCACGGCGTCGCCACCCGCCTGCTTGACGAGATACATGGCGGTGTCGGCGCGGTCGAGCAGCAGTTCAACGCTCTGGTCGGTCTCGTCGGACAGCAACGCCAGGCCGATACTGACGCGAATCGGGAGCGGCCCCACCTCGGTATCGAACGGCGTGTCTCCAATGGAGCCGCGAATGCGCTCGGCGACCTCGAGGCCGGTCTTGAGATCGGTCTCGGGCAGAACGAAGGCAAACTCCTCGCCACCGTACCGGCCGACCAGATCGATGTCGCGGACTGCCCGCCGGCATCGCTCGGCCAGGTGCCGGAGCACCTCGTCACCGATGGCATGGCCGTACGTGTCGTTGACTCGTTTGAATCCATCGATGTCGAGCATGAGCGCCGACAGCGGCCGGCCGGTTCTGGTGGCCCGTTCGAGCTCGCGGCGGGCAACATCGAAGAACCCGCGACGGTTGTGGAGGCCGGTCAGGTCGTCGGTGACGGCCAGACGCTGCACCTCCTCAAACAGCCGGGCATTCTCGATGGCAATCGCGGCCTGGTTGGCCATGGCTTCCAGCAGGATCAGGTCGTGGCGGCTGAACTCGGCTTCGCCCACCTGGTTGAGGGCGGTCAACACGCCAAACGCCCGACCGGCATAGCTGAGCGGAGCCACCATCACCGCTCCGGTTCCGGTGGCGTCCCGTCGGGCGCGGGCACGGGGACCTTCGCGCTCGTCTGCTCGGTGAGCGGGGGAAATGATCGCCTGGTGCTCACGCATGACGAAGCCGGCCAGGCCGTCCCACAGTTCTTCGAAGGTGGCAGCCACGATGCGGTCGCGACCCTCGCCCCCGCGTACGAAGTGGACGAGCTTCTTGGCCCGCGGATTCATCGTGACCAGCGACACTCCGGTGGCCGGGATGGCGTCGGCGACGCCGTCGACCACCGACTGGAGTGTCTGCTCGAGCGAGGATCCCTCGATGAGGTTCTGCGCTACCCGGTACAGCGTCTCGGTCTTGGCGAGCGTCGCCTGGGTGCGCTGGAACAGGCGGGCATTCTGGATCGCCACTGCGGCGTGGTCTCCGAAGGCATCGACGATCATGGCCTCTTCCAGGCTGTAGGAGACGGTGGCACTGGCCACCGTCAGCAGCCCGATCACGCGGTTGCGGGCCAGCAGCGGAACACCGATGAAGGACCGCATGGGATCCTCGCCAACGTAGATACCGGTGGCGCGACCCTCGTCACCGGAGATGATGACCGGGGCGGTGCCCTCGACCAACTCGGCGATGATCGGATCGTCGGTGATGGAGATAGCGGACTGGCGGAGAGCGTCGCCGTTCTCGAAGCCGCGACTCGCCATGACCCGCATGGAGTCGTCGATGCGCAGCATGAGGGTGGCGTTGTCGGAGGGGAGCACCTGATGGAGGCCGGTGAGGACGCCGCCGAGCACGCCCCGCAGGTCGAGGGTGCTGGTCATCCCGGCCGTCACGTCGCGCAGGGTGTCGGCGAGGCGGCGCTGCCGCTGCTCGGACTGGAGCCGCATGGAGTAGCCGATGACCATGCCGGCCTCGCTGGCCATCGCCTCGAGAATCCGGGCGTCCTGCTGATCAAAGGATCGGTGGCGATTGGCCGCAGTCAGCGTCCCGACCAGGCTCTCGTGAAACCGCAGCGGGGCGGCGACTACCGATTGGGCGGCGGGCAGGAATCGCGCGACGGCTCCGGGTGCATCGGCTTCGAGCTCGGCCCGGTCGGCGAGAATCGTCTCCCCGGAGGCAACCACCCGGCCGGTAACCCCGGCCATGAGTTCCTCATAACTGAGAACTTCCTCGCCGTCGTGCTCGCCGCCGGTCGCGACGATCTCGCCGCTGTCGGGGTTGAGGATGACGACGACCGCCTGATCGGCCGTAAGCACCTCTTCAACTCCCTCGGCGATGTGGCGAAGGATCTCGCTGGGCTCGTCGGAATGCAGCCGGCCGCTGATGCGGTCGTGAAACAGCATCAACGCAGCCAGTTCGTCGGCGTCGCGACGTGCCAGGGCGTCAGTCATGGGCCAGACTCATGGCTTCGTTATCGGCCCGGCTGCCGACGGCCTTGAACTCAATGGAACCCGAGCTTTTCGTGCCGGCCACTTGACGGAATCGATATAGCGGACCAATATATCGAATCGTTATATCGATCCACTATGCTTGACTCGACCAGGTACTCATGCTCGATTTTGCAATCCTCGGAATACTGACGGACGGCCCGCTGCACGGCTACGAGCTGAAGCGCGTGCTCGCCGACTCCGAGCATGGATTCTGGACGGTCTCCTTTGGATCGTTATATCCCGCCCTGCGCCGCCTCGAGAAGCAGGGATTCGTGAACGTAGGCACCGACGGCGGGGCCCGCCGCAAGGTCTATCAGCTGACTCCCGAGGGGAAGGCGTATTTCCAGGAGCTCCTCGAGACTCCGGGAGCAGGCGACGAGGACCGGGCGTTCACCTTGAAGCTGTCTTTCTTCCGGTTCCTCGACGCAGATTCGCGCCTCGGCGTCCTCGAACGCCGCCGGGCCCACCTCACAACCCGGCTGGCCGAATCCCGCAAGTCGATGAAGGACTCGGCAAACCGCACGAAACGGCGCATGGACGACTACACGCTTGCGCTAATGACCCGGAGCGTGAGCAGCACCGAAGCCGACATCGCCTGGTTGGACGAACTGATCGAGAACGAGCGTGCCGCCCGGCCGAAGCGCAAGCCACGCCGGGTACGGGGAACGGCGCCCGGAGCGAACGAGATTTGAGCAAGGAAGGGAAACCGAGAATGAGCCAAGTACGCGTAGCGATCGCGGGGGTGGGCAACTGTGCCAACTCGCTGATCCAGGGCGTTGAGTATTACAAGGACGCCGACCCGGACCAATTCGTGCCCGGCCTCATGAACGTCAGCCTCGGCGGCTACCACGTGCGCGACATTTCGTTTGTCGCGGCCTTCGACGTGGACGCCACCAAGGTAGGACAGGACCTGAGCAAGGCCATGTGGGCCGGCCATAACAACACCATTCGATTCGCCGATGTGGGCGAGCTCGAGATCGAAGTCCTGCGGGGACCGACCCTCGACGGGCTCGGCCAGTACTACAAAGAGATGGTTGATGAATCTGCGGCCGATCCGGTCGATGTCGTGCAGGCACTGCGGGACTCGGGTGCCGACGTGCTCGTCAGCTATCTGCCGGTCGGCTCCGAGGATGCCACCCGGTTCTACGCCGAGTGTGCCCTGGAAGCCGGTGTCGGGTTCGTCAACGCCATCCCGGTGTTCATCGCCTCGGACCCTGCCTGGGCTCGCCGCTTCTGGGAGGCCGGGCTGCCCATCATCGGCGACGACATCAAGTCCCAGGTTGGCGCCACCATCGTCCATCGCCAGCTGGCGACGCTCTTCGAGAGGCGCGGAGTCATCGTCGAGCGCACCAGCCAGCTCAACGTCGGCGGCAACATGGATTTCAAGAACATGCTCGAACGCTCCCGCCTCGAGTCCAAGAAGATCTCCAAGACCCAGGCGGTCACGTCGCAGATCAATCGGCACATGGGCGAAGGTGACGTGCACATCGGACCTTCCGATCACGTGGCCTGGCTCACCGACCGGAAATGGGCCTACATCCGGGTGGAGGGCCGGGCCTTCGGTGATGTGCCCCTCAATGCCGAGCTCAAGCTCGAAGTGTGGGACTCCCCCAACTCGGCCGGCGTGGTCATCGATGCCGTGCGATTCTGCAAATTGGCGCTGGACCGCCGGCTCGGCGGGCCGGCCCTGGCGCCCTCGGCCTATCTCATGAAGAGCCCGCCCATCCAGTACCGCGACGACATCGCGCCGGCGATGATCGACGAATTCATCGCCGGCGGCGATCCCACCGCCGAGGATCTGGCGGAGTACTTGAAGGGCTGACCCCCGCCCGACCTTGCTCAGCAACAGCGGCCCTCCCCGGGGCCGCTGTTTCGCGTCCGCCGGGCAGGCTCGTCCGGACACCGGGGGCTTGACGTTTCTTATATGAGTCTGTTATTATCAGATTATCTATTCAGATGTTATGTAGAAGCGAGGCGCAATCGCATGCACAGGAAAGGAGCAATCATGTTGCGTTTCACCGACCCCTTCCTCGAGATGGACCGCATGATGGCCCAGGTTGGGGGCCGCTGGCGGGGTGGACTCATGCCGATGGATGCCTTCGAGCAGAACGGCGTGTACACCCTCCGCTTTGACCTCCCGGGAGTTGACCCCGATCACGTCGACCTCACCGTTGAGGCCGGTGTGCTCCGGGTCACCGCCGACCGGAAGTTCGAGAACACCGAGGGCGCCAACTGGCTCATGCGGGAGCGTCCGACGGGCACCCACAGCCGGGAGATCCGCCTCGGTGAGCGTCTCGATCCGGCCGAGGTCAAGGCCTCATACGATCAGGGGGTCCTCACCGTCACCATCCCGATCAAGGAGGAAGCCAAGCCGCGACGCGTCGCAATTGCGGGGGGCGACGCCCAAAAGGCAATCGACGTCGAGGCCTCCTAGCCATCGCACAAAGGCCGGGGCCGCCACGTGGCGGCCCCGGCCGCGCGTTCGGTCACCTGTCGAAGTTGGGACGTCGCCGGGCGTCGGTAGGCACGATGGTGCTCCGTCGCGACGACCCATCGTAAGATGCTCGCCGGAACGGAGACAGCGAGTGGCCGGCGGGAGCATGGAACAAGCCACGAAGAACGATGACCGGGATGCCGCGCGGGGGCGGGATTACCTCCGGCTCATGCGCGTCCACCAATGGCCCAAGAATCTGCTGCTCTTCGTTCCCCTCATCGCCTCGCAGAACCTCCTCGAAGCCGGCGAGATGTCGAAGGCGACGCTGGCCTTCCTGGCGTTCTCGCTGGTCGCTTCCGGAAACTACGCGGTCAACGATCTGTTCGACGTCGACGCCGATCGCCGCCATCCCAGCAAGCGGCGGCGGCCCATCGCCTCCGGTCGGATCTCACCGGTGGGCGGCCTCCTGACGGCAGCACTCTGTCTGGCTTTAGGCTTCGCGCTGTCGGCAGCGTTGCCCGTCGGCTTCGCCGCGTCGCTCCTCGGCTACCTGGCGCTCAGCCTCTCCTACAGTCTCATCTGGCGGCGCCTCTTGCTCATCGACGTCGTCGCCCTCGGAGCCCTGTTCATCCTGCGAGTCGTCGCCGGGGCACAAGCCATCGAGGTCTCGGTTTCCTTCTGGCTATTCGCCTTCTCGCTCTTCTTCTTCACCAGCCTTGCCCTCATGAAACGGTGCTCCGAGCTCCACAACCTCGAGGCCGCCGGGCAGTCCGGCAGCCACGGTCGGGCCTATCGGGTGACGGACTTGCCGATATTGCGGAGTCTTGGCGTCGCCGCCGCGGTCATGAGCGTCCTCGTGGTCGCCCTCTACATCGACGACCCGGCCACCGCCGAGCTGTACGCGCGCCCCGATGTCCTGTGGCTGGCCGGGCCGCTCCTTCTCTACTGGATCGGCCGGGTCTGGATCAAGACGGGCCGCGGCGAGATGAGTGAGGATCCCCTCGTCTACAGCGTGCGCGATCCCGCCAGCTGGGGAGTGGCACTGCTGGCGGTGATCGTCGTCCTAGCGGCCGGTTGACCAGCCGGCCGGACAATAGAAGCCGGCCTGCGCGGGTAGCTCCGCCGGGGTGGCACACGGGAGTTCGGCCGGCGTCGGGAACTCCTCCATCGCCAACCCGGCCTCTTCGAGTTGCACCCGTGTGGCCGCCTGGAACCTCGGTAGGGACACGAGTATCGGCTCGCCGGCGAACGTCTCGTAGATCGCCGAGACGTCCCACGTATGAGTTAGCCGGCTCCGGAGGTGGACGCCGCCCACGAACAGCAGGTTGAGCGCCAGGATCGCAGCCAGCCCTCCCCCCATCCATCGGGAGATCCGGTCGGACCGGGTGAGCGCCAGGATGGCGACGGCAACGGGCACCAACCACAGCTGCGGGGTATAGCGCGCCCACCAGCCCTCGGCATGGAGTGCCCAGGAAACGATGAGGAAGGCCGCCAACGCCCCCACCATCAGCACCTGCTCCCGTGAGTGAGCGCGCTCCCGCCACAGCAGCCAGACCCACAGGCCGGTCGCCAGCAGCAGAGCACCGCTGAAGAAGGGGCCCAAGCCGGCGATACGGGTGTCCGAGCCGCTGTAGGGGGTAGCGCGGGTCAGGTTGGCGGGATTGAAAGGCCAGTCAAGGACGGCCAGTTCCTCCACCCCGTTGTTGGGTTCCCCGAACACGCCGTAGGTGAGCTGCTCGAGCTGTGAGGCACCGCGCAGGTTCACCGGCGAATTGGGCGTGAAGAAGTCGATGCGGTCGGAACCGGCAATGGGATAGAGAGGATGGTCGAAGTCGAGGAAGTTCTGAACATACGGGTTGAAGCCCACCGCGCCGACGGCCAGGACTATCACCACACCCTGGGCCACGAAGAACCGTCGAAGGTCTTCCCGGCGCCGCTGCCATAGCAGGACGATGGTCAACGCCATGAGCACCAGGCCGGCGTAGTAGATGCCGCTGAACTTGAGGTTGATGAGAACCAGCAGGCTGAGTCCCAGCGACCAGGAGGCGACCAGGTCGCGCGCCACCAGCAGGATCCACAGGCCGGAGGCGATGGCGGCCAGCAGCAGCGCAGCCGATTGCCCGTCCACATAGTTGCTGAGCGATTGCACGACCCATACCGGGTTGGCGGCCGCCAGCGCCGCTCCCGCCCCGGCAACCCGACGACGAATACCGAGCCGCGTGAGCAGTGCCAGCGTCAGCAGGAAAGAGCCGCCCAGGGGGAGGATGTCAATCGACTTGCCGACCTCAACCGAATCGGTCAGGTCGTACAGGGTGGCGGCCGCCAGCCACGACGCCTTGGGGAAGCTCCGCACCGTGTTGCCATACCCGAAGCCGGCAGGGTGAGGCTCCTGGAAGGGGTTCCACCCGTCTTCGAGGGCGATGATGGCATCGGCGTGATAGGTGCGACCATCCCAGGAGCCGTCGTAGATGTTGTGGGCCACGATCCCGGCGATGAGGAGCGCGCCGACGACCACTGTCATGGCCGCCGTCACTTCGCGGGCGCGACCGGACGCCGGGGCAAACAGCGCCACCGTCGCCGCGGTCGCAGCCAAAGCCGGGATGACCATCCAGCCGGCGACGGAACTCACCCGCAGGACCAGGAAGGCCCAGGGCACGACAACGAGCGCCCCGAGCGTCGTCAGAAACGCCAGGCCCAACCGGGCATAGCGATCGGCGCGGACAACATCGTCGTGGTCGGGGAGCGGGGGAATCACGAGCGCGGAGTGTAGGCCGGGGCTACCCGGCTTTGCGGAACACGACGAGCTCGTGGCCGTAGACCAGATAGTTGAAGCGGGCACGGCGTTCGATTGTCACCCCACCCTCCCCGACCGCCCACTCGATCACTCGATCGATCGGGACGTGGTGAACCCATTGCCGATTGAGGATCAGATCGTGGAGCCGGTTGGCCAGCGCTCGCCAGCGCGG